>OIWT01000563.1_pt1 | contig 50548 bp, 48 predicted proteins | sample 1587701 | NCBI WGS metagenome assembly OIWT01 (sample SAMEA3888904, study PRJEB22519) | human gut metagenome | biome: human gut; feature: human-associated habitat; material: faeces | place: Denmark | collected 2009 | reverse complement strand
GCCGGATTCCATGAAAAGCCTGTCGTGTAAAACGACAGGCTTTTCTTTGCGTTTTTGGGGAAAGAGGGAGATGGAAAGTAAAGAGAAAGGAGGGGGAGGAACGGGAGGCAACCCCTCAGTCCGCCGCGGCGGCCAGCTCCCCTTACACAGGGGAGCCGAGGGGAAAGAGCGTGTCTGCCGCTTGTTGTTTATCTGAGGGCAGGAGCAGTGGAGCTGTTTGAGGAGCAGCTTATCCAGATTATTCAGGCTCGTTTGCGAACCACTTTACATAAACCTATTGACGCTGTCCAAGGGAAAGATAAAAGAAAAGATATTTCACCGCAGAAGGTGAATACAGATTACTTCCGAATCTACACTCAAAGAAGCATTTGATGATGAAATAAATACTTTTGGTGTATGCAGGAGATACGGACAGAATGATCGCGCAGGAAAATATACACTGAAAGTAGCAAAAAGAAGTCGAGAATAAGGCGGGACAGAGACGAGAATGCAGCAAAAAATGGAATAAGACAGCACGGAAGTGAGAATATGACAGAAAATGAAATAAGGCGGGACGGAAGTGAGAATGTGGCGGAAAATGGAAATAAGGCAGTACGGAAGTGAGAATGTGACAGAAAATGAAATAAGGCGGGACGGAAGCGAGAATGTGACAGAAAATGAAATAAGACGGGACAGAGGCGGGAATGCGGCATAAAATTGAAACAAGTCGGAAACAGGTTAGCGAAGAAGATTTGTAACAAATGACGGGTGGGAAAGGGGAATAGGACGGGCTAGAGCGGAGAAAAATGCCTGAAAACAGGATAAAATAAGGAAAGAGAGCACTGTCATAATTCTGTAATAAATTTTGCGGAAAACACTTGACAGAGATGTGACGGAAGTGTTACAATATAGTCGAGGTCAAGAACCGATACAAGCCTGTGAGTTCTTGACGGACGTGGCGCAGCCGAGCCGGGGGAACCGGATCGGGCGCGAAGGCGAAAGCAGCCCCGGTTGTTCACAGCTTGACGGGGAGGATTGTTTCAGAATTGTAACAGATGCTGAGACAAATGCTTTACAATTTTGCGCATCTGTGCTATGATAGTGCAGGATTCACAAGGCTTGGTTCCAAAAAATTTCGAAAGGGGAAAACCACAATGAAAAAGACTCTTGCGATCGTGCTTGCACTGGCTATGGTGCTTTGCATGATCCCCGCGGCCTTTGCTGGATCGGTCCAGACGATCACTGACAAGTCTTACAACATCGCTGTCGACAGCTTTGGCCCCATGGCTACTGGTGCAACCGCTGCTCATGCGGCTACCAATGGCAAAGCCAATTCTCTGACCTTCGAGTACAACTACGAAGAGGAGAAGGATGATGCTACTGGTAAATTCACTGAGAATAAGAAGATGGCGCTGGTCTCCATCAGCGGCTTTGATGCTAAGTTGGAGTCTGCTCTTTCCGTTGCTGTCACTATTGATGGCAAGGATCTTCAGGTGAACGAAAAAGCGGATTATTACAAGACTGTTGAGAATGCTCTGAAGGCTAATTGGTCTACTAATAAGACGGTTGTCTTCCCGGTCGAGCTGACCAAGGCTGGTTACTCTGACACCTATCTGGTGACCGTTAAGGCTACTGTTGAGGGTGTTGAGATCACCGAGACCGCCAAGATTTCTCTGACCTTCAAGAATAAGGCCGATTACAAGCCTGGCAAGACTGCGACCATTTCCATGATCGAGTCTCTTGACGAATCTAACCTGGATGCTTACATCGTTGGCTCCAAGATCTATCTGGATTACGCCAAGGCTTCTTCTGCAGTGATGAATCCCGGCGTGAAGGTCACCTTCAAGGATGACAATGGTGCTGCTTTCACTGCTGTGACTTGGGCTTACAAGACCACTTCTGCTGATTGCCAGGGCCAGCCCGCTATCGGTCTGGATGATGAGCTGAAGCTGAAGGATTCCGCTGCGAAGTACTGGGTTAACCCCAGCCGTTGCAAGACTGGCGTTACCTTTAAGCTGGAAACCGCTTCTGGCATCTACACCACCAAGGCTTATGATGTTGTGGTCCGCACTGGTATCGTTGAAGCCGATCCCAAGGGCATCTACTTTGCTGAGTCCACCAAGACCATTCAGATCGGCGAGTCCTATGCTCCCGTCGTGATGGGCGTTGCGACCGGCAAGAAGGTTGCTGCGACGATCAACATTGGTACGGACGCTACCGGCAAGATCACCAACGCGATCGACATCGTTAAAAACAAGGTGTACGGCACCAAGGAAGGTGTTGCCTACATCACCGCTACCTACACCTACAAGAATGGTGCGGCGGCTGGCAAGACCAACACCTACACCTCTTCTTCCATGAAGATCATCGTGACCGAGGGTGAAGTTGCTCCCGCCGAAGGCACCGCCACCACCTACTACGTCACCTGCCGTACCCTGAACGTCCGCAAGGGCGCTGGCACCTCCTATGCGAAGGCTGGCAAGCTGCACCGCGGCGACAAGGTTGAGGTTGTGTCCATCTCCAAGAACTGGGCCAAGCTCGCCAACGGCACCTACGTTTCCGCCAAGTACATCGCGAAGTAATTGGTGCAAGCGCTGGAACCAAGCTGTGAATAAGGAGACCTCCCGCAGAAATGCGGGGGGTCTTTCTTTTTGCTTTGCAGCGACACTCAAAGCAGCAAATCTGTACTGAAAGTATGTATTTTGAGAGAAATATATACTAAAAGAATCATAGTAGCAACTTAAAGTAGCAAACGAATACTTGCAGTGTAGATTCAAAGAAAAAAACACAAAAGATGCACTGAAAGAATTATATAGCTACTGTGAGTATTGTTGACAAAAAGACTGATATACTGCTGAAAGGTTCAACATACTACTTGTAGTACATATTTGGAACAATCAGTACACTGAAAGTATTCAATCAATACTGAAAGTAGCGTGAAATATTTCAAACAAAAATGACCCCCGCCTTTGCGCTGAAACAGCAGAAAAGGCGGGGGTTCGTTGTAAACGATCAATCGGGGCGGATCATCGTGACCTGAACTTTTTCGTTTTTGACGTCCAGCGCGTGAATCCAAACCGTGATGACGTCGCCGACGGAGAGCTTCGCGCCCTCGGCAAACTGCGACTTATGCAGCAGCACATTGCCGCCCGCGTAACCGATGTCCACAAACACGCCGTAGGGCATGAGGTCGCGAACCGTGGCGTTGTAGCGCTGACCGACCGCCAGATCGCGGAAGTTTTCCACGACCATCGGGCGCTGGGAGAACAGGTTGGTGGGATCGGCCCACGCCCAGCCGCTCTTGGCGGGGGCGGCAGGTTTTTTTGCGGGAGAAACCGGCTTTTTTTCCGTGGGAGCGGCGGCGCGGCGGGCTAAAATGTCGTCCACCGGTTCAGCCAGCTCGCACTGGTAGGAATCGCCGCAGGTGTTCTGCGAAAGAATGCGCACCTGCGCGGTGAGACCGTGGAACTCCAAAGCCTTGTGACCGCTCAGGCGCTTGGCGGAAACCGTGCCGAGCAGGCCGTTTTCGCTCTCGCACTTGACCGCCTTGGCAGCGGTGGTGCCGGTGAAACGCATCGCGACCACTTTGCCCAGCGGGGAATCGGCTTCGGGCGCGGATTCCTCCGCAGCGGGAACCGTTTCAGCGGCAGGGGTTTCCTCAGGGGCGCTGCAAGGCGTCTCAGGGACGTTTTCAGCGGGGAGGGAGTCCTGCTCCGACGCTGCGGCGGGAGCCTCGGCGGGGGCGTCAGGCGCCTCTACGAGCGAGAGCTGATAGCCTTCGCCGGTGCGGCTTTTTCCGTCCACGCGGACGAGCACCACCTGCCCCAGCAGATCCTTGGGCGTGCGTCCGCCCAGCTTGGCGCGGGAAACCGTGCCGACCGCGTCCGTGCCGTCAATGCGGCCGCGCACGCCGCGGCTGGCGGTGCGCTCCGTGGGCAGGAAGGTGCAGAGCGCCCCTGCCTGAAGCTCCGCTGCGGGGGCTTTTTCAGCAGGCTTGGGGTCGACGGGCTGCGCTGCTTCCTTCGGCGCGGGTTCCGGCTCTTTCTGAACCGGAGCCTTCGCAGGCTCGACAGGCGCGGGCTCCGCAGGAAGCGCAGCGCTCTCTGCCGGAATCTCGGCAGGCTGTGCATCGAAGGACTCTTCCTCATCGTCCTCGGCGGTGAGCAGATCCTCCGCGCTGATGGCGTTGGGGTTGAGCCAGCTGTTGTCCGGCTTGCAGAGGATGCGCGCGTTGGTGTACGCCCAGGGCAGCAGCAGGATGGTCTCCGGGACGTAAAAGCCGTCGCGGCGGGAGAGCACCAGCGCAAAATCCGGAGGGGAGATGTAGTCCGCGGAAAGATAGATGGGCATCAGAAACTGAATCTGCCCTTCGTAGCAGATGCGCTTGCCGCCGACATATTCCACTCCGGCGGGGCGATACTGCGGCACGACGTATTTGTAGTCGCGCTGGGCGAGCATGCAGGCGGTCTTGATGCTGTTGTGGAGCATCTGCGCCAGCGACCAGGACGGAACCGGCTGGCCGGACTGCGTGACGGTGTATTTGCGCGGAATGCGTCCGCGGCGGATGCCGTCGTCGATGATGTGCTCCAGCTTGGACTGCGTAAAGTCGATGGTCAGCGTCGGGTCGTACACAATGTCGCTCACCTTGCGGTAGAAGGACGCTGTGCCGGGGCCGGGATCAATATCGCGCTGCGCAAAGCCGTAGGTCTTGACCAGCGTGATCTTGCTGTCCACAAATTTGGGATTGTTGCAGGTGAAAATGCCGTCCTCACGCAGGCCGGAAACCTCGCCCGTCAGATAGAGATCCTGCGCATAGCGCGTCAGCAGGCCGGTGTTGAAATAACAATACCGCTTGTCCTGCGAAAAGACGATCTTGCCGTAGTTGTCGGAGCCCGGGGTTTTGTATTCCAGCATGAGCTTGGCAAAGGTATGGCGAAGATAGGATTCCAGAATCTGATACTTGGTGGAGCGGCGCAGCAGCGCGGGGTTTTCCTCGCTGCGGGGGAAGCTCCACTGCTCGCCGGGGAGCAGAACCTCGTGCAGCGCACAGATGAAATCATTGGCTTGCGCAAAGTTCCTGAAATTCAGATACCCGATGTGATAAGAGGAAACGATGCCGAAAACGGCAGGCCGCGCGCCGACATAGACGCTGGACCATTTGCCGCCGGCCTGCTGGCAGACGTAGGCGAGAATCTGCTGATTCTGCCGGTCGTACAGGCCGGTAAAGACCGACTTGGCGAGAATCGCCTTGGCAGAGCGGGGAGCGGAAGAGGAGACGGAAACCGTGCCCTGCCCGTCGCAGGCGAAGTATTCCAGACATCCGTCCTCCAACTGACGCTGAACCGTGTTGTGGATGAGCTGCTTGTCCTGGGCGGTTACATCGCGCCCGAGAAGATCCGAAAGCTTGCTGTAAAAGATGCTTTCGTTGATGTAACCGAACCCGAACAGTCCGGTCTTGGCCATAGATTCACTTCCTTTCGGAAAAAAGATAAAGGAAAAAACGCCCCGCGGGCGCACGGAAAAACACGTGCCGTCCGCACGGCGCACGCAATACAAAGGTATGGTGTGCAGCGCTTTCCTTTTCATGCATTATTATATAGTAAAGCGGCTTTCAAGTCAAACAAAGCGCGGATTCGGGCGGAGTTTTTACTTGACAAGCCCATGCATCTCCTTCATAATGAAACTGTACCTTGCAGAGGTTGCGGTGTTCCGCGTACCCTGCCGCAGCGGATGGCGCAGCATCCATAGAAAGCGGCAGCGGGAAGGAGAGCATCGCCGAAAGCGGGCGGCCTGCGCGGCTGATTGCTTGGGGGCGCGGAGTACGTCCGCGCAACTGTCACCGGGGTGGTTTCATCCGGTGGGGCGCTGTTCGAGGGCAGGAACGAAGCCAGGTTTCCCGCAGAAGGGAGTTCTTTCTCGGGAGGGTTTTCTTGCATCAGAGGCGCTCGTGTTTGAAACGGGCGCTTTTTTGCGGCGTTTTTGCGCGGCGAATCATAGAAGGCAGGGCATGAAAAACTAAGCGGGCGGTTCCCATGTTGTTGTGCGGAACCGGGAAGGGAGAAATAGCGGATTATGGCAGAAAAGAGAGTGATTTTTACCGGCAGCGCGACCGCAATGGTCACGCCGTTTACGGACGGAGGGCTGAACCTCAAGGCGCTGGATCGCCTGGTGGACTATCAGCTGGCGGGCGGCACGGATGCGCTGGTGGTGTGCGGCACGACCGGCGAGCCTTCGACCATGGATATTTCGGAAGAGGCGGTGGTCATCAGCCGCACGGTGGAGCGCGTGGCGGGGCGTATTCCCGTCATCGCGGGCGCGGGCAGCAACGATACGGCCTTTGCCATCCGTTCGGCCAAGCAGGCCAAGAACCTGGGCGCGGATGCGCTTCTTCTGGTGACGCCTTATTACAACAAGACCTCCCAGCAGGGCCTGATCCGTCACTTTACCGCCATTGCGGATGCGACCGATCTGCCCATCATTCTGTACAACATCCCCGGCAGAACGGGTCTGAATATGCAGCCCTCGACGCTGCGGGAGCTGTCCAAGCACGAAAATATCGTTGGCGTTAAGGAGGCCTCCGGCAACCTGGAGCAGATCACGGAGGTCGCCTACACCTGCCCGGAGCTTGCGCTCTATTCCGGCAACGATGACCAGGTGATCCCGATGTTGGCGCTGGGCGGGCGCGGCGTCATTTCCGTGGCGTCCAACTTGATGCCCCGCAAGGTGCACGACATGGTTCGTCTGTGGATGGAGGGCGATCAGGCCGCCAGCCGCGCGCTCCAGTTCGAGCTCTATCCGCTCATCAAGGCGCTGTTCTGCGAGGTCAACCCCATCCCGGTCAAGACCGCGCTCAACGATATGGGCTTTGACTGCGGCGGGCTGCGCCTGCCCCTGATCGAGATGCAGGAGAACAATCACGCCCGCCTGCGCGAGGAAATGAAAAAAATGGGCCTTCTGTAAGAAGCGCTTTTCTAAAGAGACGAGAAGGAGGAACAGAATATGGTTTCGATCCTGATCAACGGCGCGTGCGGCAAGATGGGCCGCATGCTCACCGAAACCGCCGCGCAGCACGGTGTGTCGGTCGCGGCGGGTATCGACCGCTATGCGGCGGGCGCTAAGGCGTATTATCCTCTATATGAAAAGCTGGAGGACTGCACTCAAACCGCAGACGTGATGGTGGATTTTTCCCGTCCGGACGCGCTGGATGGACTGCTGGAATTCTGCCTGAAGCACAAGATGGGCCTTGTGCTGGCCACGACCGGCTATGAGGAGGCAGATCTTGCCGCCATCCGCGAGGCCGCGAAGAAGATCCCGATCTTCAAAACCGCCAATATGTCGCTCGGCGTCAACGTGATGCTCGACCTCGTGCGCAAGGCCGCCGTCGCTCTGCCGGAGTTCGATATCGAGATCATCGAAAAGCACCACAACGCCAAGGTAGACGCGCCCTCCGGCACCGCGCTGCTGATTGCAGACGCGATGAAGGAGGTCTGCCTGACGGACAAGGAATATGTATTCGGCCGCCACACCAAGACCCAGCGCCGCCGCCGTGAGGAGATCGGCATCCACGCCGTGCGCGGCGGAACCGTCACGGGCGAGCATGAGGTGGATTTCTTCGGTGACGACGAGGTTGTCACCATCACCCATTCCGCCGCGTCCCGCAAGATCTTCGCGCTGGGCGCGCTCAAGGCCGCAGAATATCTCGTCGGCCGCAAGCCCGGCCTCTATGATATGCAGGACGTGCTGCTGGCGCAGTCGGGCGTAACGAACCTGATGGCGGATGAAAAGCAAAACCTGTTCACCCTGCGCGGTATTGCGCTGGATCAGCCGGGCAAGGTATTCGGCGCGCTGGCGCAGGCTGATGTCAACGTCGATATGATCTCCCAGACGCCGCCCGTTGCGGGGAAGATCGACCTGTCCATCACGGTTTCCGACGAAGCGGTTGAAAAGGCGGAGCAGGTGTTTGCGGCGCTGGGCATTGCTCCCGAAATCGACAGCGGCATCGCCAAGGTCGTCATCGAGGGCAGCGGCATGGAGCGCCAGACCGGCATCGCCTCCGGCGTGTTCGGCACGCTGGCCGAAGCAGGCGTCTATCCGCGTCTGATCTCTACGTCCGAAACCAAGATCGGTCTGATTGTCGCTGCGGACGAGATGCACAAAACCGTGTCCGCCCTGCGCATCAAGTACGCACTCTGAGATTCTTGATAAGATTTAAGCCGTTTTTCTGACATTTGGGCAGGAAAACGGCTCTTTTTGAACCATATGACCTTGTGCGCGCAGCAGGATGCTGATAGACTGAGAGCAAAAAGGGGAGGACGGACATGAAGCGGAAATCCAAACGGGAAACCATTGGCTGGGTCATCGCGCTGGCTGCCGTGCCTTTTGTCGCTTTCGTTGCGGTGTCGATTTGGGCTTATGGGTATTCTTATCGCTACAAGGAGTTTAAGGACGATTTGGCGCGGGATTTTGCCTACGCGCAGGCCAACGATTGCTTGACGGCCACGGAAAACGGCGTTTCCACACGCCTGACGAGCCGCAACTCCGATTACATTTGGCGGGAGATCGCCGAGGGCGAGTTTGCTGGGCACAAAGAGGACGCGATGGAAGAGCCCGTGATCGAGCTGGATTTCGGCAACGGCAGCCGCCTGCGGATTTGCGCTGCGCCGGATGCAGATCCGGACACCAGAAGCGTCAGCGTCCGTTTGGAAAGAGAAGGCGAGGTGCGCAGCATCCGCGTCAATGGGGTGCGGCTGCTCAATATCGAGCGCCTCATCAGCGTGCAGTGGGGCAACGAAGCCGCCTGAAAATCGAATTTGGTATATTGCAAAAAGAGCGGTTGTTCCGGGAAAAATCGGAACAGCCGCTCTTTTTGTAAAACAGAAACCCCTCGCTGGGCGAGCAGTTTCATTGCCAAGATCATCCCTTTAGTGAAAAACTACCGGAATATTCAGCATCAAATTCTGAGAGTCGGTAGAAAAAGATAATTGGAGAGCAGGCCAAACATTAACCGGAGGAAGACCATCAGGGCGAATGGATGGCAATGGGAAATATCTGACCTGTTCATGAGCAGCAAAACGATCTTGTAAAGAGATCAGATCGTGTCAGCGTGGCGTGAGGCACAGTCAGCAACGGAAGGTTTCGCCTGGATAGTGGAAAACCACCGGCTTTTCCGGTGGTTCGTTTTGTATGGGGAAAAGAAGCGGTTATTTGCGCAGAGCGCGTCCGGCCCGCGCGTTTTCGACGGTTTTGCCGCGCACAGCCAGCTTGCCGTCCAGCACCACAAAGTCCACGCCGTCCGGCGGAACATCCGGCGCACCGCGATCGACATGCATGGCGTTGTCGCGGATTGCCTTGGGATCAAACACCACGAGGTCTGCATCTGCACCGACTGCCATGCGGCCTTTGCGGTCAAAGCCCATCACCTGTGCGGGCAGCAGTGTGCAGCGCCGCACCGCGTCGCAGAGGTTCAGGTTGGCCTGCGTGCGAACCATGCGGAAGAACGCAGGGAACGTGCCTGCGATCTGCGGATGCCCCTCGCCGGGGTTGTAGGGCGCGGTGTCGGAGGAGGGCATGGTGTAGCGCCGCGTGAAGGCAATCGGGATGGATGCATCTGCGCCTGTGATGCGGATGACGGTTTCCTTGGGAAGGTGAGCGCGCATCTCGTGGTAAAGCCGATCATTCAGGCGCTGTCCGGCGTATTTGCCTGTTGCCACCAGCAGGTCGGGCAGCAGGTCTTTGTGCGCAAAGACATAGCTTTCGCGGAAGCATTCTGAACCGATGGTGGTTGCCCAGTCCACATACATGCCGCTGTCCGCCCAGATGTCTAAGCCCTCGGCGCGGGCTTTGTCCAGCATTTGCAGCGATTCTTCCATCACGCATTCGCCGTATTGATAGACCAGATGGCTCACCAGCACGCGCACGCCGGTATCGCGGGCGACCTGAATCACGTCCGCCAGAGAGCTGAGGTCGTAATCATCCCTCATGCGGGTGTCCACCGTGATGAGACGGCCGAACTCCTTCGCCACGCGCGCCAGGGCGTAGACTTCTTTGAGCGCCGTGCCGGGCGTGTAGCCCAGCCCGAAGGAAATGCCCGCCGCGCCTTGTTCCAGCGACTGACGCGCCAGCTCGCAGGTGCGTGCAATCTGCTCGTCGGTGGCGGGGGTGTAGATGTCCATTGCGCCCGCCATGCGGCGCAGCGTCGAGCCGCCGATCAACTCCGCGTGATGGAAGGGATAGCCCTGATCCATCTTGCGGAAGAATTCCGCCACGTCGGGCACGGAAAGACCGCAGTTGCCGCTGACCATGGTCGTCACACCCTGAAGCAGCGAAAGCCGCGCACAGGCCTCGTGGTCGGGATAGGCGGTCACGTTGTCCACATGGCCGTGGACGTCGATAAAGCCGGGGCAAACCACATGCCCCGCTGCGTTCAGCTGCATTTCCGCCTCGAGCGGAGTGTCGGAAAGCGCCGTGATGCGGCCGTTCTCTACGCCCACCGAAGCGATGCGGGCGGTTTCGGTTTCCGGGTCGATCACCAGCCCGTTGTTGATACAAAGCGTATACATGGGGGAAAAGCTCCTTTTTTAAGACATGCGTTGCCCCCGCAGAAAACCGGAAAGGCGCTTTCTGCGGGGGCGCTTTTTACGGAAATCAGGACTGCTTGAAGGCGTTCCAGATCTCGTTCATCTGCTCGGTGGCTTCGGGGGAGATATCCTCCATGAACTCGATATTGCCCAGGATGTCGTCCGGGATGTTGACGGCCTTGTTGTTCAGGAATTCCTCCGGCAGGTACTGCGTAGCGGCGGAGTTGCAGTTGATGTACTGCGTGAAGACCGACGCGCGGGCGCTGACCTCCGGATCGCACATGTAGTTCATGAACTGCAGCGCGGCGTCCTCATGCGGGGGATTGGACGGCATGAACAGCGAGTCAATGCCGAAGCCCATTCCCTCTTCCGGGTAGCACACGGCGAAATCCGGACGCTCGGAGAGCACGGCGGAAACCTGAGAGGTAAAGACATAGCCGATGGTGCACTCACCGGAGATCAGCTTTTCATGGGGCGTATCGCCGTCCAGCGCACGGATGTTGGGCTTGAGCTTCATCAGTTTTTCACCGGCCGCTGCGATGACGTCGGGGTCTTCCGTGTTGAGCGAGTAGCCCATGGACTTCATCGTCATGCCGATGATGTTGCGCATGTGATCCATCACGACCAGCTGATCCTTCAGGCTTTCATCCCACAGGCTGTTGTAGCCGGTGATTTCGCAGGTGACCTTGGCGGGGTCATAGACGATCAGCGGGGTGCCCGCCACATACGGGATGGTGTACAGTCCGTCCGGATCGTAGTACTGATTGAGATATTTGGGGTTCAGGTTCTTATAGTTGGGAACCTTTTCCTTGTCGATTTCCTTGAGCAGGCCCTCGCTGCGGGCGATGTTGATGATGTAGTCGGAGGCGATGATGATGTCGTAATCTCCGCCCTTGACGGCTTCGAGCTTGGCGAGCATCTCTTCCTCGGAGTTGAAGTAGTTGTAGTTGATCTTGATGCCGGTCTGTTCGGTGAACTCGGTCAGCAGCTCCGGGTCGATGTAGCCTTCCCAGGAGAAGATGACCAGCTCCTTGTCACCGGCGCTGCCGGAAGAGCAGCCGAAGCAGGTCAGCGTCAACGCAAGCACCAGTGCAAAGCCCAGCACGCGAAGGATGGTCTTTTTCATGTTCTTTGTTTCTTCCTCTCTCCAATGGATGATTTTTTATAATACGCCCGCTATGCGGTGCGGTATTATTGCTTTTTCTCCTTTTTCAGGAGTGTGGTCAGCAGGTAGTAAAGCCCAATGCCGCCGAATACCACCAGCAGCATCAGCGTACAAAGCGCGTTGACCTCCGGCGTTACGCCCATCTTCAGCATGGAATACACCTGCAAAGGCAGGGTGTTGGAGGTTGTGCCGGTGACGAAGAAGGAGATGACCACGTCGTCCATGCTCATGGCGAACGACAGCAGCGCGCCGGAAAGGATCGCCGGGGTGATCAGCGGCAGCGTCACGTCGTAAAAGGCACGGGTCGGGCTTGCGCCCAGGTCACGCGCTGCCTCGACATAGGCGGGGTCCAGCCCAACCAGGCGGCTCTGAACATTGATGAAGATATAGGGAATACAGAAGGTCGTGTGCGCGATGATGAGCGTCAGTATGCCGAAGGGGATGCGGATGATTGAGAAAAACGCCAGATACGCCATGCCCAGTATGATTTCGGGCATCATCATCGGGATCATGGAGACGTTTTCCAGCAGCCCCTGCGTGCGGAAGCGCGACCGCGCCATGCCTACCGCGCCTGCCGTGCCGATCAGGATCGACAGCCCGCAGGAGGAGAAGGCCAGAATCAGCGAGTTGTTGAGAGAGCGCAGGATCTGCGAATTGCGGAAGAGCTTTTCATACCATTGCAGCGAGAAGCCGGCCCAGTTGCTGTACTTGGAAGCGTTGAAGGAATAGACCACCACCACAATGATGGGCAGATAGTTAAACAGCAGCACAAGGATGACAAAAAGTTTGGAAAGCCAGTTGTTCTTCTTCATCTTATGCCACCCAGGTTTTTAGCCCCTGTAACCTTTTTGTAGATCAGAATAAAGGCGAAGGTGAACAGCAGCATCGCAATGGAAAGCGTTGCGCCCATGGGCCAGTTGCGCGCCTGCATCAGCTCGTTCTTGATCAGGTTGCCCAGCAGCAGCGTTTTTGCGCCGCCCAGCAGATCGGAGATAAAGAACAGCCCCATCGACGGCACGAACACCAGCACGCAGCCTGCCACAATGCCCGGCACCGTCAGCGGCACCGTGACCGTGACGAACGCCTTAAACGGCGACGCACCCAGGTCGCGCGAGGCCTCGATCAGCGACCAGTCGAGCTTTTCGACGGAATTATAGATCGAGGTAATCATAAACGGCAGCAGGGCGTAGACCATGCCCAGCATCATCGCGCCGTTGTTGTAGAGAATCTTGAGCGGCTCGTCGATAATCCCCAGGCTTTGCAGCAGCGTATTGACCGCGCCGTTGGCCTTGAGCAGTATAATCCAGCCGTTCAGCCGCAGCAGGGAATTGATCCAGAACGGCGCCATCAGCAGTAGGATGATAAATGAACGCAAACGGGGCGAAAATTTTGCCGTGAAGTAGGCGAAGGGATAGCCGATCAGCAGCGTCAGCGCCGTGGTGGAAACGGCTACGAGAAACGAATCCAGGAAGACTTTGGCATAGACGGGGCTGAAGAGTTTTTGATAGTTTTCCAGCGTGAACTGATCCGTAATGCCCCAAACGTCGCCCTTTTTAAGGAACGTGATCACCACGACGTAAACCAGCGGCAGCGCCACAAACAGCACCGTCCAAATGTAGAGAATCCACACGGTGGGCGAGATGTGCCGATCATATTTTTTCTTCGCGGGTTCAGCCTTTTTCAACGGGCTTCCCCCTTTCCACAACCGCGGCCACATCCGGATCCCAGAAAACCTGCACTGCGCATCCGGCGGGGTATTGGGAAACCGGGTTCGCGCCCGTGATGAGCAGCTCCTGACCTGTGGGGAGCGTGATGGTGGTGCGCAGCACGCCGCCGATATAGCTGTGGAGCTTGATCACGCCCGAAAGACAGAAGCCGTACTGCGCCTTGTCCGCATAGTCGATGCGCTCGGCGCGAACCGACAGCGCGAGGTGCTCGCCCGGCTCATATTCGCCCTGCACCGTGACGGTGCTGCCGGGACAGAGCTCCAGCGTCGTTTGGCCATTCCGGCTGGAGAGCACCGTGCCCTCGATGATGTTGCTCTGACCGATGAACTGCGCCGCAAAGCGCGTTGTCGGGTGCTCATAGATTTCTTCCGGTGCGCCGATCTGCTCAAAGCGTCCGCCGTTCATCACGGCGATCAGGTCGGACATATTCAGCGCTTCTTCCTGATCGTGCGTGATGTAGATAAAGGTGATGCCCAGCTTTTTTTGCAGCGCCTTGAGCTCGACCTGCATCTGACGGCGGAGCTGAAGATCCAGCGCGCCCAGCGGTTCGTCGAGCAGCAGCAGCTGAGGATCGCAGGCCAAGGCGCGCGCAATCGCCACGCGCTGGCGCTGACCGCCCGAAAGCTGCGCCGGCATGCGCTTGCCGTAGCCTTCCAGCTGCACGATGGAGAGCAGCTCGTCTACGCGCCGCGCCATTTCGTCCTTTTTGACCTTGCGCAGGTTCAGGCTGTAGGCGATGTTGCGCTGCACATTCATGTGCGGGAAGAGCGCATAATTCTGGAACACCGTGTTCACGGCGCGCTTTTCCGGCGGGAAGGCGGTTACGTCTTCTCCGTTTAAGATGACCTTGCCGCTGTCTGGCTGTTCAAGACCGGCGATGATGCGCAGCGTTGTGGTTTTGCCGCAGCCCGAAGGGCCGAGCAGCGTGATAAACTGCCCCGGCATCACTTGCAGAGAAATATCGTTCAGCACAGATGTGCCGTCGAAGGATTTGTGAATATTTTGGAGGGTCAATATGGGCTGAGACATTGGCAGAAATACACCCCCTGCGTCTTTTTTTCAGCTTCAGTATGAAGCAATCGGCTGAGAATTCAAGTTAAAATTCTGCGTTGATTCCTGAGCTTTGAGCGGAAACCCTGAAGTCATATCCGACAAAATATCTAGGAATAATAACAGGACTAATTATAGCAGAAACGCGGGGCTTTGCAAGAGTTTTTTTGCAAGTTTCACAAAGTGAAAATGCGAATCTTTTTGACAGGCCAGGTCGGATTTGTTATGATCTTCTGGAAAGAGCATTCGTGAAATGAGCTTGATGCCCAAGGAGAGGGGGAGACGAAACCGATGAACATCGACCCGATCGTGACGAAAATCCGCCGGTGCGTCCGGAAACACGAGCTGGGCGCGGGCGCATATGCCCGCTACACTCGCCCGAACGAGGGAAAAGGGCAAACGTTGGCGATCAATCCTTACGGCTGTGCGGACGCGGCCAATCTGCTCTACACCATCGGCGATTTTGAGCGTGATTCTCAGCGGCGCGCGGAAAGCATCGCCGTGATGCAGAAGATGCAGGACCACGAAACCGGGCTCTTTCACGAGAGCACGCATCACCCCATCCATACCACCGCGCACGTTTTGGCGGCGCTGGAGCTCTATGACGCAGGGCCGCTGTACCCCGTCTATGCGCTGGAGGAGTATCGAGAGATAGAAAAGATGCGCGCCTTTCTGGAGGGTTTGGATTGGGAGGGCGAGCCGTGGGGGCAGTCGCATCGCGGCGCGGGGCTTTATGCAGCGCTGCGGCTGACCGGCCGCGTCGATGTGGCGTGGCAGGACGCCTATTTTGCCTGGTTGCGGGAAAATTGCGACGCGCGGACGGGCATTGGCCGTAAGCGGGAAGCGGATTGCGTGGAACTGCCGCGGCATCTTTACGGCTGGTTTCACTATCTCTTCTGCCATGCGGATGCGCACCGTCCCTTTCCCTATCCGGAAAAGCTCATCGACAGCTGTCTGGACTTATACGAAAACCACAGGGAGCAGATGGGGAAGGGGTTTGGAGAGAGGTGCAGCTTCCGCGAGGTGGACTGGGTGTTCAGCCTGAATCGCGCCCTGCGGCAGTGCCCGCACCGTTTTGACGAGGGAAAGGCGGCGCTGCGGGACTTTGCAAAGGGATTTACGGCGTATCTTTTGCGGGCGGACGAGGAAACGGACGAGAGTTTAGACGATTTGCACACACTCTTTGGGGCGGCGTGCGCGCTGGCGGAGTTGCAGCAGGCGCTTCCCGGTGAAATGAACAGCACCGTGCCGCTGCGGCTTGTGCTCGACCGGCGGCCTTTTATCTGACGAAGGGACGAATAGAGGAGGAAAACAGAGATGAAAATCGGCATTATCGGAGCGATGGAAAAAGAAATCGAAGCGCTGCGCGCGGATATGACGGAGAAGACGACCCGCGTCATCTCCGGGATGCGGTTTGACGAGGGCAAGCTCTGCGGCAGGGACGTGGTGCTGGCAGTGGCCGGCATCGGCAAGGTCAACGCCGCGATGTGCACTCAGACGATGATCTTAACCTATGCGCCGAATGTGATCCTCAATACCGGTGTGGCGGGCGGCATCGGCAAGGGGCTGCGCGTGATGGATGTGGTGGTGGCCACGGCGGTGGCGCAGCACGATCTGGACACCACGGCCTTCGGCGACCCGATGGGGCTGATCCCCGGCTTGAACGTTGTAGAAATGCCCTGCGACGAGACTGTCTGCCGCGACGTGATTGCGGCGGCGGAGCGCATCGGGGTCGAGCCCAAGCGCGGGCTGGTCGTATCGGGCGATCAGTTCATCGCGTCCAAGGAGAAGATCGACGGCATCAAGGCGCACTTCGATGCGCTGGCGGCCGAGATGGAGGGGGCGTCCATCGGCCAGGTCTGCTCGGTCAACAAGGTGCCCTTCGCCGTGATCCGCGCCATTTCCGACGGCGGAAACGAGGAGGCGGGCATGGATTACCCGCAGTTCGTCAAGCTCGCCGCGGCGCGGTCCGTGCAGCTGGTCGAAGAATACCTCCGTGCGTAAAAGATGGCAAAAGCGCCGCCCGTTTCTCCGAAAGAGAGAAAACGGGCGGCGCTTTTGTTCAGCGGCGCTCAGCCTTCCGAGTCAGAAAGGGCTTCGAGCCGATGCGTCAGCGAGCGGTAGGCCGCTTCCTGCGCGGGGGTCAGCCGATAAGCACGGCAACTGAAATTCCAGCTTGCTCCATCTGAACCAATGACCTCTATGTTGAGGTATCGCATCAGCACAAAGGGTTCGTTCAGATTGTCAATCGAGGTGTCTGCGGAGGCCAGGAGTTCCAATAACTCCGCGCTGAGTTGCAGCGATTCATAGTAGGCTGCGTTGGACATATCGGGCAAGAGATTGTAACCGAGGTCGCACTCGCGGATCTGCGCGCCTTCGCAGAGCGCAAGGCCGCCGCCGATCCAAACCTCGCTTCCGTTCGCTTTTTTCAGCATATCGGCGGCTTCCAGCAGCGCTTCGGCGGTATTTTGGTCGTCCCGGTTGATCTTTTGCAGGAAAAGCAGCATGGTTTTGGGAGTAAGCGTCGTCAAATTATAGGAGGAGGCGAAGGTGTCTATGCCGGAGATCCCCTGGACGTTCAGGAAACCGTCGTAGAGCGAGACGGTGTTCTGCTCCATGGTTGTTTGGGAAGGGGCGCTTTCCGCTGCGAGGAGTGGTACGTTGGAGACTGCGGGCGTTCCGTTTTGCAGCAGACGCTGCTTTTCAGGCGCGAGCGCCTCGTATTCGCTGCGGAAGCTGTTCCAGATTTCGCGGCAGTCCTTATCCGTCAGCCCATAGTTTGAGAAGATGGAGTGAATCTCCTGCTCGTCCGGCAGGCGGGTCAAGGCGGTCTGATAGAAGTTGAAGGACGATTTCAGCTCCTGAAGGCGTTCTGCATCCGCAGGCGAGAAATGGATGCGCCGTGTGATGGTGCGGCCAGACTTGAGGTTGAAAACAACCGTTTCGGAAAAGGGATTGAGATGACTGTTTTTTTCGATAGCGGAGGCGGTGCTGGAAAGATTTTCGACCACCAGCGAGCTGATCTCTTCGTCGCGATAGTCGATGCGTGAGAGCAGCAGACTGTTGTAGGCGGAAGAACCATCCCTCTCGTCAAAGCGAAGGGACTCGATCTCGGAAGGAGCGGGGATGGTGTGCAGGGCCTGCCGACCCAGTGCCTCGCCCAGGAACGGCACCCCGATGCTCACGGCCAGCACGATGGGCAGCACATACAGCGCCGAGAGCAGATTGCGCACCCTGCGCGTGGTGACCAGCTCGTAGATGAAATACACCAGCACTGCCGCGCAGATCAGAAGCACCAACAGCCCCGGCGAGTGCCATTCACCGCGCAGTGAGAACACCAGCATCATGCCGGAAACCAGAAACAGCGGCAGCGAGATCGCGCAGCGGAATAGGTGCTGCATCACGCGGCTGGGAGCGCTCTTGGAGGCGGTTTCCGACGCGCGGCGGCAGAAGATCACACCCGCAGCCGCCAGATAGATCAGCCCCAGCAGCGCCGTGTAACCGATATATTTCCCGGTCACCATCATCACGTCCAGATCGATGGCACCGTAGAAACCGAAGGAGAAAAGCTCCGCAATCAGCGCGACGGGGAGGTTGAGATTATAGTTGAACAGGAAGCCCAGCTCCGCGACCGAAACGATGGGCGCAGAGCTTTCCACCATCTCCGCGATGAGAAAGCTGATAAAGCGCGGTAAGAACATCACCAGCCCCGCCACGATGAACGCGGAAAAATAGGTGCCGGTGGAGCAGATGCCGATCAGGGCGCAGGCGGTCACCAACAGGCAGCAGCTGAAAAAATAGCCGATCAGATAAGGCAGCTGCGCCCAGTTGAGCACTCGGCCGAACAAGCCGTAGGTGAGATAGGAGGACAGCAGCGACAGCACGACCGTGCCTGCAAGCCAGGTCAGAATTGCCAACACGCGGCTGACATACAGCGTGCTCCGGCGTATGGGCAGTGAGTGATAAAAATCCGATGCGCTGCGCCGGGTCAGAAATCCAAAGGAGGAAAGCACCAGCGTCAGCGGCGCGAGGTACATATAGGCGAACAGGACGCCGGCATAATCGACCAGGTTCGGCGCAAAGCTCGACCCGGACACCGAAGAAATCAGCGCCGGCAAAAAGGAAAACAGCAGGCAGCATACCAGATAGATCAACCCGGTCAGGCGCGTCTGCCGAAGGCTTTCAAGATAGGCGCTGGGGCTGAAGAGCGAATTGCGTTTGTTCATGATGCTCCTCCTTATTTGAGCTCGTCGCCGAAGGAATATCCCAGCGACTCCATTTCATAGAGGAAGACCTCCTCGAGCGAAAGAGGCAGCACTTCCATTAGAATCGGGCTCTTGGTGCGCAGATCATGCACCACCTTGTCCCGGTCGCCGCGCACGATCAGGTTGCTGACTGAACCGTGCTTGGTGAAATTGAGCACGTCGAAGCCGGAAAAGAGCGTGTGGTCATAGTCGTGGTCAAAGGCGATCTGCACCTTGAAGAGCGTGGTTTTGAGGTTTTGCACGTCGCTTTCGAACACGATGCCGCCCTTGTGCAGCAGCGCCAGCTGGTCACAGGTGTCTTCCAGCTCACGCAGGCTGTGCGAGGTGATGACCGCCGTGACGCCGCGCTCCGCAACGTCCGCATAGAGAACTTTTTTGACCAGATTGCGCATGATGGGGTCCAGCCCGTCAAAGGTTTCATCCAGAAAGAGGAAGTCGGTCTTGCAGGCCAGCGCCAGCACCGTCGCGGCCTGGCGGCGCATGCCCTTGGAGAAGGTGCCAAGGTTTGCCTTGGGGTTGAGCTTGAAGGCGTCGGTCAGCTCGCCAAAGCGCGAGCGGTCGAAGCGAGGATAGAACGAAGCGTAGGTCTGCGCCATGCGCAGCATATTTGCCTGCGGCAGAAAGTACAATTCGTCCGGCACGAAAACAAGCTTTTCCTTCAGCTCCGGATTTTCATAGATATTGCGTCCGTCCAGCGTCACATTGCCCTTGTCCGGGCGGTAAATGCCGCAGATCAGGCGCAGCAGCGTCGATTTGCCTGCGCCGTTAGAGCCGACCAGGCCGTAGATGCAGCCGGCGGGAATGGTGCAGTCCAGCGCACTGAGCGCGGTAAAATCACCGAATTTTTTGGTGAGTCCATTGACCTGTATCATAGGGAACCTCCTTGGGCTGCCTTGTTGTAGGCGCTTTTGACCGTAGTGAGGATGTCGTCCAGCGGAATGCCCGCCTGCGCCAGCTGAATCGTCTCCTCGGCGATGTTCATCAGCAGCGTTTGGCGGCGGGAGCGCAGCTTGCCGGCAGCGTTCGGTGCGATGAAGCGCCCGCTGCCGGGCACGGTATAGCAGAGTCCCCGGCGCTCCAGTTCGGTATAGGCCTTTTGCAGCGTGTTGGGGTTGACCGAAAGTTCGACCGAGAGCGCGCGCACCGAGGGCAGCTGATCCTCCGGCGCGAGGTCGCCCAACGCGACATGCATTTCCACCTGCTCCACGATTTGCTCGTAGATGGGGATGCGGGAGTATTTGTCTACCGTCAACAGGGGTTCAGCGTGCGGTTCAGTTGGGTTCATAGGATTCCTCCTTTGGCGACGAGTAAACGGATCGTTCCCACTGCCAGCAGCAGAAACGATGCGCTCAGCAGGCAGGAAAACAGCACGCACTGCGTGCCGCGGATCTCCGTTTGCGCACAAAAATCCGGCGCAAAGCGGTGCAGCAGACGGTAAAGTCCGCTGCCCAGCGCACTCCCTGCCGGATAGAGCAGCAGATCCGTGGGAGCAATGCGCCCCTCCTGCACCGATCGCAGCGCCAGGATCAGCACGGCCAGCCCCAATCCCATCAGCAGCTGGCGCGCAAGGGAGCGGTGCTCCGGAAACAACAGACTCGTCAGCAGGGAAAACGGGATCAACAGCAGCAGCTTTGCGCCGACGCGAAGCACCGCAGGCGCATAGCGCATGGGTCCCGCGGGGCCAAGACGCAGTTGCGCCCAACCTGCAAACGGCGGCGTGGGCAGGATACCCGCCAGCGCCATGGACAGAGCTAGGTAAATGCCCAGCGCAAACAGCGCGCCGCAGGCTGCACCCCGGCAGGCGTACCGTCGATGCGTCAGGTGGGTCAGCAGTGCGGAAAGCGGCATGGAAAGCCCTGCGACAGTCCAGATCGACGCAGCCATGTTTTCATCTCCTAACTGTACTAACTCAAATAGTACAGTTAAAGCATACCACGGATTCAGGGCGCTGTCAACCGTTGGAAAAAAGAAACGCTCAAAACGCGCGGCTTCGCCTGAACCGCGTTCTCCGGAGCGCTGAACGGAAACAAAAAGCTTGAGAGGAGACGCCTCCTCTCAAGCTTTTTTACTGAACTTTCCTTATTGATCCTCCTGAACGCCGCGGCGGAGGAAGAAAATGCCAACGGCTGCCGCTGCCATCAGCAGGAAGGTGGCGTACATCAGCAGCTGCTTGTTGCCCGCGCCCAGCAGCACCAGGCTTTCGGTCATGGTGACGAACTGGCGGCCGAGCGTGACGCCCAGCAGCGCGCCCAGATTGCACATCGTGGAGTAGAACCCGATGTAGATGGTCTGGTTCTGGCGGGGAATGTTGATATAGGGGATGTTGGTGAAGGAGAGGTTGATGCCCGTGGCCAGCACGAAGGCATAGATCTGCGCCGTGGGGTAGAGCCAGAGATAATTTCCCTTGTTGACCAGCCCCAGCAGCAGGTAGTTCAGCGCATACAGCGCGATGGACACATTGCAGGTTTTCAGCCAGGAGAAGCGGCGCAGGAACTGCGACCAGACCGGCGTGAGAAGCACCAGCACCGGCACGTTGAGCATGCTGACAATGTTGATGAAGGAATAGCTCGCCTCCACGTTGCGCAGCAGATAGACCGAATAATACGAACCGGGGATATTGGCCATCATGGACCAGAGAAAGGCGATGCCCACGGTGCGCAGGTATTTTCTTTCTTTGAAGGGACGGATCAGCAGATTGAACAGATTGAGCTTCTGCCCGCTCTGCTCATAAGGATCTTCCCGCATCCGCGCAAGCAGCGATAAGTCATACATCAGCATCGCATAGGCGAAAATGCGCAGCGTTGCAAAGCCCCAGACTTCCAGCCTGGCGCCCTTGAAGCAGTCCACCACCACGCCGCCCAGCAGGTTGAACAGCGCAACCAATATGCCGTTGGTCATGGAGAGAAAGGAGAAATACCGCACGCGGACGCGCTGCGGAATGAGCTGAATGTGCCAGACCGAAAAGCCGGGCGCGATCAGCGCGTTCATGACGTTGAGGGTCAGCACCAGCGCGCCGAAGATCACCAGCTTGGCCTGCCGCTCGAAAGGACAGAACGGGATGCAGCCGATCAGCACGATGTTCATGGTCTGGATGATCAGGCGCATGAGAATCAGCAACTTTTTGCGCTGCGGGAAGTGCTCCAGCACCAGCGGAGAGAAAATCTGCATCAGATTGGCGGAAAAGACGAACATCGACATCAGCCCGATGAAGCTGTCGTCCGCGCCCAACAGAAGCATCAGTCCTGTGTAAAAATTGCCGCCCACCAGGTTGGCCATGATGTTGTTGGTGTAATTGAACTGGAGATGCAGAACGCGGTTTTTACTCTCTTCATCCCCGAAATACCAACCGTCCAGAAAGACGGAGCGGGCTTTCTGCCCGATGGCGGTCAGCGCGTTTCTGTTTCTGTTGGTCATGGTCGAACCTCCAGTAAAAAAGGAGTTTTATCTTTTTGTTAAGGTGGTTTCCTACTATTATACAAATCCGCTGCGGACTGTCAAGCGGATGCGCGCGGAAACCTCTTTTTTCTGTATCAGGGAGCCAAATATGGAAAATGTTCCCGCAAAACAGACGCAAATCTGACAAAACAAACATTGAAATACAGCACCGAGTATGTTACAATTTTTTCACCGTAAAAGAAAGGAGCGAGGGCGGATGAAAAAGAGAGTTTCGGCCTGTCTAGCTGTGCTGATGGCGCTGCTGCCGAACACAGTGTTGGCGGCAGAGGAGATTCCCCTTCGCCAGACGATCTTCGGCACGGGGCGCGTGGTCGCCTATTGGGTGCTGGGCGTTTGCTCGGCAGCGTTTTTGACACTGGTGTGCATTTGGAGCGTCAAGCTCAAGCACGGCCAGCCGAATGCGAACCAGACGACGGTGCGCGCGGCGCACGCAAGGATACATAAATAATAAAGAAAGAGCGTTTCTGCGGGAGGAAGTAAGCCTGTGGGGACGCTTTTTGAGTTCATCAACAGGTTAGAAAGCACTAACCGACGGGGAGACGATCAGGAGGTTTGGAAACCCGGACGGAAAAAATATGCTGCTGCACGGCAACCTCATGTGCCGGCGGCAGTTCGAGAATTTGATTCCACTGCTGGAAGAGGAATACTGCGTCTATGCTGTGAGCTTTGAGGGGTTCGACGGCACAGGAAAGGCACAATATGGAAGCGCCCGGTGGCAGGCTGGATCTGCTGTTTGGGGGAATCGCTCGGCTGCGGCTCGACGGTGTTCCTAAGCCGGGTGGGCAAGATCTGAAAGAGATCCCGCCGGAGCAGCTCTATGATCAGGCGGCTTTCGTCTTACAGGATAATGATCTCTTTGATGATACCGTGCGCGAAAACATCCGCATGGGCCGCCGCAGTGCGGCCGATGCGCAGGCCGAGCTCGCCGCGCATGCCGCGGGCTGTGACAGCTTCAGCAGCGGTCAGCACGGTATGTGCGCCGATTTCATCGGTGGCCGACAGGAAACCAAGAGCTGGAAGCTGTAAAAAGAAAAACACAGCCCGTATTTTCCGAATTCCATCGGAAAGTGCGGGCTGTGTTTTATTTTACGGAAGAGCGGATGAAATTCAGCAGTTCGTCCAGTTGGCTTTCGCCGAATACACGGATGCCGTTTTGCAGCAGCAACTCTGCCGCAACGCCGTTTTCATCGGTCAGTGTGCCGGTGAACGTGCCGTCGTAGATGCGGCTGCAGCCGCAGGACGGGCTGCGTTCTTTGAGCAATGCACAGGTGCAGCGGGTCAGGCGCGCCAGGCGCAGCGCTTCCGCCGCGCCGCGGCGGTAGTTTTCCGTCACGTCCCGACCGTCACAGGCGACCACGCGGTTGCCGCGTCTTTCGGAGGGTGCGCGCGGCGTAGGCAATCCGCCGAGGATTTCCGGACAGATCGGCACGAGATGGCAGTCTGATTGCAGCAGTCGGTTCAGCTGTGGCAGGGGTTTGGAACGCCCGTCATACCTACAGGAAATACCCAGCAGGCAGGCGCTGATGAGCAGATTCATATATCCTCCTCGTCGGGGCGCAGATTGCTCTTGCCGGTCATCGATTCTACATCGATGCGCAGCGCTGTCACGCGCGTCAGCATTTCAGAAGTGAATTTTGCCGTGTCCTTGTATCCGCTCTGGCGCAGCACCGCGCGCAGCGCCGCTGCCTTATCAGAGAGATCGGTCAGGATGTGTGCTGTGCCGAAAGCGATGACGCTTTTGTATTTGGAGGTCCAGGAGCAGGGCACAGAGCCGGGCACGATGCGGATCTGCTTGGAGATTTCCACGCAGACGCGCGGATTTTTCCGGATCAGCGACAGCCGCAGCCCTTCGCCTGCACAGTGGAGGTAGAACGTGGGCTTTCCGTCCTCCGGCCAGTCAAAACCGTAGCTCATCGGCACGACATAGGGCGCCTGCCCATCGGTCAGTCCCAGATGCAGCACGTTTTCTTGTGCAAGAAAAGCGCGCAGAACCGCAGAATCGTCAATCAGCCGGTCGTTTCGGCGCATAAAGATGCCTCCTTGATTTCTTTCTGTTGGAAGAGCAGATAGGGCGGAGTGCGTCTGTCCGTGCGGGATGTATGGATTCCCATGGAGCGGAAAACGCCTGCGCGCGGCAGGGGTGCCGGGGGCGGCGGCCACCGGCACATAGCGGTGAGGCGCGAGGCCGGGCGGCGCGCTCCGAAGCAGTGCGGTTTGCAGTCGCCCGGTGAGCGCGCTCCCCACGCCGCGGAAGGGCTTAATATTCTTCTTTGCGGCGCTCTTTGCGCAGGGCGCTGCGGCGCTTTGCGGCTTCATATTCCATGCGATCCTCGTCGGTTTGGCAGATCAGCGGCGGCACGGGCGTGGGCTTGCCGTCCTCATCCAGTGCGACCAGTACAAGATAGGCCGTGTTGATGACGCGGCGCTCGCCGCTGAGTGCTTCGACAAAGGTATCCACGCGCACTTCCATCGACGTGCGGCCGACATAAGTCACTTTTGCCAGCAGCACCACCGTGTCGTTGACGAAAGCGGGGGACTTAAAGTGCAGCGTGTCAATGGATGCGGTGGTGACGTTGCAGCCGGAATGGCGGCGCGCTGCAACGCCTGCCGTGATGTCGATCCACTCCATCAGCCGCCCGCCGAACAGACGGCCGGAGCCGTTCAAGTGCTCGGCCAACAGGATCTGCGTGTGCTCGGCGCGGGAGGCCGAAACGGGTCTGGGTGTCATCCGGTTCTGTTCCATGAAAAAACTCCTTGCTTGGTGCGGAAGGTTACAGGCTGCGGGCCAGCGCCTCGAAGCGCCGCATGGCTTCTACCGTGTTCTCATATTGACCGAAGGCGGTCAGGCGGAAGAAGCCTTCGCCGTTGACACCGAAGCCGGCGCCCGGCGTGCCGACCACCTGTGCGCGCTCCAGCAGCAGATCGAAGAAATCCCAGCTTTTCATGCTGCCGGGGCAGCGCAGCCAGATATAGGGCGAGTTGACGCCGCCGGTGTAGAAAATACCGAGTCGATTGAGCGTATCTGCCATGACGCGGGCGTTGCGGCGGTAGTAGTCGAGGTTTTCCATGCACTGGACGTAGCCTTCGTCGGTAAAGACCGCTTCTGCTGCGCGCTGTACGATGTAGGCCGTGCCGTTATATTTGGTGGTCTGGCGGCGCAGCCACATGCGGCTTAAGTTCATGCCGTCGCGTTCCAGCGTCTCGGGCACGATGGTGTAGCCGCAGCGCGTGCCGGTGAACCCCGCCGTCTTGGACAGCGAGCAGATCTCGATCGCGCACTGCTTGGCGCCTTCAATTTCGTAGATCGAGCGCGGCAGCGAAGGATCCGTGATGAATGCCTCGTAAGCCGCATCAAACAGAATGATGGCGTCCTGACGGAGCGCATAATCCACCCACTTTTTAAGCCCCGCATGGTCGTAAACCGCGCCGGTGGGGTTGTTGGGCGAGCAGATGTAGATCAGATCGGCCTGTACATTCTCATCCGGCAGCGGCAGAAAGCCGTTTTCGGCATTCGCGTCGCAATAGACGATCTTCCGGCCCGCCATGACGTTGACGTCCACATAGGCGGGATAGACCGGATCGGGGATGAGCACGGTATTGTCCTGAGCGAACAGATCGAGCAGATTGCCCAGGTCGCTCTTTGCGCCGTCGCTGATGAAGATTTCATCAATAGAAAGTGCTACGCCGTGCTTGGCGTAATAGCGGGCGATGACCTCACGCAGGAAAGGATAGCCCTGTTCGGAGGGAATGTAGCCGTGGAAGCCGCCGGGCGTGCCCATCTCCAGGGCGGCTTTTTGCATGGCTTCGGTCACGGCTGGGCAGAGTGGCCGGGTTACATCTCCGATTCCCAAGCGGATGATGCTCTTGTCCGGATGTGCGGCGGAATAGGCGGCGACCTTCTTACCCACCGTGGAAAAAAGGTAACTGTCCTGAATGTTGCGGTAGTTTTCGTTGATGCGCATAAGGTGCGCCTCCTTTATTGTGCGTGGATTTTCAATGGGTCAATCATAGAAAAAAGGCATTTCGCCCTGTTCCGGCGGTGCGCCCAGCTGATTGAGTACAAACGGCCAATTGCCTGTGTCTTCTATCAGAAAGCCGTAAATCAGCCCCATATGCCGGTGCCAATGGCGGAACTGGCCGAGAATCAGATGAAAGCGCGTCATGTCGCAGTCCGCTGGGCACTCGGTCAGCTCATCGTCTTGAAGGACATCGAGATAGGCACAGAGCTTGCCCTTTACTGCCGCAAAATAGGACAAAGCGGTTTCTCTCGGCAGCGTTTCGTCTTCGGAGGGAACGACGTTCAGATCGTTCAGCCCTTTTGTGTGGAAGGATGGGGCGCGGTAATCGGGATCGCCGGGGTTGATATACCAGCGATCCATCGAATACAGCGTGTGATAGACGTATTTCCACATCGGGATGCCGTCATAGCGCCGATCCCACAGCGCATCCGGGATGGCGCGCAGCAGGTTTTCACACTCCCATGGGGCGCGCTGCGTCTGCTCCCAGATGACGACGGAGAACGGGTTTTGCTCAATCATGCTTTTCGGCCTGCGCGTCCAGCGAAGCCTTGATGAATTCACGGAAGAGCGGATGCGCCTTGTTGGGGCGGGACTTGAATTCGGGATGGAACTGCACGCCGATGTAGAAACGCTTGCCGGGGATTTCCACCGCCTCGACCAGGCGCTCGTCGGGCGAGGTGCCCGCGATGCGCATACCGTGATCCTGGAACTCCTGACGGTATTCATTGTTGAACTCATAACGGTGACGATGGCGCTCGGAGATGTTGCTCTGGCCGTAGACGCGCTCCATCAGCGTGCCGGGACGGATAGCGCAGGGGTAAGCACCCAGGCGCATCGTGCCGCCCTTGGGCAGGTTGCCCTGCTGGTCGGGCATCAGGTCGATGATGGGATGCTTGGTATCGGGCGCAAACTCGGTGGAGTTTGCATCGGCATAGCCCAGCACATTGCGGGCGAATTCGATGGTCGCGGTCTGCATGCCCAGGCAGATGCCGAAATACGGAATGTCGTTCTCGCGGGCGTACTGTCCGGCGAGGATCATACCGGCCACGCCGCGGTCGCCGAAGCCGCCGGGCACGATGATGCCATCCGCGCCGTGCAGATAGTTGTCTACGTTATAACTGGTCAGCAGCTCGGAATCCACCCAGTCGATGTCCACCTGGGCGCTGTTCTCAAAGCCGCCGTGGCGCAGAGCTTCCGCAACGGAAAGATAGGCGTCGTGCAGACGGACATATTTGCCCACCAGAGCGATGCGCACCGTGCGGCTGCGGTTCTCGATGCGCGCCAGCATCTCGTTCCATTCGGTCATGTCCGGCGCGGGCAGGTCGTTGAGGTTCAATTCACGGCACACGATATCGGAGAAGTGATGCTCTTCCAGCATCACAGGCGCCTGATAGAGGATGGGCATGGTCAGGTTCTCAATGACGCAGTCGGGCTTGACATTGCAGAACAGCGCGATCTTATCCTTGATTTCCTTGTCGATCGGCTCGTCCGAACGGGTGACAATGATATCCGGGAAGATACCCATCGAGCGCAGTTCTTTGACGGAATGCTGCGTGGGCTTGGATTTGTGCTCGCCGGAGGACTTGATGTAGGGCACCAGCGAAACATGGATGAACAGGCAGTTGCCGCGGCCCAGTTCCAGCGAAACCTGGCGGATCGCCTCGAGGAAGGGCTGGCTTTCGATGTCGCCCGTGGTGCCGCCGATCTCGGTCAGCACGATATCCGCGCCGCTCTTCTCACCCACGGAGTAGATGAAGTGCTTGATCTCGTTGGTGATGTGGGGGATGACCTGCACGGTGGAGCCGAGATAGTCGCCGTTGCGTTCCTTGGTCAGCACGTTCCAGTAGACCTTGCCGGTGGTCAGATTGGAGAACTTGTTCAGATTTTCGTCGATGAAGCGCTCATAGTGCCCCAGATCCAGGTCGGTCTCCGCGCCGTCGTCGGTGACGAACACCTCGCCGTGCTGATAGGGGCTCATGGTGCCGGGATCGACGTTGACATAAGGATCGAGCTTCTGCGAGATAACCTTCAGGCCTCGCATCTTCAGCAGGCGCCCCAGAGAGGCCGCCGTGATGCCCTTGCCCAGACCCGAAACCACGCCGCCGGTGATGAAAATGTACTTGCTCATTGTGCTTGTGTTCTCCTTTCCACTTGGTAAGAAAATATGTAAAAATGCTGGATATCAAGAATTTTGATTCCGTTTCAGCAGATTTTGGCACAGAAAAAAGGGGGAACTTCCCCCTTGATTATTGCTCATAGATTTCGATGATGGACTGGGCGACGCGGCCGCGCGTGGTGCGGCGGTCCATCGCCTGTTTTTCGATGTAACGGTGCGCCTGCGCTTCCGTCATGGAGAGATACTGAATCAGCGCGCATTTGGCGCGATCCACCAGGCGGATCTCATCGATCTTCTTTTGCAGCTGGAGGTTCTCGCTCTTGAGCCCCATCATGCGGCGGTGCGCCGCCGTGACCATCTTCAGCGCCTGATAGAACATTGCGCGGCCGAGCGGCTTGCCCAGCACCATCACGCCCATGTCCTCCACCTTGGAGGACACTTCGTCCTCGTTTTCGGCGCGAACCAGCAGCAGAATGCCGGAGGAGGTATCCATGGCGAGGGTCATCGAAAGACCGTCGCCGTATTCGTCGGAAAGCGGGGCGTTGATCACAATCAGGTCGTATTCCATTTCGGCGGAGAGACGGCGCGCTTCGCTGCCGCTGCCCGCAACCGTAAAGTCGAACGGGCCCGCGCCGCGCATCAGCTCCGTGAGCATCGCGCGGCCCTTTTCGCCGGAAGAGACCAATAGTGCCTGCATGTTCCCGCTTTCCCTCCTTTCCGCAAATGAAATCCCTTGTGCCTGACTTTAGCGCAGCCCCATCGCAAGATACGCCCGCAGCGTGCCTTCCGGCAGTACCGTTTTGAGGAACGGCGATTCGCTGGCCAGCACGGCAGCCTGCTGCAAGGTATCCGGCAGGGAAATCCCCGTCGGGCGATCCGGCGCGCAGAGCGCCATGCCCTTTTCAATGCCGTCCAGCCCTGCCGCCATCACCAGCGCATAGGCCAGATAGGGGTTGCAGAGGTTGTCCGGCGAGCGCAGCTCCATGCGCGCGGAATTGCCGCACGGCATCGGCAGGCGCACCAGCTGGCCGCAGCCGATGCTGCTCCAGCCCACGTCCTTCGGCGCGTCGTGGTTGCCCAGGCGCTCATAGGAGGCGGCGGAACTGTTCAGCAGCAGCGTCATGGCAGGAATGTGGTGCAGCACGCCCGCCAGAAAGGATTGCCCTTCGGTCGGAAGGACGCCGTTTTCGTCCGGCAGGAACAGGCTGCGTCCGTCGCGGCTGGCGGAAAGACTGATGTGGAAGCCGCTGCCGTCCCAGCTGGGCAGAGGCTTGGGCCCCATGTGGGCGGAAAGACCGTTGCGCGCGGCGATGGTGCCCACCAGGTTGCGGAAGGTGACGCAGTGATCCGCCGCCGTCAGCGGATCGTAGGCCTCAATGGCGATTTCGTTTTGCCCCGGCCCCATTTCGTGATGGGAGGAAATGGGACGGATGCCCATCTCTTCCAGCGTCAGGCAGATGTCGCGGCGGACGTTTTCCCCGCGGTCGAGCGGCGCGACGTCCAGGAAGCCCGCCCGATCGTGCGGGACGGTGGTCGGGTCGCCGTTTTCATCCAGACGGAAAAGGTAGAATTCGCACTTTGCGCCGAAGCGGAAGGTAAAGCCCTTCTGCGCGGCGCGCTCTGCGGCGTTGCGAAGCAGCAGGCGGCTGTCCTGTGCGAAGGGACGGCCGGCGCTGTCGGTGATGGAGCAGTAGAACCGCGCCACGCGACCCGTCTGCGGCCGCCAGGGCAGCACCTCCAGGGTGGAGGCGTCGGGGTGCAGTACCATGTCCGCCGGGGTGGAACCGGCAAAGCCGCGCACCAGTCCCGCGTCAAAGGGAACGCCGCACTCGAAGGCGCGGGGCAGCTCGTCCGCCATGATGGCGATATTTTTCAGCGTGCCGAATGCGTCGCAGAACGCAAGGCGGATGAACTTGACGCCGTTTTCCGCTACGAATTGCAGCACCTCGCTGTCGGTGAAACTCATGCTTGCTTCTCCCTTCTGCACGGAGCGTCCCATTGATAGGCCAGGCGTTCCGTGCCGTCCCGAGTGCGGATCACGCCGCAGTAAACAAAACCCTCGCGGAGAATGTGACGCTGCATCGGGAGGTTGTCCCGGTGCGTGTCGATCCGAAGACTCGCCCAGCGCGCCCTGGCGTATTCCACACATTCGTGAAACACGCCGCGCGTCAGCCCGTCGCCGGCCACCCGGTGAATGGCGGCGTAGGGCGCATCGCTCTGCCACGCGCCGTCGATGACAGCGTAGGTCGGGTCGGGACCGGGCTTCAACACAAACGCGCCGTGTACGGATTTTCCGTCCGTCACGGCGCAAAGGGCTCCGGATGCGATATCTTCAAGCAGTATTTCGCGGGAGGGATAGTTTCCCGTCCACTGGGAGGGATTGCCGCTGCGGTGCATGAACTCCCGCGCGGAGCGATAGATTCCCTCCAGTGTGTCAAGGTCGGTTGAAACGGCCGGTCGGATCATCGCATACTCTCCCTTCGCCTCCGCGGCATCCCGCAAAGGCTTTTGAAAAATTTTCATCCCATTATACAGCAATCAGTTTTGCGTGTAAAGCTGTTTATAGGGGTTATTTGTGTTAGGTTTCAGGCAATAAAAGGGATGATCCATCACGGCGTTTTCGTCCAGGCCGAACGCGGCGCAGAAGTCGTGAACGTGCGGACGAATGACCTCCAGATCGGCCTTTTCGGCACGGTGCGCAACCACCTGATCGGGCAGATCGTCCGGCAGCACGTCGCTGCGCAGAAAGATGCTGCCGCCGTGCATGCCCGTGGCGCAGAAGGCGTCTACCGGCGCTTTGCCGGAGGTGTTCAGCCCCAGCACCACGATCAGCCCGCCTGCCTGGTATTCTCCAAGAAAGCAGCCGGTTTCACCGCCGACGATGATGACCGGCACCTTCTCCTGATAGGCCTTCATGTGAATGCCGGCGCGATAGCCCACATTGCCGCGCACGAAGATGCGTCCCCCGCGCATGGCGTAGCCCGTTGCATCGCCGGAAGAGCCCGCGATGGTGATCTGCCCGGCGTTCATGGTGTCGCCGGTCGCGTCCTGCGCGTTGCCGCAGGTCTCGATCTGCGTGCCGTCCAGATAAGCGCCCAGCGCATTGCCCGGCACGCCCTCGATGACGATGTGCCGCCCGGACGAGCCCGCGCCGATATAGCGCTGTCCGCAGACGTTTTCCAGCACGATGTCCCGATCTCCCGTGTCTTCGATCTTCTCATTGACCTGACGGAAGCGGAGATTTTTCACATCCAAACGCGTCATGCCTTTGCACCTCCCAGCTTTTGTGCGCGCGCAGCCGAACCGAAGGCCATCAGCTGCGGCTTTTCACGGATCAAATCAAAATCAAGGGTATTCAGCGGGGTCTGCTCGCGCACCAGCGAGGTGTAAATGCCTGCGTGGGCAATGTCCCCGATCAGGATAAAGCCCACCAGCCGATTGTCCCGCACGACGAGGCGCTTGTAGCTGTTTTCGCTCTGCGTGATGAAACTCTCGCCGTTTAAGTCGCCGCAGGTGGCGATGTGCAGCCCGAAGAAGCCGCCTGCGTTGACGGGCATCGCCTTGTCGTAAGGATGTGCGCCGCCCGCCATCGAAATGCCCGCTGTTTCGCCCTGCAAATAGGCATTGGGCAGCAGCGCGAGAATTTTGTCCTGCCCACTGGTCAGATCGTGGGAAAGCGTGCAGTCGCCCGCGGCATAGAGGTCGGGCACGGTGGTCCGCTGATTCTGATCGGTCACAATGCCGCGGCGTACTTCGCATCCGACACTTTCGGCCAGAGCGGTGTTCGGCCGGACACCTACCGCCAGCACCAGCACGTCAAAGGGAATCACCTCGCCGCTTTTGAGCATCGCAGTATCTTCCGTGAATTCTGCCACACTGTCGGCCAGACGGAAGGAAATGCCCTGCGCTTCCATTTGCTTCTGTACGATGGCGGAGCCAGTCTCATCCAGCACGGCGGGCAGCACGCGCGGTGCGAGATCGACAATGGTCATCTCCTTGCAGAGGTGGCGGATGCCCTCGGCGCACTTCATGCCGATCAGGCCCGCGCCGACAATCAGCACGCGGCTGTCGGAAGTGAGGTCACGCTCCAATGCCTTTGCATCGTCCAGCGTCAGAAAAGCGTGGCGGCGTTTGACCTTTTCCAGTCCGGCCATCGGCGGCACGAAGGGCGTGGAGCCGGTCGCCAGCAGCAGCTTATCGTAAGGGATGCGCTCGCCGTCCTCCAAGATGACCGCGCGCGTTTTGGCATCGATGGAGGCGGCGGCGCGCCCCAGCAGCGCCTGCACATGGTTGACTTCGTAAAAATCATCCGGACGGTATTTCATGCGCCGCTCGTCGATCTTGCCCCAGAGCAGATAGGAGATCAGCGGGCGGGAATAGGTGTGATGCGGCTCTTTGGAGATCAGCACGATGGGGGAGGCCGCGTCGATTTGGCGGATGCCCTCCACTGCGCCGATGGCCGCCGCGGAATTGCCGATGATGACGTATTTCATGTGCTTCACCTCTCCTCGTAGACGATGGCGCGGTTGGGACAGCCTTCCACGCAGGCGGGCTTGCCGGGGCGGGAATTCATGCACAGCTCGCACTTTTGCACCGGGCCTTCCTCCGTGGGCAGAATACAGCCGTAGGGACAGACCAGGATGCAGGTGTAGCAGCCGACACACTGATCGCGGTCGCAGACGATCACGCCGTCCTTTTTGCTCAGCGCGCCGGAGATGCATGCCTTGACGCACAGCGGCTCATCGCAGTGGCGGCAGGAGACGGCGAAGTTTATCCCCTTACCCTCCTCAATTTGGATGCGGGGCCGGATAGGCTTATCTTTCAGCGCTTTGACCATGTCGTCCATGCCGCTGTTGGCAAAGGCGCAGTTGTATTCGCAGAGGTGACAGCCCAGGCACCATTTTTCTTCCACATAGATGCGCTTCATCCGTTATCCTCCTCATTCTCCGGCGTGCTTGACGCCGAGGATCGCAAGCTCCCGGTCGGTCAGACCGATGCCGCGCAGCATCAGGCGGTTGCCGCGCATGGATTCGATGGAATTGATGCCCATGCCGCCCATCATCTCCATGATCTCATGGTTCCACGCCGTGACCAGATTGACCAGCCGCTGATAGCCGATTTCCGGATTCAGGCGCTTGACCAGCTCCGGACGCTGGGTCGCAATGCCCCAGTTGCACTTGCCTGCCTGACAGGTGCGGCACAGATGGCAGCCCAGCGCCAGCAGCGCCGCCGTGGCGATATATACCGCGTCCGCGCCCAGGCAGATGGCCTTAACCACGTCGGCGGAGGAACGGATCGAACCGCCCACGATCAGGCTGACGTTGTTGCGGATACCCTCTTCGCGCAGCCGCTGATCCACCGCCGCCAGCGCCAGCTCAATCGGGATGCCCACGTTGTCGCGGATGCGGGTGGGCGCAGCGCCCGTGCCGCCGCGGAAGCCGTCAATGGCGATGATGTCCGCGCCTGAGCGCGCAATGCCCGATGCGATGGCCGCGACGTTATGCACTGCCGCGATTTTGACGATGACGGGCTTTTGATAGTGCGTCGCTTCTTTTAAGGAGTGGACGAGCTGGTGCAGATCCTCGATGGAATAAATATCCTGGTGCGGCGCGGGGGAGATTGCGTCGGAGCCTTCGGGAATCATGCGGGTGCGCGAGACATCGCCCACGATCTTGGCTCCCGGCAGGTGCCCGCCGATGCCGGGCTTTGCGCCCTGCCCCATCTTGATTTCAATCGCCGCGCCCGCTTGCAGGTAATCCTTGTGCACGCCGAAGCGGCCGGAGGCCACCTGCACGATGGTGTTGGCGCCGTATTTGTAGAAGTCCTCATGCAGGCCGCCTTCGCCGGTGTTGTAGAGCGTTCCCAATGCCTGCGCGGCTCTGGCCAGCGATTCGTGTGCGTTGTAGGAGATCGAGCCGTAGCTCATGGCGGAGAACAGGATCGGCACGTTGAGCTGCAATTGCGGCGGCACGTCGGTGATGAGATTGCCCCGGCTATCGCGGCGAATCTGATCGTTTTTGCGGCCGAGGAAGATGCGGGTTTCCATCGGCTCGCGCAGGGGATCGATGGAAGGGTTGGTCACTTGGGAAGCGTTGATGAGGAGCTTATCCCAATAGACGGGATATCCCTTGGGCGCGCCCATTGAAGAGAGCAGCACGCCGCCCGAACCCGCCTGGCGGTAGACCTCGGTGATGGTCTGTGCCTGCCAGTTGGCGTTTTCCTTGAAGGTGTTGTCGGACTTGACGATCTTCAGGGCTCGGGTGGGGCAGAGCGACACGCAGCGGTGGCAGCAGACGCACTTGGTTTCATCCGAGATCATCTTTTGAAGGTCTGCGTCGTAATGGTGCACTTCGTTGGAACATTGCCGTTCGCAGACGCGGCAAGCAATACAGCGGTCGGCATTGCGGATCACTTCATATTCGGCAGGAAAAAAGTTGATGGCCATCAGGCTTCACCGCCTTTGCTGGTAATGATGACGGGCTGTCCGCCCTTGGGGGACCAGAGCTTGTCCAGTTCCGGTTCCAGTACGCGGATGGCGCACTCTTCAGAGGAAATATAGACCCGGTCGCCCTTTTCGCCGATGACCATCGAGCGGAGCTTGAGCCGGTCGTTGAGCGCCATCAGCCCCCCCGTAAAGCCCACCAGGATCGAAAACGGCCCGGTGATCAGGAGTGAAGCGAACATGCCGCGAAGGTACGTCAGCTGCTTTTTCTGCTCCTCCGGCATCCGGTCGATTGTGGACCAGAACGGCGCGGCGATGACCGAGGCGGTTTCTTCCAAAGTGAGCTTCTTCTTGCGCACGAGGAAGTCAATGATGTAGGTGATGACCTCGGTATCGGTCAGCAGCGTGCATTTGTAGCCGTACATCTCGATCCAGCGGCGGTTTGCGTCATAGGAGCTGATCTCGCCGTTGTGAACCACCGAAAGGTCGAGCAGCGCGAAGGGGTGCGCGCCGCCCCACCAGCCGGGCGTGTTGGTCGGATAGCGCCCGTGCGCCGTCCAACAGTAGCCCTCGTATTCTTCCAGCCGGTAGAACTCGCCCACGTCCTCGGGATAGCCCACCGCCTTGAACACGCCCATGTTTTTTCCGCTGGAAAAAACGAACGCGCCCTCGATGCCGGAATTGATGCGGATGACGCACTGGGAGGTGAATTCCTGCTCGTCCAGCTGAGAGGATTCCAGTTTGGTGTGCAGAGGACGGACAAAATAGCGCCAGATCATCGGCTCGGAGGTGATGGCGGGGATTTTGCGCGTCGGGATCTTGGAAAGGTTCACGATGTCAAAGTGCTCCTCCAGAAAATCCTCGCAGGCTTTGCGCGCCGCGGTATCGTCATAGAAGATGTGGAAGGCGTAATAATCCTTGTACTGCGGATAGATGCCGTAGCCTGCAAAGCCGCCGCCCAGACCGTTGCTGCGGTCGTGCATGGTGGCGATGGAGCGGACGATTTCGCTGCCGCAGATGCCCTGGCCCGAACGGGAGATGACGCCCGAAATCGAACATCCCGCGGGAATCCTGATCTGACCCTCTCGTTGCATACGCTTCTTGTTTCCTCCTTGCCCGAAGATGAAAAAAAGGAGTTCACCAGACCGTCCGCGCCGCAATTGGGTACAGACTGATCTGGTGAACCCCTTTGTTCACCAAATTTATGGGTGACATTCTACATCGAAAAAGGGAAGGTTGTCAAGAGCAAAATGCATGATGAATTTGTTAATCCTGCATTTTTTGAAGGGGAAATCTGTATGTGATTGATTCAGAATGACAAATCCTATAGAATAAAAATAGGTAATTATTTGAAAACAAGACCATATGAAACCGAGTCGGAAAGAGGGGGGGAGTGTATATGCCGATTGCCGTGGTTTCCGGGGCGGATCGGAATATCGGCCTGGAAATAGTGAAACAGTTTCTGCAACGGGGCTGGAAGGTGTTTGCGGGACGGTACCTCATGGAGCTGCCGCTGCTGGAGGAGCTGCAAGAAAAATATCCGCAGCAGCTGACGCTGGTGCCGCTGGATGTATCCGATGAAGAAAGCGTGGACGCCGCTGCAAAAATTGTGGCGGAGAAGGCCGATTGTGTGGATCTGCTGGTGCACAACGCCGCGGTGTTCGGCGGCGGAAGGGATGAAGCGGCTGTGCTTCGTCTCCTCGGAGGCAGGTGCGGTCAGCGTTGCGCACAGAGAGGATCTTTCCAGCTACTGTATGTCCAAGACCGCGCTGAACATGGCGCTGCGGCTGATGTTCAATCAGTTGCAGCCGATGGGATATTCCTTCCGTCTGTTCCACCCCGGCTGGGTGCGCTCGCCTAAGATTGAGCACAGCACGGATGCAATTCCGACCTTCCGCGACCAAGAGGGCAACCTCACCGGCAAGTTCTGGCCGTGGGAGACGGCGGCCGCGGCGGTGCCGCAGTTCATTGAGGACAGAGAATTCGAGGACCGGCTGGTGCTCATCGACAACGAAGGCGCAGCATGGCCGTTTTAAGGGAGGGAGATGCGATGGGACGCATGGTGATGATCGCGGGCGCGGGGGACGCCGCCGGCCTGCGGTTGACAAAGGATTTTCTGAAAGCGGGAGATACCGTGATTGCCGGCTTGCTGACAGGGCAGGATGCGGCGGCGCTGCCGGAAGGGATGGAAAGCGTGACAATCGATCCGCTATCGGATTCTTCTGCGAAGAGGGCGGCGGCAGAGGTTGCCAAGAAGCATCCTGCCATCGACCTGCTCGTGGTCAATTACGACTGCTGCACAAAGCCTGAAACCTGGACAATACTGGATGCGCCCGATTATGCGGCGATGAAGGCCGCTTATGATTACAACACGCTGGGGCCGCTGCGCGCCATCGAAGCCTTTCTGCCGCTGTTGGAAGCGGGGCAGGGCAGGCGCATTTGCTGCGTGACCACCGTGCAGAGCAGCAACAACGCGGCGCGCGACTGCGCCGATTATCCCGCACACGTCTCCAAAGCGCCGCTGAACATGGCGATGAACCAGCTGTTCAACGGCCTGCGCCCGAAAGGATACACCTTCCGGATGTACTGCAAGGATCCCGCAGCCGCGCCGGAAAGGGCGGGCGAATACGCAGTGGAATACTTTACCCGCAACCGCAGCAACGAGCCGGAATCCTACAAGCATTCCGACGAGAACCGCCTTGTGCTGCGCGACTGGATGAACATTGAAATTCCCTGGTGAGGGGAGAAGGGGGAGAAAAACTTTGGGAAAGATACTGGTGCTCTGCGATGATCTGTGGCATCCGGCAGAGGTGATTGAACGGGGAATATGCGGCCTGGGCGACGGTGCGTATTCCTTCGACGTGGTCAAATCGGCCAAGGACATTCTAACTCCAAAGCGCCTGGAACAGTACGATGCGGTGATCATTGCAAAGAGCAACAACGTCAACGCCGCCAATACCGCGCCGTGGTTTGAGGAGAGCGTCACCGAGGTCGGGCCGGAGGAATTCCGTGCATACCTGGAGCGGGGCGGCGGCATCGTGTTCGTGCATTCGGGCACCTGTATCGGCGAACGCTTTCTGGGCGATGCGGACGAGCGCTTCAAAAAGCCCGCGCGCGGGATGCAGGCGCTGCACGGCTGCACCATGAACGGCCATCCGCTGCGCTGCAACTGCGACATCTATGTCACCGACCCGGATTCGCCGCTGGCGGAGGGCGTGGGCGCCTTCACGGTGCACGATGAACACTATCAGATCAGCGACCTTGCCGGGGATGCGCAGGTGTTTCTGCAATGGGATTCTGCGCCGGGCGGCACGCAGCCTGCGGACTGGACGCGAAAGATCTACGGAGGGCGCATTGTGGTGTTGACGCCGGGCCATACGCTGGACGTGTGGGAAAATCCGGAGTTCCGCAAGCTGTTGATCAACGCCATTGAGTGGACAACGTGCAGGATGTGAGCGGTCATTCCTGCAAAAACTTGTTCTGGAAAGATTTTGTAAACCGGTTGACAGCGCGTTTTGAGCGTGCTATGATTCCCCCCATCAACAGCAAAGGCGCTGTGGGCAAGGCAAAGGTCCGCAGCGTCTTTTTTGTTTTTGATCTGACTGTGTTGGAGGAGGAATCGTTATGAAGAGCGTACCTGAACTGTTCGGCAGCATGGTTTTCGGCGATGCGGCGATGCGCGAACGTCTGCCCAAGGAAACCTACAAGGCTTTGCGCAAGACCATCCAGGACGGCAAGCCATTGGATATTGCCGTGGCCAACGTGGTGGCCAACGCCATGAAGGACTGGGCGACTGAAAAGGGCGTGACGCATTTCACCCACTGGTTCCAGCCCATGACCGGCATCACTGCCGAAAAGCACGATTCCTTCATCAGCCCCACGCCCGACGGCGGCGTGATCATGGAGTTCTCCGGCAAGGAGCTGATCAAGGGCGAGCCGGACGCTTCGTCCTTCCCCAGCGGTGGTTTGCGCGCGACCTTTGAAGCCCGTGGCTACACTGCCTGGGATCCCACCTCCTACGCCTTTATCAAGGACGGCACGCTGTGCATTCCCACGGCCTTCTGTTCCTACGGCGGCGAGGCGCTGGACAAAAAGACCCCGCTGCTGCGCTCGATGGAGGAGCTTTCCAATCAGGCGATGCGCATCCTGAAGCTCTTCGGCAACACCACTGCCAAGCGCGTGGTCACGACCGTCGGCCCTGAGCAGGAGTATTTCCTGATTGACAAATCCGTTTATGAAAAGCGTCGCGATCTGATCTACACCGGCCGCACGCTCTTCGGCGCAAAGCCCCCCAAGGGTCAGGAGCTGGACGATCATTACTTCGGCGCGATCAAGCCCCGCGTGGTGGCTTATATGAAGGAATTGGACGAAGAACTGTGGAAGTTGGGCGTGCTGGCCAAGACCAAGCACAACGAGGTCGCGCCCGCACAGCACGAGCTGGCGCCCGTCTTCGGCACCACAAACGTCGCCACCGACCACAACCAGTTGACGATGGAGATCATGAAAAAGGTCGCCGCTCATCACGACATGGTGTGCCTGCTGCATGAAAAGCCCTTTGCGGGCGTCAACGGTTCCGGCAAGCACAACAACTGGTCGATTTCCACCGATGACGGCAAGAACCTGCTGGAGCCCGGTTCCTCTCCGTTTGAAAACGCGCAGTTCCTGCTGTTCCTGTGCGCGGTGATCAAGGCTGTGGATGAGCATCAGGATCTGCTGAGAGTTTCCGTCGCCTCTGCGGGCAACGATCATCGCTTGGGCGCGAACGAAGCGCCGCCGGCCATCATTTCGATGTTCCTGGGCGACGAACTGACCGATATTCTTGAAGCTATCGAAGAAGGCGCTTCCTATACTAAGAAAGAAAAGACGGAGATGGAGATCGGCGTCAAGGTGCTGCCGCACTTCCCGAAGGACACCACCGACCGCAACCGCACCTCGCCCTTCGCCTTCACCGGCAACAAGTTCGAGTTCCGTTCCCTCGGCTCCACCTTCTCCATCGCAGGCCCCAACATCGTGCTCAACACCGCTGTGGCCGATGAGCTGATGCAGTTTGCCGACGAGCTGGAAAAGGCCGACGACTTCAAGACGGCGCTGGCAAAGCTTTTGCAGAAAACCATCCGCGAACACAAGCGCATCATCTTCAACGGCAACAACTATGCGCCCGAATGGATCACCGAGGCGGAAAAGCGCGGCCTGCTCAACCTCAAGACCACGCCGGACGCGCTGCCCTACTTCATCAAGCCCGAAAACATCGCGATGTTCACCCGCCACGGCGTGTTCTCCGCCCGCGAGATGGAGAGCCGCTATGAGGTGCTGATGGAGAACTACGCCAAGGTGCTCAACATCGAGGCCATGACCATGCTGGATATGGCCAACCGCGATATCCTGCCCGCTGCATTGACCAATGTGGGTGAGTTGACCGATACGCTTCTGAAAAAGAAGGAGCTGGGCCTTTCCGCCAAGACCGAAACCGAGCTTTGCAAGAAGCTTTCGGCTCTGGCGGACAGCCTGAGCGAGAAGATCGCGGCGCTGAGCGAGACGCTCTGCAGCGCCAAGGCTTATGCGGACGACGCGCCCGCCGAAGCGGTCTACTATCGCGACCATGTCGTGCCCGCAATGAACGAGCTGCGCGCCGTGGCGGACGAAATGGAAATTATCGTGGCGAAAAAATACTGGCCTTTCCCGACGTATGGTGATATTCTGTTTAGTGTTCAGTAAGCCACTTTACGGGAGGGAGAGCCCTTGAAGCAAATCCACGAAGAATGCGGCGTGTTCGGCATCTTCAATCGGGAGGCCGAATCCGTCGATACAGCCAGATGCGTTTATTACGCATTGTATGCCTTGCAGCACCGCGGGCAGGAGGCCTGCGGCATCGCCGTCAACGACGGCAACCTGATCAGCCTTTACAAGGATCTGGGACTGGTGCACGAGGTCTTTGACGAGAAGATTCTCTCCGGGATGAAGGGGAGCATTGCCATCGGCCATGCGCGCTATTCCACCACCGGCGGCAACAACCGGCGCAACATTCAGCCCCTTGGCGTGGACTACATCAAGGGCAGCCTGGTCATTGCCCACAACGGGAATGTGTCCAACGCGGCGCTGCTCCGCCAGGAGCTGGAGCAGCAGGGCGCGGTGTTCCAATGTACCTCTGATACGGAAGTGATCGCCTTCCTGATCGCGAAGGAGCGGCTGACGGCGAACTCGGTGGAGGAGGCGGTCGCCCGCGTGGCGCCCCGGCTGGAGGGTTCGTTCTCCCTGCTGGTGATGAGCCCGAAAAAGCTCATTGCGCTGCGCGACCCAAAGGGGATGCGTCCCCTGTGCATGGGACACCTGGGGAAAAGCCCGGTGTTCGCCTCGGAATCCTGCGCGCTGGACAGCATCGGCGCATCGTTTGACCGCGACGTTCGCCCCGGCGAATTGATTGTAGTGGATGAAAGCGGCGAGCGCGTGATGGAGAGCGGCATCAACCCTGACGCGTCGAAATGCGCACTGTGTGTCTTCGAGCACATCTACTTTGCCCGGCCCGATTCCGTCATCGACGGCCAGAGCGTCTATCAGGCGCGGCTGGAGGCGGGCAGAATCCTCGCCCGCAGTCATCCCGTGCAGGCAGATCTGGTCATCGGCGTGCCGGATTCCGGTTTGGCCGCAGCCATCGGCTTTGCGCAGGAGAGCGGCATTCCCTACGGCGAGGGGTTGGTCAAGAATCGCTATATCGGCCGCACGTTCATTCAGCCCACGCAAAACGGGCGGGAGAGCGCGGTGTCCATCAAGCTTTCGGCGCTGCGCCGCAGTGTGGAGGGCAAGCGCGTGGTGATGATCGACGATTCCATCGTCCGCGGCACCACGATGCGGCAGATCGTGGATCTGCTCAAGAAAGCAGGGGCGACGGAGGTGCATGTGCGCATTTCCGCACCGGAATTCCTCTGGCCCTGCTATTACGGTACGGACATTGACGACCGCAGCCAGCTGGCCTCGGTGAAATTCACCCATGAGGAGCTGACGGAGCGCATCGGCGCGGACAGCCTCGGCTTCCTGCCGCTGGCGCAGGTCAAGGAAATCGCAAAGGACAGCAAGCTCAACTTCTGTACCGCCTGCTTCTCCGGCGATTATCCCTATCCGGTTCCCACGCACGCGGACAAGACCGCGTTTGAATGAATTCTTTTGATAACCGCATAGTCTGACACAAAGACGTGTATTTTCTTTTCCGGCAAAACGGTGCGCGGCGCTCAAAGCGCATCGGGAAAAGAGGATGCGCGTCTTTTTATATTTCTCCTTTACAAATTTACGAATGGAAGAGAAAGGATGGTCATTTCAATGGATGCAAACACAATCGTCTTCAGCGTCTGGTTCCTGATCGGCGCTGCGCTCGTGTTCTGGATGCAGGCCGGCTTTGCGATGGTGGAGGCAGGCTTCACGCGCCTGAAGAACACCGGCAACATCATCATGAAGAACCTGATGGACTTCTGCATCGGCACGGTGGTGTTCATTGTGATCGGCTTCGGGCTGTTCCTGGGCGAGGATCTGGTCGGCCTGATCGGCAAGCCGGGGTTCGATATCTTCACGGCCTACGAAAGCTTTGATTGGTCGGCCTTCGTGTTCAACCTCGTGTTCTGCGCTACCGCGGCGACCATCGTCTCCGGCGCGATGGCGGAGCGCACCAAGTTTCTCTCTTACTGTATTTATTCCGGCGTGATCTCCGCGCTGATCTACCCGATCGAAGCGCACTGGATCTGGGGCGGCGGCTGGCTGGCACAGCTCGGTTTCCACGACTTTGCCGGTTCCTGCGCCATTCACATGGTCGGTGGCATCAGCGCGCTGATCGGCGCAAAGATGCTTGGGCCGCGCATCGGCAAGTTCACCAAGGATGAAAACGGTAAGATCGTCAAGGTCAACGCCTTCCCCGGACACTCCATTGCGTTGGGCGCGCTGGGCGTGTTCATCCTGTGGCTCGGCTGGTACGGCTTCAACGGCGCGGCAGCGCAGACCGTTGAGGAGCTGGGCTCCATCTTCCTCACCACCACGGTTGCGCCTGCGGTTGCGACCGTCACCACGATGATCTTTACCTGGGTCAAATACGGCAAGCCCGATGTTTCGATGTGCTTAAACGCCTCCCTTGCGGGTCTGGTCGGCATCACGGCCAGCTGCGACGTGACCGATTGCTTCGGCGCAATTGCCATCGGCGTGGTTTCCGGTCTGCTGGTGGTCTTTGGCGTGTGGCTGCTCGACTACAAGCTCCACATTGACGATCCCGTCGGCGCGGTTGCCGTGCATTGCTTAAACGGCATCTGGGGTACGCTGGCAGTTGGCCTGTTTACAACCGACACCGCTCCCGCCTTCGCCCGCCAGATGGAAGCCGGCGGCTTCGTGGGCAAGGGCCTGTTCTACGGCGGCGGCCTGGCGCAGCTGGGCATGCAGTGCGTCGGCGTGCTCGCGGTGGCAGCATGGACGGCTGTGACCATCACCTTTGTGATGATCAAAAAGACCATCGGCCTGCGCGTCTCCCGCGAGGAAGAGACGCTTGGACTGGATCTGACCGAGCATGGTCTGCCCAGCGCTTACGCAGGCTTTGCCACCCTGCCTGAGGTCATCGATGACGGCGAACCTGTCAAGGTCACGGGCGATACCCCCGTGGCTGAGGCAGTCGAAGTGAAGAGCGTTCCCGCTTACGAAGCGCCGGTTCGCGCCGACGGCGTGAAGCTGACCAAGATCGAGATCATCTGCAAGGAGGCCAAGCTCGAGGTCCTCAAGAATGCCATGATGAATATTGGTATCACCGGCATGACGGTTTCCCATGTGCTCGGCTGCGGCATGCAGAAAGGCGCGACCGAATACTACCGCGGCGTGCAGATCGAGCCGAGCCTGCTGCCCAAGGTGCAGGTGGATATCGTCGTGAGCAAAGTGCCCGTCCGCGCAGTCATTGAAAAGGCGAAGCATGTGCTCTATACCGGCCATATCGGCGACGGCAAGATCTTCGTCTACGACGTGGAAAACGTCGTCAAGGTGCGCACCGGCGAAGAGGGCTACGACGCCTTGCAGGACGTCGAATAACGTCAATTCCCTTTGGAAGTCAAAACGCGGGCTTCCAAATTCTCCTTCCTATTTTCACACACACGGAAAGAGCCGCCCAGTCAAACGGGCGGCTCTTTTCGCGTGAAAAGGATATTGTGTGTACGAGCAGGAAAAGCGCGGCGCAAACACGAAAAAAGAAGAGAAGTTTTGTTGGTGCGGCAAAGAGATTTGCCGAAGGAGGAGCGATGAATTGCGATCAGAAGGAGATCCTTGCGCGATTGAAAGCGGAGCATCCTGCGCTTTACAAGCTGATTCCGCAGGTAGAAGAAGCGTTTGCGCTGCTCAAATCGGTTTATGATGCGGGCGGCAAGGTGATGATCTGCGGCAACGGCGGAAGCGCTGCCGACAGCGAGCACATCGTGGGCGAGCTGATGAAGGGCTTTTTGAAAAAGCGCCCGATCAAGGGTGCGCAGCGCGCGGCGTTTGACGCGCTGGACGGTTTGCCGGCGGGCTTTGCAGACAAGTTGCAGGGAGCGCTGCCCGCCATCGCCCTGCCCTGCCATACGTCGCTGACCAGCGCCTATTCCAACGACGTGGCGGCGGACATGATCTTTGCGCAGCAGGTATTCGGTTACGGAAAGCCGGGCGACGTGCTCATCGCGCTGTCCACCTCCGGCAACTCGAAAAACGTGGTCAACGCCGTCTGGGCGGCCAAGGCGGCCGGGGTCAAAACGATCGCGATCACGGGCGAGAAGGAGAGCGCGCTCTCTGAGCTGTGCGACGTTTGCCTGCGCACGCCTTCACACGAAACCTATCGCGTGCAGGAATATACGCTGCCCCTCTATCACGCTCTGTGCGCGCTGATCGAGGCGGAATACTTTGCGGAATAAGCCGCAAAACGCAAGCCCGAACCGATTACGGTTCGGGCTTTTCCAATGGATGGTTTTGCGCGAGCACAGCCGCAAGCGCCGGCAGGCAGCGGTGTAAATAGGATTGAAAGCGCGGCGGACAGTGAATTTCGCGGCAAAGCGCGGGCAGCACGGCGGCAAAACGTTCGGCGAGATCGGAGGCGGAACGGCCGCGGAGCAATCGTTCTGCCGCATCGGGCGCACAGCGAAGGAAGTTCGCAGAAAGACCGTCCAGCGCACAGAGCAGTGCTGCGGTCAGCGCCGGCTCTAGCAGGTTCATCGGAATGAGGGCATAATCTGCGTGCTGTGCGTCTCCTGCGCAAACAGCGCCGGGCGGTAAAGCTTAAAAAAGCCTGCGATGCCGTCGACAAGCGTGGCGCGGTAAAATGCGTTCGGCGTGGAAAACAGTGAGCGGGTCAATTCATCGTGCATCAGGCGTGCGGCCTGCACCTTGCGCGTCAGCCGCTTCTGCCCGGCAGCGAACAGCGTGTCCAGCGGTTGCTGCCGAAGCAGTGTCAGCGCTTCTTCGGGCGAAGCGCAGCGTTTGAGCGCCAGCGAAACGGTGTAGAACACGGAATCGAGCAGCGCTTCAGCCGTTTCGGCGGGAAGGGAGCTGCTGCGCCCGCCGGTGAGCCGTTCCGCTTGACAGCGGAGCAGCGGCAGGCTTTCCGCGCGCAGGCGGCGTAAATCATCCTCGGTAAGCAATCCATGGCGCAGGCCGTATTCCGTCAGCGGGATCAGCGAAAGATCGACATTCTCCGGGGCGGAGAGCAGCCGCCGCTCAGTCATCGGTGTGTACCCAGGAAGGCTGCGGGGCGCTGTTCAGGCTGCGGGCCAGTGCGGGCAGCGCATCTCCGGCCAAGCGGTCGAGCGAACCGGCGCATTCGCCGTCAAAGGCGCGCTTCATCCAATGCAGCAGCGCGCGGTCGCTCAGCTTATCTTCTGTCAGGCTCTTGGCTTGATAAAACAACACCGTCAGTTCGCACAGCGTTTCGGCATAATCCTCTTGTGAAAGACACGAAGAATTGCAAAAGGCTTCGATCAGCTGCGGCGCAATGCCGTCGCCCCATTCAATGCGTCCCGTGCTGCGCAGCGCTTCTTCGCCGCTGCGGACGAGCGCAACGGCATCCGCAGCGGAAAGCCGCAGACCGTAGGGTGCGGTGCGCTCATTGAGCGCCAGCAGTTTTTCTGCGCGCTGCGCCGGGGAGGGAAATTCCGTGACGGACGCTAGAAGAAGGCTCATCGCGCGTCTCCCTTCGATGCAAGCAGCAGACCGCGCAGCAGCTGCTCCCGGACGCGGGCGAGGAAGGCCTTTTCGTCGAGCGAAAAGACGGAAATCAAATAGTCCTTCCGTGCGTCCCAGAGCGAGAACTGTGCTTCCAGCGCGGTGGTGAGCAGCTGCGCGTCAAGCGCGGGGAATACATCCGGGCGCACCAAACCTTCCCGCTGTCCCTGCGCGAGGAAATCCGCCAGCAGCGCGTTGATCTCCGTGCCCAGCGACAATATGAGCTGCTCGGCGGGGAGGGGATTATCGGACACGGCGGATTTCCTCGCGACGGACGTGCTTAGCGGGCAGCGGCGATGAAAGGCAAGCAGTTCGGCGCAAATCGCATCGTATTGCGCGAAAAAGCCGGAGATTTCCTGCGTGCGGTGCAGACCGTCCCGCAAAGTGCGCAGCTCCTGTGCGATGGCCAGACAAAGTAGGTTTTCCTTGCTCTTGCCATAGATGTAGATCGTGCGGCGGCTGTAACCCGATTCCCGCGCGATATCGTCGATAGAGGATGCGTCAAAGCCCTTTTGCGCAAAGAGCGCCGCAGCGGCGCGCACGATGTTTTCCCGGTGCAGCGCCGCCACGGCGTCCTTTTTATTTTCCTGATTCATATATGCACCGCCGTTCTATTTAGTATACTGATAGTATACTGCGGCGAAGCGGGAAAATCAAGCCTGAACGGGCACAAAGCTCAGCTCCAAATGGCGCAGGCGCGCGTAATAGACGGGGATCAGCAGCGAGGTCGCGCCCAGCCAGGCCAGCGGATGAGCCAAACAGATGCCGGTGTAACCGAGCAGATGCGCAAGTCCGCTCGTGCCGAGGATGCGCATGACCAATTCGATCAGGCAGGCGATGAAGGGGGTGCGGCTGTCGCCTATGCTCTGCTCGGCGGAGCGATAGATCTGAAGCAGCCCCAGCAGCAGATAAAACGGCGAAACCACCAGCAGATACTGCTCCGCATAGCTGATGACCTCCGGCGTAGGATCGGTGATGAACAGCCCCACTACGGCCTTGCGGCAGAGCAGCAGCCCGGCGCACATCAAAAGGTTGGCGCACTCGGTCTGGAACAGACAGGCGTAAAGCCCGCTGCGGATGCGGCCGTAGAGCCGCGCGCCGTAGTTCTGGGCGGCATAGTTGGCCATGGCGATGCCGAACGCGCCGTTGACCAGCACGGACACCTGATCCACCTTTGTGGCGGCGGTGTAACCGGCGATGGCCTGCGGCCCCAGCGCGTTGACCGCCGCCTGCATGGACAGCTGGCCGATGCACATCACTGACATCTGAAAGCCCATGGGGAAGCCGATACTTAAATGACTGCACACCTCGGAGCAGAAGTTTTTCTTCGTAAGGCAGCCGCCGCGCCCCGCGGGAATACCTCCGCAAGATCCGTTAGATTGTACCTTTTCCGCCTTTTGTGGGAAAGCCTGATCTTGCCGGGAAGAGGACGGATATTGACGGGATATGTAAAATCCTTCGGATGAAAAAGCGGGGCGGCACGATGCGGAATCCCGGTTGCATTCGAAAGAAAAAGATGTTATCCTATATGTAAAGACATACAGACTTTTCGGAGGGATCATGGGCAATAAAGAACAATATATTCTGGCGCACGATTTGGGTACCAGCGGCAACAAGGCCACGCTCTACGGCGTGGACGGAACGCTGCGGTGCAGCGTGGTGTGCGATTATCCGACCTATACGCCGCAGGATCGCTTTGTGGAGCAGGACCCGATGGATTGGTGGGGCGCGGTGTGCCGCGGCACGCGCGAATTGTTGGAAAAGGCGAAGGCTGCGCCGGAGGAGGTGCTCTGCGTCTCCTTCAGCGGGCAGATGATGGGCTGCCTGCCGGTGGACGCGCAGGGCAACCCGCTGCGCCGATCCATCATCTGGGCGGATACGCGCGCGGTCACGCAGGAAAAAGAGATGATCGACCGCGTAGGTCAGGCGCACGGCTACCGCATCACGGGGCACAGGCTCAGCGCGTCCTATTCGGCGGCAAAGCTGATGTGGGTGCGGGAAAACGAGCCGGAGGTCTATCGAAGGACTGCCAAGATGCTGCACGCCAAGGATTTTATCATCCGCAAGCTGACGGGCTGCTTCGTCACCGATTACAGCGACGCTTCGGGCACCAATCTGCTCGACATTGAAAAGCGCGCCTGGTCGCAGGAGATGCTCACGGCGTTGGAGATTTCGGAGAGCCTGCTGCCGGAGGTACGCAGATCCTGTGATGCGGCGGGCGGCGTGACGGCGGAAGCGGCGCGGGAGACAGGGCTGCTGGAGGGAACTCCCGTCATCATCGGCGGCGGAGACGGCTCCTGCGCCTGCGTGGGCGCGGGCGTGGTGCGGCCGGGCAGAGCCTATAACGTGCTCGGCTCTTCGTCCTGGATCTCTCTGGCGGCGGAAAAGCCGCTCTTTGATGAAAAGATGCGCACGTTCAACTGGCTGCATCTGGACGAAACGCTCTATACGCCCTGCGGCACGATGCAGGCGGCGGGGTATTCCTATGCCTGGTTCCGCGATCAGCTGGGGCAAATGGAAAAGCAGGAGGCCGCGCGGGACGGCGGAAGCGCTTATGAACGGCTGAACCGTTTGGCGGAGGGCTCCGCGCCCGGTGCAAACGGCGTGCTGTTCCTGCCCTACCTGCTGGGGGAACGCTCGCCCCGGTGGGATCTGGATGCACGCGGCGCGTTCCTGGGCATGGGCGCGGGCACGACGCGCGGCGATCTGGCGCGCGCAGTGCTGGAGGGCGTGGGTTATAACCTGCGCATCATCCGGGAGATTCTGGCCGGAGCGGTTCCGATGGAAAAGCTCGTGATGATCGGCGGGGGGGCAAAGGGACGCACCTGGATGCACATTCTTGCCGACATCTGGCAGACAGAGCTGACGCTGCCCCGCTACCGCGAGGAGGCGACCTCGATGGGTGCGGCGGTCTGCGGCGGCGTGGGGATCGGGTTGTATCCCGATTATTCCGTGATCGAGCGCATGAACCCGGACGAGGATGTGATCCGTCCCAATCCGGAAAACGCCAAAGCCTATGATGCAGCCTTCGAGCTGTTCAACGACGCCTATGACGTGCTGGCGCCGCTTTATAAAAAGATGAGCGTCCGCCGGGAAGGAGGGCGCGCATCTTGAACTACACGCTGCACAAGGACATCCCTGTGCCGCTCTATTACCAGCTGAAATTGCAGATTCTGGCGGACATCCGCGAGGGACGGCTCAAGGTCGGGGACATGATTCAGCCGGAGTGCGATCTTTGCCGACAGCTGGGCGTCAGCCGTCCAACGGTGCGCCAGGCGATGAGCGAGCTGGTGGCGGAGGGGCATTTGACACGGCGCAAGGGCAAGGGAACGTTTGTGGCGCTGCCCGCTACGCGCCCGGTGGACGCGCGGTTCTTTCAGGGCTTGCAGAGCTTTCATGACGAAATGATCCAGAAGGGGTTGGTGCCGAGCACCGAGGTGCTTGAGGTCAAGATGGTGACAGACCGACCCGACGCGGCGAACTTTTTGGAGCTGGGCGAGGACAAGCGGTTGATTCATCTCTGCCGCCTGCGTTCCGCCAACGACCGAAAGCTGGTCGTGGTGGATACCTGGCTCTCTTACGGAAGGTTCCGCACGCTGATGAACGAGGATTTTGCGTCCAAGAGTCTTTACGGACTGCTGGAAGCGAAATACGGCGTTCGCGTAGATCGGGCGGTGCGTCAGTTTGAGGCGGCAGATGCGTCGCCTGAGGACGCGTGGATGCTGGAGATGGAGCCTGGGCGCGCGATCTGCCGCGTACAGACTAGGGCTTACAGCGGCGATGAGCCCATCGAGTTCTCGCTGGCGCGCTATCGCGGGGATCGGAACATCTTTACCGTAGAACTTTTTAGATAAAACAAATAAAAGGGGGATTTTTCAATGAATTTGACCACTGCACAGCTGGCAAAATATTTCGATCACACGCTGCTCAAGGCATATGCCACAACCGAGGATTTCAAGGCGTTTTGCGCGGATTGTGCGCAATATGGCTTTGCCATGGCGGCAATCAATCCCGCGCCGGTGAAGCTCGTCAAATCCCTGCTCAAGCAGACCGATGTGCACGTCGGCGCGGCCATCGGCTTCCCGTTGGGACAGAATACCATCGAGACCAAACGCTTCGAGACGCTGGATGCGATTGCAAACGGTGCGGACGAGATTGACTATGTCGTCAACCTCACTCAACTCAAAGACGGAAACCTCGATTACGTTCGAGAGGAAATGGCTGCGATCGTCTCTGCCTGCCGAGAGAAAAAGGTGCTCTCCAAGGTCATTTTTGAAAATTGCTATCTGACGCAGGACGAAAAGCTCAATCTTTGCGCCATTGCGCGCGAAGTCGAGCCGGATTTCGTCAAAACCTCGACGGGCTTTGGCACCGGCGGGGCGACGGTTGAAGATGTGAAACTGATGCTCGATCATGTTGGTCCCAACATCCGGGTCAAGGCGGCGGGCGGCGTGCGCACACTGGAAACTGCGCTGCAGCTCATTGACATGGGCGTCGGGCGCATCGGCTCCACTGCAAGCGTCCGCATCTGCAATGAATTCAGAGAAAAATAC
>OIWT01000559.1_pt1 | contig 50641 bp, 44 predicted proteins | sample 1587701 | NCBI WGS metagenome assembly OIWT01 (sample SAMEA3888904, study PRJEB22519) | human gut metagenome | biome: human gut; feature: human-associated habitat; material: faeces | place: Denmark | collected 2009 | reverse complement strand
TTGCAAGCATTGGCTTGGGGCGATGAGCAAGCGGCTTAAAAGCTGTAAACTGCTGCTGCTGTATAAACAACAAAAAAAGAGGAAGAATGATTGCAAATTCCACTAATAGTTGCCCTTTCTGGAATTTCATCATTCTTCCCCTTTCTGTAAATAAATTACTGTGCGCCTTGAGCTTTTCCTAACAAGCCAGTCACCTTAGTAATAACAGCTTGAATATTTTCCTGTAAGCCACCTTTATTAATCAATGCGGCCGCAATAATTGTTACAAAAGCAAGAATCAATGCATATTCTACAATTCCCTGGCCTTTTTCACTAAAATAGCGACATTTTATATAGTCTAGATTTTTGTTCATAAATTCCCTCATACAAATACATAATAGTTATATTTTTATATCTACAATACGCCGAATAACTACTATACCTATGAGTTCTAAAAGAACTGCTCCCGCTATAAACACATGTCCTATTTCCGTAGTAAGAAGTGGATCCAAATAACCAGGGCTAATGACATATATAACGCCTGATAAAGCAAACGGAATAATTACTAGCACCCACCCCGATGCTCTTCCCTGCGCTGTCAACGTCATAACCTCTCGCCTCATCCTGACTCGCTCTGCAATCGTCTCGCTAATCGTGTCGAGAATGCTGGCGAGGTCGCCGCCGACTTGTCTCTGGATCAGCACGGCGGTGACGACGAGCTCGAAGTCGGGGCTGGCGACGCGGCGCTGCATGTTGTCGAGTGCGGATTCGAGGGTGTTGCCGAGGTTGACCTCGTTGACGACGAGCTGGACTTCGCGGCCCATCGGGGCGTCCATCTCACGCGAGATGAGCTCGAAGGCCTGCATGAAGCTGAAGCCGGCGCGCAGGGCGTTCGCGACCATGGTCAGCATGTCGCCGAGCTGGTTCGTGAATTTCTTGCGCCGCCTGCGGATGCGCAGCCCTAGGAGCCCGAGGCCCATCAGGATGCCCGCTAGGGCACCGGCAATGAACATAGCGCCCTTGAGCGTCACGAGGAATGTAATCAGGCCGACGAGCCCGCCCCAGAGGAGCAGGATGGCCTCGAACTCCGTGCCGCGTATCGGCCAGTCGGCCTGCTGCATCAAAAGCTCGATGCGCCTGCCCTGCTGCAGCCGCCCGAGTCCCTTTGCAAGGGCCTCGATGCAACTGTAGAGCAGTGCCTTCGGCGTGAGCTTGCGCTGCGGCCGCTCTTCCTGACGGACGCCTGCAAAGTAGTTGAGGCGCTCCGTCATTGCGTGCTCTTTTTTCGCACGCGAACGGATGGAGAGCAGGCCGACGAGCAGGCCGAAGCAGAGGGCGGCGACGAGTACGGCGAGAAGCGGCTTCATGACGACCACCTCGCGGCCTGCGGCGCGCGGCTGCCGATGATCTGCTCGGCGAGCCGGTCGACGCTCTTGGCGAGCGGATTGTCCGGCTGCAGTTCGGTCGCCATCTGGCCGTTGTCGGCGGCCTGCGAGACGACGAGGTACTCATTCGGGATGATGGCCGCCACGGGATGACCGAGCTCATTTTCGAGCTCACGCCGCTTCTGCTCGGTGCACGGCGAGACGCGCGTGAAGATGACCTTGGCGCGCTCGTCGGCATCGTCCCAGTCCTGGAAGATGGCCAGTGCGCGGCGCATGTGGTCCATCTCGTAGGCGCCGTTGATCATCGCACAGAGATACGTCACGGTGGAGTTCTCTGCGGCGGCGATGGAGGTTGGGTTGAAGCCCGGCGGCACATCGATGAGCAGGTAGCGGAAGAGGCTCCGTGACATGCGGATGATGTTCTCGAACTGCGGGATGGAGACCTTGTCGATGTAGTTCGGCTTCGTCGTGCCGCAGAGCACGTGGACGCGCTCGGAGACGGGCACGTAGTAGCGCTTGAGCGTCACCGGCGAAAGGAAGCGGATGTCGCGGGCCGCCTCGACGATGGTCGACTGCGGCGTGAGGTTGAAGAAAACCGCCATGTCGCCGAACTGCAAATCCGCGTCGATGATGCCGACCTGCTCGTGCGTGCGGCGCGCCAGGGCCTCGGCGAGGTTGGCAATGAGCGTCGTCTTGCCGCTCTTGCCCTTGGGACTGAAGAAGACGAGCGTCTCGCAATCCTTCTCGCTGCCCTCCGTGACGAATTCGCGCACGGCCTCCTGCAGCTCGACGCCGGTGAACGGCTTGATGAGGCAACCGCGCGCGCCTGCGCCGATGAGGTGCGTCGCGCTCTCGGGGCGCCACTCGGCCGCCATGCCGAGGATGTCGGCACGCAGGTAGGATTTGTGGAAGGACTCGATCAGGGGGACGGCATTCTCGTCGTCGATGTCGAGCAGGATGAGGTTCGGGTCGAACATGCGGCCCTGGCCCAGTGCGTCCTGCTTGTTCTGGTAGCGCACGGCCATGGAAAAGTTCGGCGTGCGCTCGATGACAGCGCTGAGCTTCTCGAGCATCAGGCGGTCTTTCTCGACCAGCATGACACGGTACATCGGGAATGCCTCCTTTCTCTAACTACATGCAACACGACCACATCCACCGCTTGCGCGGTCCCCCAATATTAGCTGAAGATGCGACTGAGCCAGGATGACTCCTGTTTCTGAGCCTCGGTCTCGGCGGGCGTGCTGCTGTGGTTGGTGTAGCGGCCGACGAGGGCTCTTAAAGCATCGCCGAGGGCCGTCTTCTGCGGCGCCAGGACGAGCGGGATGCCGTCTCGTATCGAGGTGCTTGCGGCGCGGAAGTCGTTCGGCAGGACGTGGTAGAAGAGCTCGCCGAGGAGGTTCTGGACGTCTGCGAGACGGATGCGCGTCTTGGCATCACTTCGATTTAAAACAAGTCGTATCTTGTTCTTATCATAACCCAGTGTTTTGAGCGTGTCCATACCTATTTTCATGTTTTTTATCGTCGGCAGGAAGTCGACAATCCCTAGGAATGTCACGATTGTGGAGAGGGCGAGCATGGCGAGATTCAGCGTGCTGAACATCGAGGCCATGTCGACGAGAATGTAGTCGTAATGCGGCTGCAGGTTGCGCACGGCGCGCACGGCGTACTCATGGTGGATGTTGTAGGCCTCTTCGAGCAGCTTCGGCGCGGCGAGCACATCAAAGTGGACACCCTCGCGCTCGTACGGCGTCAGGAAGTCCTCGGCGCGGCACGAGTCGCCCTCGACCTGCATCGTGCGCTGAAGATCGGCCAGTGTCTTTTCCGGCTGGAGCTTCAGGAAGTGGCAGACATCGCCAAACTGCAGGTCAAAGTCGGCCAGGCAGACGCGGTAGCCCTCGCGGGCCAGCTCCGAGGCCATGTTGCAGGCGACGAGCGTCTTGCCGACGGCCGAAGCCGTACTGAAAAAGGTGATGACAATGCCGTTGACCGGCGTCGGCCGTGATTCTGTTGACATGGGCATCGGTCCTTTCACTTACTTATCCATGCGGTCGAGGATGTCATGGGCAGTCGCCTTGATGCGGTTGCCCGGCAGGTCGGCCGTGGTGTCAGTGGCAGTGGCTTTGGCCTGTGCCTTAGCGGCTTTCTTGGCCGCTTTTTCAGCTTCTTTTGCCTCTTTGGCCAGCTGCTCGTTTGACTTCTCGGGGATGTCTCCGTTGATGTCGACCTGCTTCATATCGCGAACTTCACGGCGGCTCGCGTTGTAGGCGTCTTCCATGTCCGGAGACATGCGCGCCGGTGTCTCTTCGCTGACGACGCGCGGCGTGATCAAGACAACGATCTCAGTCCTCTGGTGTGACTTGTTGTGGTACTTGAAGAGCTCGCCGAGGATTGGGATGTTGCCGAGAAGCGGGACCTTCTGGATGGTGTTGGCATCGTCGGAATTCAGCAGTCCTCCGATGACCATCGTCATTCCCGAAGGGATGTTGACGGTCGTATAGGCCGAGCGCGTCGCGATGCCCGGCATGCGATAACCCGCCTTGGTGACGGCATTATCCCAATCGAGGCGGCTGACCTGCGTCTCGAGCTCGGTCGTGATATTGCCGTCGCGGTCAACGGTTGGAGTTCTGAGATCAAGCCCAATGCCGTATTCTTTGAACTCCGTTGTCGTCGAGCAAAAACCATTTGAGGATTCATAAGGTATCTCACCACCGATGAGAATCTTGGCATCCTTACCGCTCATCGTTGTGACATTTGGACGAGAAATGATACGTGCTTTACCATTTTGAACCATGGCATAAATCTGTGCATTGATTTTGGAGAAATTCCTGAACAGCCAATTTTGATTGTACCAATGACTGCCGCTATTGCGCTGATTACCGTACGACTCACCTGCAAAGAAAGTTCCTGCATTATTCAGTTTGATGCCGCCATCCATATTCGTCTCATCTTCTGATGCATACGTTGCCCCCAAACTCTTAGCATCATTAGCGCTGATCTCAACAAACATCGCTTCGATATTGATCTGGTCAGGATTGGTCATCTCAATCATATTGACGACAGAGTCATCAATATCGCCACGTGAATCGGCCGATGAACCAAGGCTGGAGCCTAATGAATGCAGCGAAGCTACGCTCGATGCCCCCTGTGAGCCCTGGCTCTTGCTTGGCGTTGGTGTCGACGAGCTGCTATTACCGCCCGTGACTGCATACAGTTTTGCAATCTTGTAGGCGAGGTCGCGCTCATACTGGTTCTTGACCGTGCCGCGCAGCAGGATTTTGCCGCCGATCATCTGGACGCGGACGTCGGGCAGGCCGATGGCGTCTTGGACGATTTTGGCGAGGCCGGAGTCCTGGTTTGAGACAGTGATGCGGTACTCGTAGCGGTAGCCGTTCGACGCCCAGACGTTGAGCGTCGTCGTGCCCGACGAGATGCCGATGACATTCAGGGATGTACCGTCGAGCAGGCTCACGTCAGCGATCTTCGGGTTGGCGATGGCGACGCGCGTGATGCTGCGTCCCGTGTTGAGGTAGTACGACTGGTTGAGGTCGATGGAAAGCGGCGTGAACTGCGCGTAGGCAGGAGCCGGGGAGAGGATGGCGGCCGCTGCGATTGCCGTGGCGGTCAGGCCGTAGATGGCGTTTCTCATTTGACTCCCTCCCTCGTCGATGTCACACCACGGATAACCTCGATGGTCCGCCCGAGGACGGGCATCGAGCTGTCAGAACTGCCCGAGCTGCTAGGCGCACTGTAGCCTGAGCCACCCGAACCGCCCGAGTAGCTCGGGGCGCTGGGCGCGCTCTGCGGTGCGCTCGGGGCAGGTGCCGGAGCGGACTGCGGCGCGCTCGGGGCTGCCGTCTGCTGGCCATTGCCCTGCGGCACGCCTGCATAGTCGGTGTCAAACGTGTACATGTCGCGCGGCTTGAACGGGCGCAGGACGAGGTACAGGGTGCCTTCCTGCGAGGCGGCGGCGAGCTTTAAGGCGTCGGCCGGTTTCAGGGCGACGGTGGCCGTGGCCATCGTGTCGCTCGATGCCTTTGTGTTGACGTTGCCGACGTTCTGAGCGCTCGCGTCATCCTTCTTGTCACCGTCCTTCTTGCTGCTGTCGCCTGTCGGCGTGTTCGGCAGGTCAGCCGTGCGGTTGATGCCGAGCAGGAGGACGTCCTGCAGGATGATGCGGCCATTGATGCCGTTCTCCTTCGTACCGGAGATGATCATGATATCGACGTAGTCGCCCGGATGCGCGAAGCCCGAGACGCCGGTGACATCGTTGATCGGGATGGTCACGGCGCGGCAGTCGGGCGGTATGATGCCCGTGAAGCCCGCCATGCGGATGTCGACGTAGACCTTGCGCGAGGTCATGATGTCGCCCTGCTGTATCGCGGTGCTCGTCGGGTGATCGACGGCATCGGCGACGTCGCGGAAGGCGCCCTCAGGCACGAGTTCGCTCGGGACCTCGACGACCTTGAGCATATCTTCCTTGACGACGGTGCGCTCGGGGATGTCCTGCTTGGCGGCGACGACCTGCACGAGGTTCGTCTGCGGCTTCTCGGCCGCTTTCTCGTCGTCGCCGGACATCGCAAAGTAGACCATGAGGCCGAGCAGGATGCTGACGACACCTGCTGCCACGACCCACTGACGATATGTGATTTTGTCGAGGAACTCACGGATGCGCTCCACGGGCTTCATCTGATTTGCCATACTGCCATTCCCTTACTTCATTCTCATTTGTTGCTGCAATCATGCCTTGCCCGCCAGGCAAAGCACTTCGCCATTTTGCTTTATCATCATAGTACTTAGTATATCATATCAAGCACGATTTGTTCTTGCAAATTTTGACCTTTTCTCTCGTTTTTGCTAGGATAGGGGCAGCATACTGCACTTTTTGTGAAAAGGGAGTGTTTCTGATGATATTTGTCGTGATGAAATGCCTGCTCTCGGTGCTGCTGGCGGTGGGCGGCGGTCTGCTCGGCAGCCGCTGGATTGCGGCGAGCTACCGCAGGGCGAAAAATGAGGAGGGGCTGCTGAGCTTCCCGGACCGCATCGAGAAGCAGGAGAAAAAGCGGCCCGCCCGCTTTGCGGTCTGCATCGGGTTCTTGTTCTGCTTCACGATGCTCGAGCTGCCGTACGTGCATCTGGCAAAGCTCGTGTTCCTGATGATCTTCCAGTACTTCATGGTACTCTACACGTGGACGGACCTCGAGCAGCGCGTAATCTTTGACCGCATGCTGATACCGTTTGCGGTCATTGGGCTCATCTCGGTCCCGCTGCTCGACCGCGTGCTGACGGACCACCTGATGGCGGCAGCTGTGGGCGGCATCGTGTTCCTCGTGCTGGCGGTGCTGACAAAGGGCGGCATCGGCGGCGGGGATATCAAGCTCGTCGCGGCGCTCGGACTCTGGCTCGGGTCGGACATGCTCATGACAGTCGTCATCGCGGGCATCGTGCTCGGGGGAATGGCGGCGCTCATAATGCTGGCGACAGGAAAGCGCAAGAAGGGAGACTTCTTCGCCTACGGGCCTTACTTCACGATCAGCGCGCTGCTGTTTACGCTGCTGTGAGGTACGTGCAGCAAGGGGGCCGGGGGATGTATTTCGGCTTCGTCGCTCCGCTGAATGAGCCCTATGATGCGTTTTGCCTTTGAGGCGGGTTCGCCGCCTGCCGCGGCGTTCTGACATCGTGTGGCTAGGCGGATGAGCAGCAGGGCTCAGCCCTGCGGGCAATCGCTGCGCTCCTGCAGGCGAAATACATCCCCCGGCCCTAGGTACGTCTGTGTGACATCGTCGCATCTAGGGTGGGGATGCTGCAATGCGAGAAGGCGAGAGGATGGAGGCGTTGTTCGTAGGTTGACATGGTGGCGTTGTTGAGGGGCTTGTGTTGGCTCAGCCCTGCGGGCTATTGCCTAGTGGGGTTTTGATTACCATAGCTGAAATGCAAAACGAGGTACCGTTACGGTACCTCGTTTTTTATACTCGATATTCGATTCAATCAGTAGACGCGCATTTCTCTGGCCTGTTCGCGCAGGCGGGCGATGCGGTCGGCGGTGTCGGGGTGGGTGCTGAAGAGTTTGGTCAGGGCTTTGCCGGTGCCTTCGAATGGGTTGACGATGTACATGTTGGCTGTGGCCGGCTTGGCGTCTGGCAGTGTCTCAGGGGAGTGGGTGACGTAGTACTCGATCTTCTCGAGGCCGTCGGCGAGGTAGTTGGGGTTGCCGCAGATCTCGCCGCCGTCGTGGTCGGCTTCGTACTCGCGGGAGCGGGAGATGGCCATCTGGATGAGCATGGCGGCAATCGGGGCGAGAATCATCATGGCGATGGCGGCAATCGGGTTGACGCCGTCATCATCGTCGCTGGAGCCGCCGAAGAACATGAAGAACTGGGCGGCGTAGGAGATGACGGTGGCCATCATGGAGGCGATGGTGGAGGTCAGGATGTCGCGGTTCTTGACGTGGGCGAGCTCGTGGGCGAGGACGCCGGAGATCTCGTTGTAGTCGAGGACGCGCATGATGCCGGTGGTGACGGCGACAGCCGCGTGCTCGGGGTTGCGGCCGGTGGCGAAGGCATTCGGCTCATCGGCGTCGATGATGCAGACGCGCGGCATGGGTAGACCGGCGCGGCTCGCGAGTTTCTCGACGAGGTCGTAGAGCTGCGGTGCCTGTTCACGGGTGACTTCCTGGGCGCCGCTCCAGCGCAGGACGAGTGAGTCGCTGCACCAGTAGCTGTAGATGTTCATGGCGATGGAGAAGAAGAGCATGATCGTGAGGCCGGTGCGCCCGCCGACGAGCCCGCCGATGAGCATCATGATGACGGCCATGAGGACCATTAGCATCACGGTTTTGATATTGTTCATATTCATGATATCCCTCCTAGGAATATATTTTGTTTATTTTAATGGGCTTGTTTCTGCTCGCGGCGACGATTGATGGCGTAGCCGATGAGCAGGACGGCAATGACGAAGATGACTTTGAGCTCGAGGGCGTAGGGGGCGAGGTAGATGCCGAGCGCCTTGTCCTCGGTCATGAGCTCGGCGGCTGTCATGCCGAGGATGCCGGCGCCGAGGTAGATCAGGGCGGGGACCTTGAGCATGATCATCAGGAAGATCTGGGCGCCGAACAGGACGATGGGGATGGAGATCATGAGGCCGCAGATGATCAGGCTCCACTTGCCCTCTGGCACGGTGTTGGCGACGCCGGCGAGCGAGAGGATGTTGTCGATGCTCATGATGAAGTCGGCAATCAGGATCGTGCGCACGGCCTGGCCGAAGGTAGTCGGGTGGCTGCCGCCGTCCTCGACGCGCCCGTCGCTGTGGTCGGTGACGAGCTTGACGGCAATGACGACGAGTGCGGCGCCGCCGATGAACTCGATGTACGGCGAGGCGAGCAGCCCTGTCGCAAAGAGCGTGCAGACGATGCGCACGAAGACGGCGCCGAGGCCACCGACGATGATGGCCTTGCGGCGCATCTCATGCGGCAGGTTCTTGCAGGCCAGGGCGATGAGGATGGCGTTATCGCCGGAGAGCAGCAGGTCGAGCAGCAAGATGCCCGAGAGCGCTGCGAGCCATTCCGGCGAGAACATCCCCGCAAAGAAATTTTCCAATCGATTCACTCCCCTAAGATGATTCCCGATTCTTACAGGCTTTCCCTGTAGATTTCTACAGCGTATACGAAAAACCCTGCCCTATGCGCCGCCAAAATGGCGGTGTATAGAGCAGGGTCTTGCTTGCTTGCGCCGGCCGCACCGGGATTGCTCCGTCCTGACGATGGTGGCCGTTCAGCTACTCCCCCTGTTGGAAGTACTCGTATATCGTATGCTCAATATAGCATATTTCGTCGTGTTTGACAAGCGAAAAGTCAAAAAATCAGATATCGAGGTTGCGCACGAGCTTGGCGTTCTCTTCGATGAACTGGCGGCGCGGCTCGACCTTGTCGCCCATGAGGATGGTGAAGAGCTCGTCGGCTTCTTCGGCGTCCTCCATCTCGACGCGCAGCATCGTGCGGCCCTCCGGGTCCATCGTCGTCTCCCAGAGCTGCTCTGGGTTCATCTCGCCGAGGCCTTTGTAGCGCTGGACGGTCACGCCGTCGCGGCCGACTTCGTCGAGCTTTCTGGCGAGCTCGTCGTCGCTGTAGGTGTACCAGTGCTTCTTGCCCTTGCGGATCTGGTAGAGTGGCGGCTGGGCGATGTAGACGTGGCCGTGCTCGATGAGCGGCTTCATGTAGCGGTAGAGGAACGTGAGGAGCAGCGTGCGGATGTGGGCGCCGTCGACATCCGCATCAGTCATGATGATGATCTTGCCGTAACGGCGCTTCGAGAGGTCGAAGTCCTCGCTGATGCCCGTGCCGAAGGCCGTGATCATCGTGCGGATCTCGGCATTGGCGAAGATCTTGTCGAGACGTGCCTTCTCGACGTTGAGGATCTTGCCGCGCAGCGGCAGGATGGCCTGGAAGCGGCGGTCGCGGCCCTGCTTGGCGGAGCCGCCTGCGGAATCACCCTCGACGAGGTAGATCTCGGCCTGCTCCGGATCTTTGACGGAGCAGTCGGCGAGCTTGCCCGGCAGGCTCGACACCTCGAGGGCGTTCTTGCGGCGCGTGAGCTCGCGTGCCTTGCGGGCGGCTTCGCGCGCGCGGGAGGCCATGATGGCCTTCTCGATGATGCGCTTCGTAATGGCCGGGTTCTCGTCGAAGTACTCGGAGAGGCCCTCCGTGACGATAGAGTCGACGATGCCGCGGACCTCGGAGTTGCCGAGCTTCGTCTTCGTCTGGCCCTCAAACTGCGGCTCGCGGATCTTGAGGCTGATGACACAGGTCAGGCCCTCGCGCACATCGTCGCCCGAGAGGTTGGAGTCCTTGTCCTTGAGGATGCCCTGCTTGCGCGCGAAGTCATTGGCTGCGCGCGTCAGCGCGAGCTTGAAGCCGGCGAGGTGCGTGCCGCCCTCTTCCGTGTTGATGTTGTTGACGAAGGAGTAGATATTCTCCTGGTAACTGTCGTTGTACTGCATGGCGATCTCGACGACAGTTGCGTCCTTGACGCCGTTGAAGTAGATGGGCTCGGGGTTCAGCACTTCTTTCTTGCGGTTGAGGTGCTCGACGAACGAGCTGATGCCGCCCTCGAAGTGGAACGACTCACTGCGGACAGGCTCGACGCGCTCGTCGTGCAGGCCGATCGTGATGCCGTGGTTGAGGAAGGAGAGCTCGCGCAGGCGATGGCGCAGCGTCTCGTAGCTGTACGTCGTGACCGAGAAGATCTCCGGGTCCGGCACGAAGTGGACGCGCGTACCCGTCTCCGCCGTCGTGCCGACGACTGTCAGCGGCTTCGTCGTCACGCCGCGCTCAAAGGCGATCTCGTAGATCTTGCCGTCGCGCTTGACCTGGACTTCCATGCTCGTCGACAGGGCGTTGACGACGGAAACGCCGACGCCGTGCAGGCCGCCCGACACCTTGTAGCCGTCGCCGCCGAACTTGCCGCCCGCGTGCAGGACGGTCAGGACGACCTCGACGGCCGGCTTGCCGCTCTCGTGCATGTCGACCGGGATGCCGCGGCCGTTGTCGACGACCGTGATGCTGTTGTCCTTGTGGATCGTCACGTCGATGTGGTCGCAGTAGCCGGCGAGCGCCTCATCGATGGAGTTGTCGACGACCTCGTAGACGAGATGGTGCAGACCGCGCTCGCTCGTGCTGCCGATGTACATGCCCGGGCGCATGCGGACGGCCTCGAGCCCCTCGAGGATCTGGATCTGCTCGGCGCCGTAGTCGGCCTCGACAGCCGTGACTTCGGCGCTCGACTCATCCGTGTGGATCTCGACGCCCGTCGTGTCGAGGTCCTTATCCGTGAGGTCCTCGGCCTCCTGCTGCGGCGCAGGAGCAGCCTCCGGCTGGTCATCCGGCGTCAAAGTCAGGTCGATGGATTTCTTATCGTTATCGTTTGCCATAAAAACTCTTTGCTCCCTTTTAGTCGTTACTTACCCATATCGTAAATCGCGCGCGTGCGGTTCTTGAGGGCGAGTGTGGAGATGCCGGACAGGTAGATCCTGTCCTTCGTGATGACGATGGACTTGACGAGGTCCATCGAAGCCGTCGTCCGCCACACCTTCCCCTCGGCTTTGCACCGCGCGAAGTAGCGCTTGTTGTCTGGATTATCCTTGACGAAGAATCCCACGTAGTCGTAGATCGCGATGATGTCGCGCGTGCGCACGGAGACATCATTGCCGAGATGCAGGAACATGCTGCCTCATCCTTTCTCTTCGCTTGCACCGCTGCTCTTGGGGTGGCCTTCCTGATGGCCCTTGCCGTACTGGCGCTTCGCGGCGCGGCGCAGCGGAATGGCCTCGTAGCGCTTCGGCGGCGTGTAGCCGGGCGGCCAGTACATGCTGAAGCGCAGCTCGTAGAGGGCCCGCTTAACAGCCTCGTCGGTCAGCTTGTCGGGCGGCAGGCAGCGGTAGAGCATGACGAGTGTCTTGGCCTCCATGCTCGTGCGGTCGTTGGCCGCGACCTTCGAGGCCATGAGCTGGACGAGGGCGGCGCGCTGCTCGTTGAGGAGCTGCGGCGTGCACTCAGGCACGTACTCGCAGACCTCCTTGCAGCGCGCCCACGGGATGTCCCGCAGGACGGCGCGAACCCGCGCGCGTATATCTTCCCCTACCTGCCTGCGGCAATGGCTGCAGGCGGCGGTCTGAGGCGGTCTGAGACGGCCGCAGGTGGGACAGGGCTTCCAGCCGCGCGCGAGGCGCAGTTTGTCGAGTTGGCGGTCTTTGCGGTAGAGCTGCCGGACCTTGAGGGCGATGTCCTCGTCCTCGGTGCCCGAGCCGATCTTCTCGGCGGCCGCTAGGTCGTCCGGCGTGAGCACCATCTTGGCTCGCTCGCGGCCGACATTGACCTCTGGCACTTCCTTCTCTGCCCTTTCCTCGTCGGCCCGCTGCGGAGCCCAGTCTTCCTCGCGCCAGGAGCGGCTGAACCGGATGTCCTTGACCATCTCGCCGCCCGCGTAGTTGTTGACCTGCTGGATGATGCGCGGCATCTGGTAGCGCGTCTCGTTGCTCCAGGCGGCATTGCGGCAGTAGACGTAGAGTGAGCCGCGCTCGATGCGCACGGCCTTGACGTTCTGCGCGTATGCCTCGCCGACAATGTCGGCCCAGTGCCAGAGCACCCAGTGCTGGTAGAACTCGCGCTCCTGCTTTGAGCCGAGCTCGTGCAGGGCCTTCGGGATGATGCTGACCACCTTCTCGAGGCCCGGTGTGCGCTTCGCCATGCTGCCACCTCCGTCTTGTTTCCTGACTCCAACATCCTGTCAGATCGTCAAGTCGATATCTGACCGCTGCGGACATGGTAGTACTGCCCCATGCCCTCTGCCGGGAAATAGGCGGCATCCGTCGCCGTGATGAGCGTCTGGATGCGCTCGCGCCGGATGAAGTGCAGGAGCTGCTGACGCCGCTTGACGTCGAGCTCGCTCATGACATCGTCGAGCAGCAGGATGGGGTACTCGCCCGTCTCGGAGCGCAGGAACTCGAGCTCGGCGAGCTTCAGCGAGAGCACGCCGGTGCGCTGCTGTCCCTGCGAGCCGAAGGTGCGCAGGTTGATGCCGTTGACCGTCAGCACGATGTCATCGTGGTGGGGACCGTAGCTCGTCGAACCGCGCAGGATGTCCGTCTCCTGCGATTTCCTCAGCATTTCATTATACCATGAAGCAAAGGGCTTTGTCATGTCCTCGCCGCCGTGTATCTCGTAGCTGACGGTCAGGTTCTCCTGATCGCTCGAGATGCGGCGCTGCATGAGATTGGCGAGCATATTGAGCTTGCGCACGGCCTCGAGGCGCTTGCGGACGATCTTCTCGGCGCTCGTGACGAGCTGCTCATCCCAGAGCGGCAGCATCGAGGTGTCGGCGCGGCGCTCGCGGATGCGCTTGAGGAGCGTGTTGCGCTGGCTGATGGTGCGGTTGAACTCGATGAGCTCGTGGTAGTAGGCGGGGCTCGCCTGCGAGATCTCGCCGTCTAAAAAGCGCCGGCGTCCGGCCGGCGCTCCCTTGATGAGGAACAGGTCCTCTGGCGAGAACAGTACAGTGTTGATGCTGCCGATGAGCTCCTTGAGGCGGATGGGATGGCCGTTCAGGAGGATGCGGCGGCGCTTCGCCCGGCTGAATTGGAACTCGAGGTGATTGGGCACACCGCGCCGGTCGAAGTCGAGGATGATGCAGCCCTCGGCAGCATCCCAGCGGATGAGCTCGGCATCGAGATGGGTCCGGTGCGAATGGCCGAGCGAGGCATAGTAGATGGCCTCGATGACATTCGTCTTCCCCTGGGCATTCGGCCCGAGAAAGATGTTGATGCCCGGCTGCAAGGCGAGCTCGAGCTCATAATAGTTCCGATAATTTCTCAGCTTTAAAGAACGAACATGCATTCCTATTTCAGCCTTTCTCGTGAACCTCATGGACGACTTTCCAGGCGCCGAGTCCTTCGACCTCTACGACATCGCCATCGTGGAGCTTGCGGCGGCGCGCCGACTCGACTTCGCCGTTGCGCTTGATGCGGCGCTCTGCGATCAGGGCCTTCGTCTCGCCGCAGGATGCGAGCACGCCAGCCCACTTGAGGAACTGGTCGAGCTGGATCTCTTCGGTGTCGATCTTGACTTCTTCGATGTTCATATGTATCTCCTTTATGCAATCGCTCCTGCGCTCAGCGCAGGAGTCTAAGTCAGTGATTTGTCCTTACCGGCGTGACGATGTAGATAAAGCTGTCGTCATCCTCTTCCTGGATGGAAGCAGGGGAGAGCGGCTGGTTGAGGCCGATGCGGCAGGTCTTGCTGTCGATGTTCTTGAGGACGTCGATGATGTACTGCGCGTTGAAGGCGATGGCGATGTCCGGGCCGTCGATCTCAGCGGGGATGTACTCCTCGGCGTTGCCGATCTCCGGGTTGTTCGAGGTGATGTGGATCTGGTCGCCGACGAACTCGAGCTTGATCGTGTTGTAGACGCCGGCTCTTGCGATCAGGGAGATGCGGTCGACAGCAGCGGCGAAAGAAGTGGTGTCCGTCTTGACGTGCGTCGCGAACTCCGGCGGGATGACGCCGCGGTAGTTCGGGAACTGGCCCTCGATGAGGCGCGAGGTCATGTAGAGATTGTCGAACGAGAAGCTGATCTGGTTGTAGGAGCAGGAGATCTTGACATCTGTCGGGATGTCCGAGGACATGTTGTGCAGGAGTTCCTGCAGGATGCGCGAGGGGATGATGACCTTGATATTGCCGATGCTCTGGTCAAATGTCTCGGACTTGACGGAGAGGCGATGTGTGTTCGTGGCGGCCATCGTGACCTTGTTTTCGATGACCTCTAAGGAACAGCCCGTGAAGACAGGTCTTGCTTCATCGTTGCTGCAGGCGAAAACGGTCTTCTTGATGAGGTCGCGCAGGATATTGTCCTTGATGGCGAAGTCGAGATTGCCTTCGAGCGGCTGGATGGTCGGGAACTCGGCTGCGTTCATGGAGAGCAGCGTGAACTTGGCCATAGCGGACTCGATGTGGACGATCTTTTCATCGGCTGCGCATGCGAGTTTGACGTTTTCCCCAGGCAGTTTGCGGACAACTTCCTGGAAATAACGGCCACCCACGGTCAGCTCGCCTGCTTCCTCGCTCTCTGCTTCGATGCGTGCGACGAGTCCAATCTCATAATTTGTGGCCTGGAGTTCCAAGGTCGTGCCTTCGGCTCTCAGGTAAATGCCAGAGAGGATGGGGGTCTGTGGTTTGCTGACTACGGCGCGAGCGACGATCTGCAGGGCATTGGTGAGCTCGTTCTTATTGCATGTGATTTTCATACTTTGGGGCCTTCTCTCTTTTTTTATGATATAACTAAAATATTTATATAAATAGCCGACGTAGTAGTAGGCCATGTGGAAAAGTGGATAAGTCGCCTGAGGCTTTGCAGGAGCGCACAGTTGGCTGTGGGTAACTTGTTCATAACAATAGGGGAGGTTATCCACAGTATCCACGGTGATAATCTCCCCTAGCGGTTATCCACAATCCATCGACAGGAAATCCAGAGGCTTCTCCACAGGGTTATCCACGGCAACCTGTGGGGCATTTACATCTTCTGGATGCTCTCGATGAGGTCTTTGATGATCTTATGAAGCTTGGCGTTTTCCTCGCGCTCTTTGGCGATCTTGTCGTAGGCGTGCAGGACCGTCGTGTGGTCGCGCCCGCCGAAGAAATTGCCGATCTGCGGCAGCGAGGTGTCGGTGAGCTCGCGGCAGAGGTACATGGCAATCTGGCGCGGGAAGGCGATGCTGCGCGTGCGTTTCTTGGAATGGAGGTCCTCGATGCGGATCTTGAAGTAGGTGGCGACAATCTCCTGGATGACTTCGAGCGTGACCTCTTTCTTATGGTTGTTCGGGAAGACGTCCTTGAGGGCCTCGGCGACGACATCTGTCGTGACGGGCTTCTTGATGAGGGAAGCGTAGGCGACGACGCGCGTCAGGGCGCCCTCGAGTTCGCGGATGTTGCTGTCGATGCGGTTGGCGATGAACATCAGGACATCGTTCGGCACGTCGACGTGGTCGAGCAGCGCCTTGTTCTTGAGGATGGCGATGCGCGTCTCGAGGTCAGGCGCCTGGATGTCGGTGATCAGGCCGCCCTCGAAGCGCGAGCGCAGGCGGTCTTCGAGCTTCTGGACTTCGCGCGGCGGGCGGTCGGACGACAGGATGATCTGCTTGTCGGCGACGTGCAGCGCGTTGAAGGTATTGAAGAATTCTTCCTGCGTGCTCTGCTTGCCGGAAAGGAACTGGATATCGTCGACCATCAGGACGTCGATCGTCCGGTATTTCTGGCGGAAGAGCTCGGCCTTGCCCTCCTGGATGGCGCGGATGATCTCGTTGGTGAACTGCTCACTCGAGACGTAGAGCACGCGCATCTCGGGGTGGTTCTGCAGCACGCGGTTGCCGATGGCGTGCATGAGATGTGTCTTGCCGAGGCCGACGCCGCCGTACATGAAGAACGGGTTGTAGACCTTGCCTGGCGATTCGGCAACGGCCATGGCGGCCGCATGGGCAAAGCGGTTCGAGCTGCCTGTCACGAACGTTTCGAAGGTGTACTTCGGGTTCAGCGACGAGCGGTCGCCCGGCGCGACGATGTGCATGTCGCCGTTATCGACAGGGGCGGGCGGCTGGTCCTGGAAGAGGCTTCCCTGATTGGGGTCTTCTTTCTTGCGGCTGCTGCTGTGACTGGCGGCCGTCTCTTCTTCTCCAGCTGTCTCCTTCTTGGCTGGCTCCACTTCAGGCTGTGCTTCGGGCACGACCTGGAAGCTCACCTTGTGCTTGCTGCCCAGTACGGCGCTGACCGCGTCCTCGACGATCGTGAGGTAGTGGCTGGTGATCCAGTCCTTGACGAGGTCGTTCTGGACGCTCAGGACAAATCCGTCGTCGGTCAGGGAGAGCGGCTTGACCGACTTGAACCACTTGAAGGCTGACTCGGCGAGAGTTTCCTTCATCTTGGTGAGGATCTGCTCCCAGACAGCCTGCAGCTGTGTCTGCTCCATGAAAAAAATCCTTTCCTGCTATTAGAATATGTAGAAACTTTTTCCACAGGTGCATAACGTTATCCACATTTTTATCCACAGCTGTGGATAAGTATAGTCGTTCCTTGGGATAGAGGCGGGAAATGTGGATGATATCTTACAGTATCTTATGTTTACGAGCCTTGCCTCGCAGGGCACCAATGGGGTTTTCCGCACAATAATCAACAATATCTTATCAAAACTAGCGTGACTTATCAACAGTTTTTCTGTGTGCAAGTGGCCATAAGCCTGAAAATATCCACAGTCTGACGGGAAAAAGACAAGGGAAAATCCTTGACAGGCCGCGAGTCGGTAGTCTATAATTTGACATAGTTAAAATCTGATACTATGCTTCTATACAGCCAATTAGTCTCAGACACAAATCCAGAAGGAGGTGTTACACACATGAAACAGACTTTCCAGCCGAACAACCATTGGAGAAAGAAGACCCATGGCTTCCGTGAGCGCATGAAGACGAAGGGCGGCCGTCTCGTTCTGAAGAGAAGACGCCAGCGCGGTAGAAAGAAGCTTTCGGCATAAATCGGATGAGGTCACTTCGGTGGCCTTTTTTGCTTATCTTTTACCGTTTTTACTACTGATTGGATTTTGGGGAAATGCGAATGCTTACCTTACCGAGAAGACGGATCATCAAGCGCCGCAGTGATTTCCAACGTGTCTACCGCAGTGGCCGTTCCTTTGCGAACCGCTACTTCGTGCTGTACGTATTCCCGTCGGACGGGGTGCGCGGGCGCGTCGGCTTTGCCGCCGGCAAGAAGCTCGGCTGTGCCGTCACGCGCAACCGCGTCAAGCGCCTGCTGCGCGAGACGTACCGGCTGAACCAGGACCGCGTCCGCGAGGATGCGGCTCTCTTGCTCGTCGGCCGCAAGCCCATCGTCGATGTCAAGTGCCCTGTTGTCGAGCGGGCTTTCCTGCAGCTCGGCCAGCAGGCGGGCATCTTCAAGGGCTCGAAGAAGGACCTGCGCGCCTTTCACGGGCCGAGGCATGCGGCGCCCCGCAAGGCGTCGTCTGGGAAATCGACTGCAAGGCAAAAGAGGTCCTGAGCTTGAAGACACTGTTTCTTCTGTTGGTGCGGTTCTATCGCGGATTCATTTCGCCGATGTTCCCGCCTTCCTGCCGCTATGTCCCGACGTGTTCTGAATATGCGCTCGAGGCCATCGAGCGTTACGGAGCCCGGCGTGGGGGCTGGCTGGCCCTCAAGCGCATCCTGCGCTGCCACCCGTTCCACAAGGGCGGCTATGATCCCGTGCCGTGATGCCGGGCGTATGTGATACTGTTATTTTTGTGAAGATTAGGATGTGATATATTGGGTTTCTTTGGAACGATATTCGAACCGATCGAGAATCTCCTGCACGTTGTGCTGCAGGCACTCTATAATGTGACGGACCTTGCAGGCTTCGGCAGCTACGGCGTGGCCATCGTCCTGCTGACGATCCTCATCAAGATGCTGCTCTACCCGCTGACGGTCAAGCAGGTCAAGTCGATGAAGGCCATGCAGGAGCTCTCTCCGAAGATGAAGAAGATCCAGGAGAAGTACAAGGACAATCCGCAGGTCATGCAGCAGAAGGTCGGCGCGCTCTACAAGGAGGCCGGCGTCAACCCGCTGGCTGGCTGCCTGCCGCTGCTCATCCAGATGCCGATCCTCATGGGCATGTACTACGCGCTCTACAATTTCACGTATCCGACGCCGGAGTCGGCTGCCTTCCTCTGGCTGCCGAACATGTCGGATCCTGATCCGTACTACATCCTGCCGGTCCTCTCGGCTCTGACGACGTTCCTGCAGCAGAAGCAGACGACGACGGAGATGAACCAGCAGATGAAGATCATGATGACGGTCATGCCGCTCTTCATCGGTTGGATCAGCTTGAACTTCCCGTCCGGTCTCGTGCTCTACTGGGTCACGATGAACATCGTCCAGATTGCGCAGCAGTGGTGGATGTACCGCAACGACGACAAGAAAAAGGAGGCTGCCTGATATGGCAGAAACCATGGAATGGACCGGCCGGACGGTCGAGGCAGCGCTTGAAGCGGCTGCCTCGGACCTCGGCTGTGCCGCTTCGAGCCTGGAGTACACAGTGCTCGAGCAGCCTTCGCGCGGCTTCCTCGGCCTGATCGGCCGCAGGGATGCGCGCATCCGCGTCCGCGATATCGATGGAGCTGCGCCGGCTGAGACGATGGACACGGACCCGTCTGCCGATATGGCGGAGCTGGAGACGCGCCTCGGAGAAGAAGCCGAAGCGACGGAGATGGCTGCCAAGCCGGGCGTCTCGCTCGCAGAGCAGGAAGAGCGCGCACGCAAGTTCCTCGAGGATGTCTTTGCGGCGATGAAGATTGAGGTCGAGCTGCAGCGCTCGGAGACGGAGGAGGGTGTCCTCTTCCAGATCGAGGGCGAGAGCCTCGGCATCCTCATCGGCAAGCACGGCCAGACGCTCGATGCGTTGCAGTACCTCACGAATCTCGCGGCCAACCGCGGTGTCTCGGGTGAGCGCCTGCACGTTCTCCTCGATATCGAGGGCTACCGTGCCCGCCGCGAGGAGACGCTCACGCGCCTCGCGGGCCATCTGGCAGAGAAGGCCTGCCGCATCGGCCAGGAGATCCACCTCGAGCCGATGAACCGCCATGAGCGCAAGATCATCCACATGGCGCTGCAGGACAGCCGCAAGGTATCGACGTACAGCGCCGGCGATGAGCCGCGCCGCTACGTCGTCATCGTGCCGCGTCGCCGCCGTCGGGCGGAAGGCAGCCAGCGCGGCCGGGAAAACGAGTAAGACTGATTCGTTTCCCGGAGGCAGACAGCAAGATAAGAGAGCTGTGAAAGGGCTTTCTCCTTCTGGGAGCAGGCCCTTTTTGATGTATTTGACGGAGTTTTTGACAAGGATTGAGAAAGGAGACCCAGTATGCAGCAGGGAGATACGATCAGTGCAATCGCGACGCCGCAGGGCGAGGGCGGCATCGGCGTCATCCGCATCAGCGGCGAGCATGCCCTGAAGACGGCCGGCAAAGTGTTCCAGGCGAAGAACGGCAAACCGCTCGTCATGGCGGGCAGCCATCGCGCCGTCTACGGCCATATCGTGGATGAGGCGGGCAAGGTCATCGACGAGGCGCTGGCGCTCGTCATGCTAGCGCCGCATTCGTACACGGTGGAGGATGTCGTGGAGCTGCAGTGCCACGGCGGCCTCATGACACTGCGCAAGACGCTGGAGCTCACGTGGAAGGCCGGTGCAAGGCCGGCAGAGCGTGGCGAGTTCACGAAGCGCGCCTTCCTCAACGGGCGTCTTGACCTCTCAGAGGCGCAGGCCGTCATGGACATCATCCAGGCGCGCACGGAGACGTCCCTGACGATGGCGGCCGGCCACCTGACAGGCCACTTCTCCAAGGAGATCCAGGCAATGCGCCACGACGTCCTCGGCATGATTGCGCATATCGAAGCCGCGATTGACTTCCCCGAGGATGAAGTCGACGATATCCTGACGTACGATATCGAGAAAAATGTGGTTGAGATACGCAACAAAATCGCAAATCTATTGAAGACGGCTCATGCCGGCCGGATTCTCCGCGACGGTCTCTTGACGGCTATCATCGGCAAGCCGAATGTCGGCAAGTCGAGCCTGCTCAATTCCCTGCTCCGCGAGGAGCGGGCCATCGTCACGGATGTGCCGGGCACGACGCGCGATTCGATTGAAGAATACGCCGATGTCGGCGGCATCCCGCTGCGCATCATCGACACGGCGGGCATCCGCGCGACGGATGATGTCGTCGAGCGCATCGGCGTCGAGAAGGCGCGCTCCTATGTCAAAGAAGCCGCGCTGATCCTCGCGCTCTTTGACGCCTCGCGCCCGCTTGACGACGAGGATGCGGAGATCCTGAAGCTCGTCCGCGGCCGCGACGCCATCCTGCTGCTCAACAAGGACGACCTCGCAGCCGTTGTCACACCGGCGATGCTGCAGGAGCGCGCCGGAAAGGATGTCACCGTCATCACGATCTCGACGCGCACGCAGGACGGACTCGCCGACCTCACGAATGCCATCACCGCAAAGGTCTACGCAGGCACGCAGGCCGGACAGGAGGGCACCTTTGTCACGGACGCGCGCCAGGCCGAGATCCTGCGCCAGGCGGACGAGCACCTCGAGGCTTCCATCCGCACGATCGAGGCCTCGATGGGCCTCGACTTCATCTCCATTGACCTGCGCTCTGCTTGGGAAAAGCTCGGCGAGCTCACGGGCGAGACGGTCGGGGAGTATATCATCAATGAGATCTTCAGCAAGTTCTGCATTGGCAAATAAATCAGTTCGTACCTAATATAGATAAGGGGGATTTTCGTTGTTTACCGCTGGATCATACGATGTCATCGTCATCGGCGCTGGCCATGCCGGCGTGGAGGCGGCTCTGGCCGCCGCGCGCATCGGCTGCAAGACGCTCCTGGCGACGCTCTCGATGGACAATATCGCTCTGATGCCCTGCAACCCGTCGGTCGGCGGCCCGGGCAAAGGCCATCTCGTGCGCGAGCTCGATGCGCTCGGCGGCGAGATGGGCGTCAATGCGGACAAGACCTGCATACAGTTCCGCATGCTCAACACGGGCAAGGGCCCCGCTGTCCATGCACTGCGCGCGCAGGCGGACAAGAAGCTCTATCAGTTCACGATGAAGGAGACGTGCGAGAAGACAGAGAACCTCGATGTCAAGCAGATACTCATCACGGACCTGCTGCTCACCGAGGACAAGAAGGCCGTGCGCGGCGTCCTCGTCGAGACGGGGGAGGTCTACCTCGCGCCGGCCATCATCATGGCGACGGGCACGTACCTCAAGGGCCGCATCATCGTCGGCGAGCATACCTACAGCGGCGGCCCGAACGGACAGCGCCCGGCGATGAAGTTCTCGGATTCGCTCAAGGCGGCGGGCATCCGCCTCATGCGCTTCAAGACGGGCACGCCCGCCCGTGTCGATGCGCGCACGCTCGATTACGAGAAGATGCAGATCCAGCCGGGCGATGAGGAGGCGCGCAACTTCTCGTTCATGAGCGATGAAGAGACGCGCGAGCAGGTGCCGTGCTGGCTGACGTACACGAATGAGGCGACCCACAAGATCCTGCGCGACAACATGGACCGCGCGCCGATGGCCAACGGCATCATCGAGGGCATCGGCCCGCGCTACTGCCCGTCCATCGAGACGAAGATCCTGCGCTTTCCGGACAAGGACCGCCATCAGCTCTTCCTCGAGCCGGAAGGACTGCACACGAATGAGGTCTACGTGCAGGGCATGAGCACGAGCATGCCGATGGATGTGCAGCTCGCCTTCCTCAAGACGATACCGGGCCTCGAGCACGCGCACGTCATGCGCGCGGGCTATGCCATCGAGTACGACTGCATCGACCCGACGCAGCTCAAGCCGACGCTGGAGTTCAAGGATATCCGCGGCTTCTTCTCGGCGGGGCAGGCCAACGGTACGTCGGGCTACGAGGAGGCTGCGGCGCAGGGCATCATCGCCGGCATCAACGCCGCGATGTTCATCAAGAAGAGAGAGCCTCTCATTCTCAAGCGCTCGGAAGCCTACATCGGCGTGCTCATCGATGATCTCGTGACGAAGGGGACGAATGAGCCGTACCGCATCATGACAAGCCGTGCCGAATATCGTCTTCTTCTGCGCCAGGATAACGCCGACCTGCGCCTGACGCCGTACGGCCGCCGCGTCGGCCTCGTCAAGGATGACCGCTGGGCGCGCTTCACGGCAAAGAAAGCGGCCATCGACGCGGCGATGAAACTGCTCAAGGAGACGACGATCAATCCGAGCCAGGAGACGAATGAGCGCCTGACGACTGCCGGCATCGATCCCATCAAGAGCGCGCAGCCGCTCGCCGACCTCCTGCGCCGCCAGCAGGTCGACTACGAGAAGCTGCGCCTCGCGTATCCGGAGCTGCCGGAGCTCGCAAAGGAAGTGCGCCAGCAGGTCGAGACCGCCATCCTCTACGAGGGCTACATCAAGAAGCAGCTCGAGCAGGTCGCGCACATGGAGAAACTCGAGGCGAAGCTCCTGCCAGAAGATATTGATTATCAAGATGTGCCGAGCCTTCGCGATGAGGCGCGCGAGAAACTCGCCGCCATTCGTCCGCGCTCGGTCGGCCAGGCTGGCCGCATCAGCGGCGTCTCGCCGGCTGACGTCTCGGTGCTGCTCGTCTGGCTCGAGCAGCAGAAGCGGCTTCGCGATGTCCATGATGAAGAGAACAAGAAGGATTGAGAGGGGGCAGCACGATGTTTCGAGATGAGATGAAGAAAGCAGCGGAGGCCTTCGGCCTGACGCTGAGTGAGACGCAGCTCGCGCAGTTCACGCGCTACTATGAGCTGCTGGTGGAGTGGAACGAGAAAATGAATCTCACTGCCATCACGGAGGAACACGAGGTGGCGGTCAAGCATATGGTAGATTCTCTCTCAGCCTACGACCCCGCGCTGTTCAATGTACCGGTATCGATAATCGATGTCGGTACAGGCGCGGGCTTTCCGGGCTTGCCGCTCAAGATCTTCTGCCCTGATGCCAAGCTGACGCTCATGGATTCCCTGAACAAGCGCGTCAATTTCCTGCAGACCGTCGTCGACGAGCTCGGCCTCGAAGGCGTCTCCTGCGTCCACGCGAGGGCAGAGGAGGGCGCGCGCAACAAAAAATATCGCGAGCAGTTTGACCTCGCCGTCTCGCGCGCCGTCGCAAGGCTGCCCATCCTCTGCGAGTACTGCCTGCCTTTTGTCAAGCGCGGCGGCCACTTCCTCGCGCTCAAGGGCAGAGCGTACGCCGAGGAAGTCGAAGAAGCGGCCAAGGCCATCAAGGTCATGGGCGGCAGCAAGACGGAGATGCGCGAAGTCCATCTGCCTGGCCTCGATGACAAGCGCGCCATCATCACCGTGACGAAGACCATGCCGACGCCCAAAGTCTATCCGCGCAAAGCCGGCACCCCGGCAAAGAATCCGCTTTAATACAGCGGGGTATGTTTCACGTGAAACATGCCCCGTTTTTATTTTTAAAAGAGAGGAGACGTCCGGTGAAGATTTCTTATACGGTTGATGATGCCCATGACGGCAGGGAAATCCGTCAGCTCGCATCGTCCACGCTGGGGCTTTCGGCAAAGCTCTGGAAACACATCAAGTGGAATGGCACGATCCTTGTCAACGGGAAGGCTATCCGCAATGTCCGCCTGTGCGTCAAGGCAGGGGATGAGCTGACTCTGCTCTGGCAGGAGGCGTCGCCCGTCGTGCCCGTCGACCTGCCGCTCGATATCCTCTACGAGGATGAAGCCTTCCTGATCGTCAACAAGCCTGCCGCGATGATCGTCCATCCGACGCATCGCGAAGCGCGCGACACGCTCGTCCATGCAGTGGCCGGTTATTTCCGGCGCAGAGGAGAAGCGGCCGGCATCCATCCGCTCTACCGCCTTGACCGTGATACGACGGGCATCGTCATCCTCGCGAAATCGGCGCGCATCCAGCACGCGATGACGCAGTGTCACGGCCAGATCTACCGCGAGTACCTGGCACTGGCGCGAGGGCATCTGGATCGTTCGAGTGGCCGGATCGACATGCCCATCGGCCGCGACACGAGCAAGGCGAATCACTGGCAGGTGCGCGCAGATGGGAAGCGCGCCATGACGGAGTACGAGGTCAGGGCATCGTGCCCCGCATATTCTTTGCTCAAGATTCACTTGCTGACCGGCCGCACTCACCAGATCCGCGTCCACTTTTCCGCTCTCGGCCATCCCCTTTTAGGCGATGCCGCCTACGGCGCCCCTTGCGATAAGATGCAGCGGCAGGCCTTGCACGCCTGGCGCGTGCGCTTCCGCCATCCTCTTACTGGCAAAGAGATTCAAGTCCAAGCCCCCGTCCCCCAAGACATGCGCCGCCTCATCGGCCCCGATATTGTTTCACGTGAAACACCGTCCTTTTTATATTGGTGAGCAGGATTCGTTACAAAAAATGTATTTATATCTTGTTAGTTCCCTACAAAAAATGTAAAATAAAGGCAGATATTCGTTACAAAAAATGTAAAACTGGATGGAGGGAATTGGATTTCTTTCTATGAATTCCTGCATGCCGTAGGAGAAGAGGGGCTCGCTCGTGTCTTAGATAACAAGAATACAGAGATGATAGCGCTGTTCCACGACCGCTTCACGACATGGCTTAAGAATTATTATTTCATCGGCGGCATGCCCGAAGCTGTGCAGGCCTTCGCCGAGCATCACGACTATGCAGAGGTGCGCACGATCCAGCAGGATTTGCTGGCCATGTACGAGGCGGATTTCGGCAAGCACATCGAGCCGCGCGAACTGCCTCGCGTGCGGATAACCTGGAACGCCATCCCTGTGCAGCTGGCGAAAGAGAACCGGAAATTCTTCTTCGGTCAGGTCAAGAAAGGAGCCCGTGCCAAGGATTTCGAGATGGCTGCACAATGGCTGATTGACTGCGGTCTGATTGCCCGGGTATATCGTGTGGCGAAGCCGGCCATCCCACTCAAGGCATATCTGGAAGAGAATGCCTATAAGTTGTTCTTCCTGGATATCGGCCTGCTCGGTGCAAGCAGCGAACTCGATGCACGCACACTCTTGGAAGGGAATCGCGTCTTCATCGAGTTCAAAGGGGGGCACTGACGGAACAGTACGTCTGCCAGCAGCTGCTCTCTGACTCATCCTGTGAGCCGTATTACTACACCTCTGAGAGTGGCAGATACGAGATCGCCTTCATGATCCAGCAAAGCGGCAGTGTCATCCCCGTTGAAGTGAAAGCAGAGCGCAACGTCCATGCCAAGAGCCTGCGCGCATACTACAGCAAATACCATCCCGAGAAAACCATCCGGTTGTCCATGAACGATTACCGCCAAGACGAGCGGGTCGAGAACATTCCGCTCTTCGCCGTGCACGCATTCTTCTGAGTGTTTCACGTGAAACATCGCCCTCTTTTTTCACACAAACATTTCGTGACAATCTTGTCCGCAAGGTGCGGAGCGAGGTTTTCTTTATCACAGACAAAAATCCCGGCGCATGAGCAGTACGCCGGGATTTTTGCTGTGTATTATATCTTAGGAGAGCTTTGCGCTTCTTGAAAGAAGCTGCTAACGAAAGCCTATAGATAATATAGCATACATGAGAATGAATATCAATAGTGTTTTTAAATTTTTTACGGGAGGAATGTCCTCGCCTGTCCGGATCGGGCACGGCTCCTGAACATGAAAAAGGCTGCCGGACTTGCGGCAGCCTTTTGCTGTATATGAAGAAGAAGCAGGATGGGAGTGTGGTAAGCCGGGGAGCGGCGGCGTGTTACTTCTGCGAGTAGAAGCCGGATGGCTGTCCCGAGAGATTGACGAGGATGTTCTTCATCTGCGTGTAGTGCTCAAGGATGACTTTATGCGTCTCGCGTCCGATGCCGGACTGCTTGTAGCCGCCGAACGGCGAGCCCTCAGGGATCTGGTTGTAGGTGTTGACCCAGACGCGGCCCGTCTCGATGGCGTTGGCGACACGGAATGCGCGGTTTATATCCTGTGTCCATACCGCGCCGCCAAGGCCGTAATCGCTGTCATTGGCCATCTTGATCACTTCTTCTTCTGTCTTGAATTTGATGACAACGGCGACGGGGCCGAAAATCTCTTTGCGGGCAACGCGCATATCGTTCGTAGCATCGGTGATCAGTGTCGGCTTCATGAAGATGCCGTTCTTGAGCGCACCGTCAGTTGCCCGCTCACCGCCGCAGGCGATGGTCGCACCTTCTTTTTTGGCGAGTTCGACATAGGAGAGGACCTTATCGAGCTGCGCTTTATAGATCGTCGCGCCGAGCTGCGTGTCTTCCTTCCACGGCAGGCCGATCTTGACTTTGTTGAAGCGGTTGACGAGTTCTGATACGAATTCGTCATAGATATCCTCCTGGACGAAGATGCGTGAACCAGCGCAGCAGACCTGCCCCTGATTGAAGAGGATGCCGAGCTGGGCACCATCATATGCTTGTTCGAGGTTGCAGTCCGCGAAGAAGATGTTCGCGGATTTGCCGCCGAGCTCGAGCGTGGCCGGAATGAGTTTTTCGGCCGCAGCTTTGGCAACGGAAAGACCGACTTCTGTTGAGCCTGTGAATGCCAGTTTGCAGAAGCCCTTGTGATCGAGCATGTACTGACCGGCTTTCGAGCTGGCGCCCGTGATGACATTGAAGACGCCTGGCGGCAGGATATCCTTGATGAGATCGGCAAAGTACAGCACGGAAAGGGAGGTCGTCTTTGACGGCTTCAGGACCGTGCAGCAGCCGCTTGCGAGTACCGGTGCGAGTTTCCACGCTGCCATAAGGAAGGGGAAGTTCCACGGTACAATCTGGCCGACCACGCCAATCGGCTCGCGAAGGATGATGCTCATGGTCGTATTGTCTAGCATCGTGGCGGAGCCTTCCTCGGCGAGGATGCAGCCGGCAAAGTAACGGAAATGAGTAGCGGAAAGTGGCACATCGATATTCTTTGTCTCGCGGATGGGCTTGCCATTGTCGAGCGTCTCGATGAGAGCCAGTTCGTCTGTATGCGCATCGATGATGTCGGCAATCTTGTTGAGAAGGGTGGCACGCTCCTTGACCGTGGTCTTTTTCCACGTGGCAAAGGCTTTCCAGGCTGCGTCTACGGCAGCATCGACATCCTGCGACGTGGCTTCTGCGCAGCTGGCAAGCTTGTCACCAGTCGCAGGGCAAAAAGAATCAAATGTCTTGCCATCGGCTGACGGACGCCAGGCTCCGTCGATGAAAAGGCCATACTGACTGTTCAGTTTCGTAACTGGAATCATGTGAATCCCTCCTATATATCTGGATTGAAAAGTAAATCTTCTTTATGTAAAAGCCTTGGGCTTTACATGCACTACGACGCTTGTTTCTCAGCTCCGGCATCTTTTACGCCCGGAGCATTTTTTATGGACTCGGGCAGGCCTTGCAATTCAGGACGCGTGATCAGGCGGCCGAGGCGTGTCCCGGAAAGATAATTGAAAATCCATTTAAACGTGACGGAGATATTGGCATGGAACCCCGCTTTCGTGAGCAGATGAATCCAGAGCCAGGCCGCCCAGGCGAGAAAGCCACGGCCGCGCAGAGGGCCTGCTTCCATGACGGCTTCACTGTTGCCGATGATGGCCATGACGCCCTTGCTCTTGTAATGGAGATGTTCCATCTCTTCTCCGCGTACATCGTGCAGAATGTTCTTGGCGGCGAGCTCTCCTTCAGCCAGTGCAACAGGCGCAAGCGTCGGCAGAGGACGCTGTTCACCGGGAGGCGTGTAGCTTGAGCAGTCCCCGATAGCAAAGATATCCTGTGTGCCCGGAACGCGAATCGTATCATCGATGAGCAGGCGCTTGCCGCGGTCTTTTTCGCAGGCAAAGCTGCTGAGACAGTCCACAGGGCGTACACCTGCCGACCAGACAACTGTTTTCGTCTTGAGCGTGGCGCACGGCGCATCTTTGGGCGCATTCATCGGGCGATAGAAGAGCGTCTCTCCGTCGTAGCCCGTCACGAGCATGGAACACTGTACGTCAATTCGCTTTTTCTGCAGGACCTTGAGCGTCTCTGCGCGGAGCTCTTCGGACATCATGCTGAGCACGCATGCGTCGGCGCCAATCAGATGGATGCTGACTTCATCAAAGTCAATATGATGGAACTCTTTCTGCAGGACGTCGTAAACGAGTTCGGATACACCGCCTGCACCTTCCACACCAATCGGTCCGGCGCCGACAAAGACAAAGGTCAGCAGAGCCTTGCGCTTTTCCGGGGCTGTCTCAGCAGAAGCTTCTTCAAAGACACTCAAAAGATGGCTGCGGATGCGGATCGCGTCCTGCAGGGTCTTCAATGGGAATGCGTTGCGTTCTACTTCTTCATTGCCGAAGAAATTTGGCGTCGAGCCAAGAGCGATGATGAGATAGTCGTAGGGAACATCCCCATGACTCGTCTTGACAATCTTTTCGTTTGGCTGGATGCCACGGACTTCTGCTAAAAGGAAATCAACATTATTCGCTTTTTTGAAGAAACCGCGAATGGGGTAGACGACCTCATCCGTCGAGAGCATCGATGTCGCTACCTGATAAAGGAGCGGCTGGAAGACCTGGTAGTTGTTGTGATCGATGATCAGCACATCTACCGGCTGGTTGGCCAGTTTCTGCGCTGCTTTGATGCCGCCGATACCCCCGCCGAGGATGACGACACGTGGCCGTTCTTTCATGTCCAATCCCGCCTTTCCGTTCAAAGATGAAAGGAATATGCTTGTGTAGTGGAATCCACCAAAACACCTGTGTGACGTCCATCACATTTTGATATTCACTTCATTTCAATATCTATTATTATTTAACTATATTATACACTTATTTTTCAGAAATATAAAATACTAAAAATTTATGATATATAGTATATTGATATTCTTTATCATGAATCATATTGTGTAGTGTATTTCGAGAAATCGTCACCTGCATCTATCCCTAAATACTGTATTCGGTTTTCTATGTTATACTAGTTGCGTTGCTGCCTCTATGCCGGAAACGGAAAGGAGGTCTGCTTCATGAGAATGGACGTTTTCTTGATGTCCGTTCTTGCTGGTGTCGTATCGTGTGCCATTTGGTACGGCATTCAGAAATGGTTAGAGCGGTAGCAGCAATACGTTCTAGCCTCTATGCAGCCAGCTTAGTTTATCTGAGCTGGCTGTTTTATTGCGCAAAAAAAGACCCTAGGGGTGTGCCACCCTAGGGTCTTCGTCTACTTCCATAGACGTTTTCTTAATCATCTTTAGTATATCATACTACGGAATCAGATGCAATGTTCTAGAGAGATGTATATGTGTCAAGCTTTTCTCGGTGAAAAATTTGCCCTTCAGTAAAGATGTGGTTTTAGCAGGCTTCCAAATCTGTAAACGGCTGATATTTATAGTAAAGGGCAGGGCATCAAGGGTTTTCCAGATTTCCGTCGTGGTAGAGGAAGTCAAGGTAGGGGATGGCGGCGAGATATTCCGTTCTGGCGGGGATCCAGCTGTCGGTGTAGAGGATATCGGCCTCTTCGAGGACTTTGCGGTGTGGGTCGTAGCGGACGGCGAAACTCGGGAAGAGCAGGTTGGCGAGGCCGTCCTCGGTATCGGCCAGCGAGCAGTAGAGCATGCCATCGATGCGCTTCATGTTGAGCTTATCGGTGTAGAGCGGCGGGTCGAGCAGAGGGATTGGGCCCCAGCCCGGCTGCTTGAGATGAGCGTACTCGGGCAGCTGCAACTGCTTGCAGACCAGGCGGCGATAGTAGTCGTCAGTGGAATAGGTAGCAATCGGCAGCATGGTCGTGCGCGCGTTTTTGAACTTCAATTCGACGGTCTGGAACGGTTTCTCGGTGATCTTTGTGATCTTGTAGATGCGTTCGGTATTATCCGGATAGGAGAGCTCGACGTGGAACGCATAGAGCTGATCATCGTCCACGGCTCTTGTGAACCGGTTGTAGCGGATCAGGCCCGTCGCCTTGTCGTAGCTCACGCTGTCGACATCGTAGCCTACGTCACAGACCTTCTTGAGCAGGGAGCTGTTTTGGGCAAATTTCTGGAAGTAAGCCGTGCCGTATGGCAGCTCGCTTGCCTTGCCCTGGCTGTGCTTGAGGCCTTCGATGACGGCCTTGAGCTCCCTGTTCTCGCCCTCGATGTTGATCTGCTGGATGGCCTGGTTGAGGTCGACCTGGTCGAGCTGGATGTAGGCCGTCAGATGGCAGGTGACGAGCGTGTAGCCGTCGTTTGTCTTGCTCATCGCATACGACTCGTTCTGGACGGCGAGGATGTTGCCAGAGATGGATTGAATCTCATCTTCAGTAAGAACCTGATTGTGTGTCTTGGAATAACTCTGGACAAAGACGCCGGCCTTCTCGGTTGCCAGGCGCAGGGCGTCCTTGTGCGCTTCTTCGCGGGCCTTCTTGAGCCCCGCCTCCGAGATGTCATCCGTCAGATAGCTGCCCGTCACCTCGACAGTCTCGATATGGGCATTGCCGTGCCATTCGGCATAGGCAGGCGCTGCTGCTACGAGCACGGGCACCATGGCCAGTGCTCCGAATTTCTGAAAAAACATACAATCGCCTCATTTCTCATCGCGCAGGTTACGGCATGTGTTGCCTTCGTACACTCATATACTCTACTCTCTATTGTAGCGCAAGTGGGGGCAATGGTAAAAGACTTATTCGAATTTTGCATATCGCTCAGCTCTGGCTCATGGCGACAAAAATCCCGGCGCATAAAAGAGCCCCGGCCTGCTGGACCGGGGCTCGTGTTCTTCTCGTGAAATACCCGTGAAGTATCAGTGATGGAACAGGCGGATGTGCGTCATGGCCATGGTCATGTTGTATTTGTCGGCCGTCGCGATGACATTGTCATCGCGGATGGAACCGCCGGTCTGAGCGACGTAGGTCACGCCGCTCTTGTGGGCGCGCTCGATGTTGTCGCCGAATGGGAAGAAGGCGTCGGAGCCGAGGGAGACGCCAGTCTCCTTCTGGAGCCATGCCTTTTTCTCTTCACGCGTGAAGACGGGCGGTTTCTCGGTGAAGACGCGCTTCCAGTCGTCCGTCTCGAGGAGGTCTTCCCACTCTTCGCCGATGTAGACATCGATGGCGTTGTCGCGGTCCGGGCGGCGGACTTCCGGCTTGAACGGCAGGTTGAGGACCTGCGGGCTCTGGCGCAGGAACCAGTTGTCGGCCTTCGTGCCGGCGAGGCGCGTGCAGTGGACGCGGCTCTGCTGGCCGGCGCCGATGCCGATGGCCTGGCCGTCCTTCGTGTAGCAGACGGAGTTGGACTGCGTGTACTTGAGCGTGATCAGGGCGATCAAGAGGTCGCGCTTTGCGCTCTCTGGCAGGTCGTGGTTCTTCGTCACGATGTCCTTGAGGCAGTCTTCCGTGATGGCGACGTTGTTGCGCTTCTGCTCAAAGGTGATGCCGAAGACCTGCTTGCGCTCGAGCTCTTCCGGCTGATAGGAAGGATCCATCTGCAGGATCAGGTACGTGCCCTTACGCTTCGACTTGAGGATCTCGAGTGCTTCCGGCGAATACGCGGGCGCGATGATGCCGTCGGAAACCTCGCGCTTGAGGAAGGAAGCCGTCTGGGCATCGCACTCATCAGACAGGGCGACGAAATCGCCATAGGAGCTCATGCGGTCTGCGCCGCGCGCGCGGATGTAAGCCGTGGCAATCGGGGAGAGCTCTACGCCTTCGACGAAGTAGACTTTCTCGAGGACGGGGGAGAGGGGAACGGCGACGGCAGCACCGGCCGGGCTGACATGCTTGAAAGAAGCGGCAGCCGGAAGGCCGGTGGCTTCGCGCAGCTCGCGGACGAGCTGCCAGCTGTTCATCGCGTCGAGCAGGTTGATGTAGCCCGGGCGGCCGTTGAGGACGGTGAACGGCAGCTCAGCCTCATTCTCCATGAAGACGCGGGCTGGCTTCTGGTTCGGGTTGCATCCGTATTTGAGTTCCAGTTCTTTCATTTTGCGATTCCTTCCTTTTCACATACAAAAAAGCCGACACAAATCCAGGCTGTGCCCAGACGGTCGGCTCTTCTTCCCTGTGCTCCCTGTGGTCATCCACTTCCGTCAGTTGCACAGCATCTAGTTAAAATCTACCATTATGATGGCATTTTGTCAAGGTCTGTCCTGGTCCGAAAAAATAACCGTCATCCCTGTTTTCTTCGGACTTTTTATGGTATGATTAAGGATGATAAATGTCATTCTATGATGTTGATTCAGTCAATTATGCTAGCAATTCTCAATTCAAGGGGGACTTCCATTATGTTGAAAAGTATTGCAGTCTTGACGAGCGGCGGCGACAGCCCAGGCATGAACGCAGCAGCTCGCGCTGTCGTCCGCACGGCTCTGTACGAGGGTGTCAAGGTATGGGGCATCCGCGGCGGCTATCACGGTCTGCTGGAAGAGGATATGTTTGAGATGAAGTCCAGGGACGTCAGTGATATCATCCAGCGCGGTGGTACGTTCCTCGGCACGGCACGCTGCAAACGTTGGAAGACGCCGGAAGGCCGCATGATGGGCTATAAGCACCTGACGGACCGCGGCATCGAGGGTCTCTGCGTCATCGGCGGTGACGGCTCCCTGCGCGGCGCTTCGCTGCTCTCGAAGGAGACGGGTATCCCTATCGTCGGCCTGCCGGGCACGATTGATAACGATGTCTGGGGCTCTGACTACACGATCGGCTGCGATACGGCTGCGAATACGATCATCGATGCGATCAACAAGCTGCGCGATACGGCTTCGGCCCATCGCCGCGTCATCGTCCTCGAGGTCATGGGCCGCAACTGCGGCTGGCTCGCTCTCGTCTCGGGCATCTCGGGCGGCGCGGAGTACATCCTCGTGCCGGAAGAGGAGTACAACCTCGATGAGATCTGCGACAACATGACGGAAGCCTACAAGAAGGGCAAGCGCTACATTCTCGTCGTCGTGGCAGAGGGCGCTGGCAGCGGCCAGGAGATTGGCCAGTACATCGCGGAGAAGACGCAGCTCGACACGCGCGTCTCGGTTCTCGGGCACATCCAGCGCGGCGGTTCGCCGTCGGTCATCGACCGCGTCCGCGCCAGCCAGCTCGGCGAGCAGGCAGCTCTTGCGCTGATCTCGGGCCTGTCGGACATCGTCTTCGGCTACAGCAAAGGCCGTGTTGTCTCAATCGACCTGCACGATGCGGTCAACAACAAGAAGATCCTCGATCCGGACTACCTGCACCTTGCAAAGGTACTGTTCTGATTGACGATAATCGGATAACGACAAAGGAGCCCGTTTCTTCATCCATTCGGATGGGAAACGGGCTCCTTTTTTGATGCAGTATGGCAACGGGCGAGCAGGGCTGTGCAACGCTTCGCTATGGCATGTTGCTGAATCGATTTTTCCCTTTTAAGGCAGCCTGATGAAAGAGCTAAACGCGCTTCGCTTGGACGACGCTCTTTCGTCAGGATTCTGGTGGGGAAAAAATCGATTCTTGACGCAACCTGCCAACGCTGCGCTTTTGCGCAGCCCTGCTTGCCCGAAGGTGTTGTCTGGCAACCTTGCTCACTCAAGGGGACTACCGTGAACAATGGGGACCTTAGCATGCGAGCTTGGCTTGTCTAGTAGGCGGGGGCAGGTTTTTATCTTCAGGAGCGCAGCGAAGGTGCAGGAAGTAACTTCAGGAGGGGAAAGACATTTCGCCTGCAGGAGCGCAGCGATAGCCCGCAGGGCTGAGCCCTGATTATTTGGGGCATAGAGCTGCGATGTGAGAACGCCGCGGCAGGCGGCGGGGCGTCATCGAGAGGATATCGTACCATAGGGCTCATTTAGCGGAGCGACGAAGCCGAAATGTCTTTCCCCTCCACCGGTAGATCTGTTTCCCGCCAGACCAAGCCTCTATTGCCAGCTATTTTACTCCACACCAACAATCTGCTTTGCAAGCTTGACCGCCTTGACGCCATCGGCCGCATAGGCGTCGGCGCCGCAGCTGTCGGCGTAGTCCTGGGTGACGGCGGCGCCGCCGATCATGACTTTGGCGCGGGCGCCGGCCGCTTGGAGCTTGTCGATGACCTTGTCGATCTGCGGCATGGTCGTCGTCATCAGGGCGGCGAGGCCGACGACATCGGCATCCTGCTGGATGGCTGTCTCGACAATGGTGTCGGCCTCGACATCCTTGCCGAGGTCGATGACCTTGAAGCCGGAGTTGGCGAGCAGAGCGCCGGTGATGTTCTTGCCGAGGTCGTGGACGTCGCCCTTGACGGTCGCGATGACGAAGGTGCCCTTGTCGGCCTCGGCGCTCGCGGGGATGAGCTCCTTGAGCTTGTCGAAGGCCGCGCGCATCGTCTCGGCGGACAGCAGGACCTGCGGCAGGAACATGCGGCCGGAGCCGAAGTCCTCGCCGATCTCGGTCATGGCGGCTGTCAGGCCCTTTTCGGTGATCTCGTTGCCCGTCTTGCCTTCCTGCAAGGCCTGGACGACGAGGCCGACGATGATGTCCTTCTCGCCCTCGATGACGGCCTGCTTGATGGCATCGAGGATCGGCAGGTCGGTCGTCTTCATGACGGCTGCCTTCTTCGGCACGGCGAGGTTTGACTCGTCCTGGCTGAAGGCGAGGCCGCAGGGGTCGTCGCCTAGAAGGGCGGCGCTGGCCTTGAGGGCTTTCTGCATCGACTCGTCGTACGGGTTCATGATCGGGGCGTCGAGGCCGGCCGCGAGGCACATGGTGAAGAAGGTGCTGTTGATCAGCGGGCGGTTTGGCAGGCCGAACGAGATGTTCGAGAGGCCCATCGTGGAGGGGAAGCCCAGGTGCTGGCGGTAGAGCTGCAAGGTCTTGAGTACCTCGCGGCAGGCGTTCTTGTCGGCGGAGACGGTCATGACGAGGGCGTCAAGCAGGAAGTCGCCGTCATCGAGGCCGGCTTTCTTGGCGTTATCGATGATATAGGTAATCGCTTTCAGGCGCTCGGCGGCCGTCTTGGGTACGCCGTCTTCTGTGATCGGCAAGCAGAGGATGGCGGCACCGTACTTCTTGGCGAGCGGCAGGAAGTCGCGGATGCGGTCGTTTTCTGCGGAGACGGAGTTGATGAGGGCGCGGCCCGGATAGGCGCGCAGGCCGGCTTCGAGTGCGGCAGGATCGCTCGTGTCGATGGCGAGCGGGGCGTCGGTGAGCTGGGCAATCTCGGTCACGGCCTGGCTCATGGCCTTGACGGCGTCGATGCCGGCCACGCCCATGTTGACGTCGAGCAGCTCAGCGCCGGCCTTGACCTGATTGACGGCCTCTTTCTTGACGGAGAGCAAGGAGCCTTCGCGTATCTCGGCGGCGAGCTTCTTGCGGCCCGTCGGGTTGATGCGCTCGCCGATGAGGACGGTCGGCAGGTCCTTGTCGATGCAGACGGACTTGCTGCGGCTGGCGAGCCAGAGGCGCTTCGGCAGTGGCTCGCGCACAGGCTCAGCCTTTCCTTCGAGCGCTTCGCGCAGCGCGCGGATGTGCGCTGGCGTCGTGCCGCAGCAGCCGCCGAGGTAGGTGGCGCCGGCGGCGAGGAGCTTCGGGCCCCAGCTGCCGAAGTCCTCTGGGCCCATCGGGAAGTGCGTCTCGCCGTCGACGAGCTGCGGCATGCCGGCATTCGGCTGGACGCTGATGGGGCAGTCGCAGTTTTCGGCGAGCGTCTTGACGATGGGCACGAGCTGCTCCGGTCCGAGCGAGCAGTTGACGCCGATGATGTCGGCGCCCATGTGGGAGAGGATGATGGCGGCCGACTGCGGATCGGTGCCAGTGACTGTGCGGCCGTCGTCGCTGTAGGTCAGCTGGCAGATGACAGGAATCCCGGGTGCGATATCCTTGGCGGCGAGCAGCGCGGCGCGCATCTCCTGGATGTCGATGCACGTCTCGATGATGAAGTAGTCGACGCCGGCCTTAGCGAGAGCGGAGGCCTGTTCCAGGAAGCAGGCATAGGCGTCCTCAAAGCCGAGGTCGCCGAGCGGGCTGATGAAGCGCCCCGTCGGCCCCATGGAGCCGGCGACCTTGGCGCGCGTGCCGGCCGCTTCCTTGGCAATCCGGACGGCCGCCATATTGAGCTCTGCCACGCGCTCTTCGAGGCCGTAGTGGTCGAGCTTGAGGCGGCTCGCGCCGAAGGTATTTGTCTCGATGATGGTCGCGCCGGCCTCGATGTATGCTTCGTGGATGTGCCGGACGACTTCTGGATGGTCAATGTTCATGAGTTCGGGGCAGCCGCCCGGTTCCAGGCCGCCGGCCTGCAGCATCGTGCCCATGGCACCGTCAAAGATATGGATCATAGCCAGTTCCTCCAGAGTTGTTCGTGATGATCGTGATGATGGATTGCAGATTCTATTGACATAGTAATACAGTATGAATTCTATGTCAATAATTTTTAACACGGCTCATTTTACTGGACCGCCTTGCGGGAGGGGCAGTCGAGCTTGTCGCAGGCGGCGCAGCCGTTAGGGGAGTGCGCCGCTTCTCCTGAGCCCTTGACTTCCTTATATAGGCCGATGATGGCCGTGACGCTCTTGCGCGGCACGAGCATCTTCGATTCAGACAGCGTGATGCCGATGCTCTCGCATTTCGTCACGCGAATGAGCTCGGGCTGCTGCTCGAGTGGCCAGTCGCCGTAGCCAGGGCTGAAGCGCCAGCGCATGCCGTAGCCCTGCGCGGCCATTTTCGGCTTGATGGCCTTTTCCATGCCGTCGGCCAGCTGCTCGACAGCCGTGGTCGCGGCCGCGTCGAGCAGGACGCTGCTCGCATATTCGCCGTCGGCAAAGCGCTTCGTGACCATATCCTCGATGGCATCGCCGACGGTGACGGCGAGCAGGATGACCTTGTCGCAGCCGGCGAGGTGCTTGCCAATCTTCGTACCTTCGATATGGAAGGGCGGGTCGGCCTTCACGATCTGGCCCTCACAGTCGTAGTCGTAGAGCTGCCAGATGCCGCGCGGCTCGGCGAGCAGGCGCGCATCCTGGCAGGCGTCCTCAATGAGCCGCTCGTCGAAGTCCTTGGCGCGCATGAGCCCCGCGTAGCGGCGTGTCTCCTTGGGGTCAATCCGGAGCAGGGGGGCGTTGTAGACGGGCATAGGGATTCCTCCTTGTAAATTTTTTAAATGTTTCACGTGAAACAATAGCATTTTCGCGATTTCTATATTATGATATAGGGTATACAGCGCGGAGGAGCCGTGACGGATTGCAGAGGCTCCTGTCGCACAGATGTTACAATGTAACAATTATACTGATTCTGCGGCGTTTTTACAAGGAAAGTTGTGTACTTGTTTCTTATTGCGGGACAGAATGGTATGGGAAATCAAAGAAAGTGGTGAAATCCTTGGCAAAGGCAAAGATCATTGCAGTGGCCAATCAGAAGGGCGGCGTCGGCAAGACGACGACATCGGTGAATCTCGCAGCGTGTCTGGCGGCAAAGGAGCAGAAAGTCCTGCTCGTCGACTGTGACCCACAGGGCAACGCGTCGAGCGGTTATGGCATCGACAAATCGGCGCTTGCGACGACGATCTATCAGGTCATCATCAACAGCACGCCGGTGCAGGAGGCCATCGTCAAGACGGAGTTCGGCGTCGATGTGCTGCCGGCCAATATCGAATTGGCCGGTGCTGAGGTTGAGCTCGTCGCGGCCATCTCGCGCGAGACGCGCCTCAAGCGTGCGCTCGAGCCGGTCGAGCAGGAGTACGACTACATCCTCATCGACTGCCCGCCGTCGCTCGGCCTCTTGACGCTCAACTCGCTGGCCGCGGCGGATTCCGTGCTCATGCCGATCCAGTGCGAGTTCTACGCGCTCGAGGGCGTCTCGCAGCTCATGAACACGATTGAGCTCGTGCGAACGAATCTCAATCCACATCTCGAGGTCGAGGGTGTGCTCATGACGATGTACGATGGGCGCACGCGCCTCGCGGAGCAGGTCGTCGCCGAGGTCCGCGAGAACTTCGGCGAGCTCGTCTACGAGACGATGATCCCGCGCACGGTGCGCCTCAGCGAGGCGCCGTCGTACGGCGAGCCCATCCTCTACTACGACAAGCGCTCCAAGGGCACGGATACCTACATGAAGCTGGCAGAAGAGGTGATGGCACATGGCAAGTAAGGGACACGGCGGTCTCGGCAAGGGCCTCGGCGCGCTCTTGAAGAACCGCGAGATCACGCCGGCCAAGGACCAGGTCCAGGAGATTGCGGCCAGCGAGATCCAGGCCAACCGCTATCAGCCGCGTCAGAGCTTCGATGAAGAGGCGCTCGAGGATCTCAGCGAGTCCATCCGCCAGTACGGCATCCTGCAACCTCTGATCGTCCGGCGCCTGCCTGGGAAGGGCTACGAGCTCATCGCCGGTGAGCGCCGCCTGCGGGCTGCCCGCAAAGCGGGGCTTGAAAAAGTACCGGCACTTGTGAGAGAATATAACGACGCAGAGATCAGTGAGATTGCCCTGATCGAGAACATCCAGCGCGAGAACCTCAACATCATCGAAGAGGCAGAGGCGTACGCCTTCCTCATGAAGAACTTCCAGCTCACGCAGGAGATGCTCGCCAAGAAGGTCGGCCGCAGCCGCCCGCACATCGCCAATTCCCTGCGCCTCCTGGAACTCGCCGAAGAGATCCAGGACAAGCTCGTCGCCGGTGACCTGCTCATGGGCCAGGCAAGACCGCTCCTCGCGCTCAAGGACAAGGCTCTGCAAGTAAGGGCTGCGGAGCATATCCTCGAAGAGCACCTGTCCTCGCGCCAGGCTGAAGAGCTCGTGCGCCGCCTGCTCGATGACCTAGCCTATCTCGACGCACGCGAGAGCGGGGCAGAGGCTGAGCCGGAAGAGGTACAGGAAGCACCGCAGGACGCCTTCTATCAGGATGCCGCCGGCCGCCTCAACGAGTACCTCGGCACGAAAGTCCGCATCCGCCCCGGCAAGAAGAAGAGCCGCATCGAGATCGAGTTCTACTCCGAGGATGACCTCGAGCGCCTGCTTGAACTTCTCTCCTCGGGCCGCGCGGATCGCCATGCCAATCCGCCCGATCACTTCTCTGTTTGACCTTGACGTGACTGTTTCACGTGAAACATCGTCGCGTCCCCACGTATCTTATAAAGGAGTATTCAATAGACAATGGACATTCAGGAAATCACGAAATTTGCCCTAAACAACATCATCCCGATCCTAGCCGGACTCGGCGTCATCGCCGTCATCCTGCTGGCGCTGCTCATCAACCTCTACATGAAGGTCAGCTACATGAAGAAGCGCTACCGCAAGATGATGACGGGGGCGGATGGTGCGAACCTCGAGCGCATGCTCATCGGCCATCTCAACGAGATCCAGGAGGTGTCGGATGAGAACGCCGCCATCAAGCGCGAGAACGAGCGACTCGACAATCTCTTGCAGCTCGCCATCACGCGCGTCGGCGTCGTGCGCTTCCGCGCCTTCGATGATATGGGCAGTGACCTGAGCTATGCCGTTGCACTCCTCGATTCCTACAACGACGGCGTCATCCTCACGAGCATCTTCGGCCGCGAGGATTCGCGCAGCTACGTCAAGCCGGTCGAGAAGGGTCAGTCGACGTACCAGCTGATACCGGAAGAGCAGCAGGCTCTCGACAAGGCGATGCGCAAGGGCGCAACCGCCTGAACCATGAAATAAGTTTTGAATTGCGGTAAATCCTATGCTATAATAGGCGTAAGATTTACCGCATCATTATTTTCCAGTGAATCATCAGTAAGGCAAGGCAGTTTTAATCCAGGGAGCGTATTATTTCCGTGGATTATTTTTTTGTTTGGAGGTTTCATCTTTGGCGAAGAAAGAAGAACAAGAACAGAACGGCACTCCGGCCCCGAAGGCAGAAGTGACCGACAAGACGATGGTGATGGCCCCGGTGGCTGACCCGTCGGATGCGCCTGACTCAAAAGGCGATGCTCCGGCAGAGAAAGAGGAGAAGCCCAAGACCAAGAAGAAGCAGACAATCTACACGATCAAGTTGATCCCCGATGACGATGGCGCGACGAAGAGCATCCGCCTGCCGGCGCGCGTCCTCAAGTTCGGCCTGGCCTCGGTGGCGGCCGGCGCACTGCTCTTTGTCGGCGCATTCAGCTACTCGGTCTACAGCACGTTTGCCAACCAGAACGGTGCCGCGGAGATCCGCGAACTGCGCGAGGTCAACAACATCCAGCAGGAGCAGCTCTTGCAGCTCTCCAAGAAGGCCAATGCCCTGCAGGACGAGATCGACCAGCTCACGCAGCTCGAGTCCGATCTGCGCCGCATGTCGGGTGCAGGCCCGGCACAGGATGACGGTGCAAGCGATGGCAGCGGCCTGACGAATGACGGCACGAACGGCAAGCACGACGGCCAGGGCGGCCCGTACGTGCAGCAGCCGAGTCTCGACAATGTCAGCGAAGCGCTCGACAATGTCGAGAAGGACATCGAGAAGCGCCGCGCCTCGCTCCTCGAGCTGCAGGAGCAGCTCAAGGCACAGCAGGAGTCACTGGGCACGCCGGGGATGGTTTCGCTGCCGGGCTCGCTCGTCGGCAGCACTGTCTCGGTCACGACGCCGACGGGCTGGCCGGCACGCGGTGAGGTCAGCTCGCCGTATGGCCTGCGCTGGAATGGCTCGGACTTCCACCCAGGCATCGACATCGCCAACGACATGGGCACGCCGATCGTCGCGACGGCTGACGGCACGGTCACGACGGCCGGCTGGAATGCGGGCGGCTACGGCAACATGGTCGACATTGACCACGGCAACGGCATCATGACGCGCTACGGCCACGCGATGCAGGTTGTCGTCAGCGCCGGCCAGCACGTGCGCCGCGGCCAGATCATCGCCTACATGGGCAGCACGGGCTTCTCGACGGGCCCGCACGTCCACTACGAGGTCCGCGTCAATGGCCAGACGGTCAACCCGGTCAGCTACCTCTGACAATAGCATGGCGGTCATGACGGGATGATAGGAGCGCTACAGAGGCGCATATTCCGTTCTTACTGACAGGAAATATGGGATGAATCCGCACAGAACGCATTCTTTCGCGTTCTGTGCGGATTTTTTATTTTTAGGAGTAATTTTCGATGATAATCGAGGTAAATGCTACAATAGATAGGGGTATTCATGTATACATATTAAGTTATGGTTGACATGTCAAGTATACATTTTTATAATAAAAGTTACGTAACGCCGTATGCATTGTGCGAATACATTTGTGTATTGATTGTATCAGGATAGAAGGAGAGACCGCTATGTGTCGGATAGGTTCCATAAAGAGTAAAGTACCCATTCAGCCCTCCAAGGCACTGCATCTCATGCTTCCGCAGCAGGAAGGCCATGACAACTCAGGCTTCGCGATGGTCATGCAGGATCTGTACGGGATCTTTTCCAATTATAAGGACAAGCCGCTGTTATCGCTCGCCTGCACGCAGCGCGGTGCCCAGCTCGTCGAGGAGTACATGGATACCCACAACTTCGTGCAGCTGGCCGAGTGGATCCCGGTTCCGGACAAACAGCCGGGCCTCGACATCCAGGCTATGCCGTACTACATCTTCCGCAACTACGATTATCCGGAAGATGCAGAGCACATGACGAAAGAGCAGAAGGAAGACCTGCTGCTCGACACGCGCCTGGCTCTGCGCAAGATCCTTGAGAAGGAGAATGCCGGTTACGTCTACTCGTTCTGGCCGGATGTGCTGACACTCAAGGAGATCGGCGATCCGCGCGACATCGCGACGTATTTCCACCTCTGGGATGACAATGGCTGCCTTGTCGCAAAATCCATCGTCGCCCAGTGCCGCCAGAACACGAACTACGACATCGTCCGCTATGCGGCCCATCCGTTCTTCCTGCAGGGCTACACGCTCTGCGCGAACGGCGAGAATACCTTCTACACGAAGAACAAGGAGTTCCAGAAATCGTTGCACCGCGGCTACATCGGCTTTGAGTCCGACTCCCAGTGCTTCCTCAACACGCTTCACTACGTCCATCACGAGCTCAAGTGGCCGCTGACGTATTACAAGCACGTCATCACGCCGCTGCCGTTCGAGGAGATCGCTGAGCGCCCGGACAAGGATGTCCTGATCGCCATCCGCCAGAGCCTCGCGAACCTCGAGATCAACGGACCGAACACGATCATCGGCGTCCTGCCGGACAAGAAGATGATCACCTGCTGTGATTCCAAGAAGCTGCGCCCGGTCGTCGTCGGACGCACGGATGACATGGTGGCCATCTCGTCCGAGGTTTGTGGTCTCAATGAGATTATGCCGGACCGTGACCAAACGAAGGATATCTACCCGAATGAACGCGAAATCGTTGTGATCGACAACGACCTGGAGGTACAGAGATGGAAGCAGTAAAGACTCAAGACGTGGGCGTCAATGACCTGCCCTGGATAATCGAATATCATCCCGAACGCTGCACGATGTGCGGCAGCTGTGTGGCATCCTGCTCCTTCAAGTCCATCAAGGTGGCAGTGCGCGGCCAGTCCCTGACGGTGTCAGAAAAGCCGGTGCCGGAGCCGAAGAAGGTCCATCAGGTGCGTCCTGTCATCAAGCAGGTCGCGAGCCTCACGGATTTCTGCCGCGGCTGCGGTATTTGCGAGAAGGTCTGCCCGAATGACGCAATCCGCCCGGTCCGCAACCCGGACACGAGAAAGACTCTGCTCTCGAAGGACCATGGCCCAATCAAGCGCGGCGGCCGCACGAACCTCAACGCACAGCGCACGCTTGACTCGATCGTCGTCGGCCGCATCTCGCAGATGACGGACCCGTCGCTCGATGCAGCGCGCCACACGTTCGACATCCGCTCGCCGTTCGGCCGCGTGCTCTCCGCCAAGGAGCTGCCGTTTGCCATCAAGGACGGCAAGCTTGTCGAGACGAAGCACACGCCGCCTGTGCACTGGATCTACCCGCTGATCTTCTCCGACATGTCCATCGGCGCGCTGTCGACGCGCGCCTGGGAAGCCGTCGCACTCGCTGTCGGCTACCTCAACGAGAAGTGCGGCCTGCCGGTCCGCATGAGCTCCGGTGAGGGCGGCATGCCCGTGAAGCTCCTCGAATCGGACTACCTCAAGTACTTCATCATCCAGATCGCTTCCGGTCACTTCGGCTGGAACCGCATCATCAAGGCCATGCCGCACATGAAGACGGACCCGGCAGGCATCCTCATCAAGATCGGTCAGGGCGCAAAGCCGGGCGACGGCGGTCTGCTGCCGGAGGCAAAAGTCGCCGAGCACGTCCAGGCCATTCGCGGTGTCCCGAAGGCGACGCTCGCTTCGCCGCCGAACCATCAGGGCCTTTACTCCATCGAGGAATCCGTCCAGAAGATGCACCTCTCGATGAACGCGGCTTTCGGCTTCCGCGTGCCGGTCGCCATCAAGTGCGCGGCTTCGGCAACGTCGGTATCCGTCTACAACAACCTGCTGCGCGACCCGTACAAGATCTGCGGCGGCTTCTTCATCGATGGCATCCAGGGCGGCACGGGCGCAGCCAATGAGGTCTCGCTCGACCACACGGGCCATCCTGTCGTCTCGAAGATTCGCGACTGCTATCTCGCAGCCGTCAAGCAGGGCCTGCAGGGCCAGATCCCGCTCTACGGCGGCGGCGGCATCGGCATGACGGGCAACGCCGCAGCCGACGCCTTCAAGATGATGTGCCTCGGCGCCAACGGCGTCTTCGTCGGCAAGATCCTCATCCAGCTCCTTGGCTGCATCGGCAATGAGCAGGGCCGCTGCAATGCCTGCAACACGGGCAAGTGCCCGATGGGCATCTGCTCGCAGGACCCGCGCCTAGTCAAGCGCCTCGACATCGACCGCGGCGCCCAGAAGATCGTCGATTACGTGCTGGCCTTCGATGCGGAGCTCAAGAAGCTCATGGCACCGATCGGCAACAGCTCGCTGCCAATCGGCCGCAGCGACGCGCTCGTCTCCACGGACAAGGCCGTGGCAGACAAGCTTGGCATCCAGTACGTTTGCTGATAGCAGGAGGAGAGCTTAATGTTTAAGATAGATACCATGAAAGGGCATGAACGTATGTCCACCCAGGACCTGCTCCTGGCCATCGGCGAAGCCGTCAAGCAGGGCGAGACGGACTTTGAGATCAAGGCCTCCGGCCAGCACGACATCGGCGGTCCGCTCTGGCATCCGGAAGGCAAGAAGCTGCACTTCCACGTCTGGAACGCCGGCCAGCGCACGGGCTCGATGTGCCTGCCGGGCACGGAGATCGTCATCGAGGAGTCGACGTCGGCTGATGTCGGCTGGCTCAACGCCGGCGGCATCATCACCGTCAAGGGCGATGCCGGCGATACGGCCGGCCACTGCTCGTCGGGCGGCAAGATCTTCATCGGCGGCCGCGGCGGCACGCGCACGGGCTCTCTGATGAAGCATGACCCGCTCTACGAGGAGCCGGAGCTCTGGATCCTCAAGAATGTCGGCTCGTTCTCGTTCGAGTTCATGGGCGGCGGCAAGGCCGTCGTCTGCGGCTACGACAGCGCTGATTTCGACTCGGTGCTCGGTGAGCGCGCCTGCGTCGGCATGGTCGGCGGCACGGTCTACGTGCGCGGCCCGATCGGTACGCATCCGGCTGACATCATCTGCTCGGCTCTCGACGAGGACGACATTGCCTTCCTCGCGGGCGGCATGGATGAATTCCTCGCGCACATCGAGCGCCCGGAGCTCAAGGCCGAGCTCACGGACTGGAGCCAGTGGCATAAGCTGCGCCCGCTGACGGCTGCTGAGCGCAAGCCGAAACCGGCGCCGGACCTCCATTCCTTCCGCTTGCACGAGTGGGTCAAGGGCGGCATCTTCTCGGATGTCGCACACGACGACTTCGCCGTCCACACGACGATCTCGCACGGCCTCTACCGCCTGCGTGTGCCGAGCTGGGACAATGCAGCGTACGCCGCACCGTGCGAGTTCAACTGCCCGACGGGCATCCCGACGCAGCTGCGCTACAAGTACATCCGCAACGGCGAGCTCGACAAGGCCATCCAGCTCGAACTCGACTACACGCCGTTCCCGGGCTGCGTCTGCGGCTCCGTCTGCCCGAACCCCTGCATGGATGCCTGCACGCGCGGCACGATCGATGAGCCGATCCAGATCGGCGACCTCGGCTACAGCTCCGCCTTTGCGAAGGTAGAGCCGCCGAAGGAGAAGACGGGCAAGAAGATCGGCATCATCGGCGGCGGCGTCGCAGGCCTCTCGACGGCCTGGCAGCTCGCCCGCAAGGGCCACGATGTCACGGTCTACGACGATGCGGATAGCATCGGCGGCAAGCTCGAGCAGGTCATCCCGCGCGGACGCCTCTCGCACGAGCTGCTCGAATTCGAGCTCAAGCGTATCGAGAGCGTCGGCGTCACGTTCGTCGAGGGCTGCAGGGTCGACCGCGAGAAGTTCGACAAGATCCGCGAAGCGAGCGACGCCGTCGTCGTCGCGACGGGCGGCACGAAGTCCCGCTTCTTCCCGTGGGAGGGTGTCGAGCACCTGACGATGGGCCTCGAGTACCTCAAGTCCATCAACCGCGGCGAGCACCCGAAGACGGGCAAGAAGGTCGTCGTCATCGGCGCCGGCAACTCCGGCATGGATACGTGCCGCGGCGCTTACGAGATGGGCGCTGAGTCCGTCATCGCAGTCGATGTCCAGAAGCCGGCTGCCTTCGAGAAGGAGATTGCCTACTTCGAGGGCCTCGGCGGCAAAATCGTCTGGCCGTTCTTCACGAGCAAGATCACGCCGGAGGGCGTCTACGGCAATGACGGCCGCTTCATCGAAGCCGACCAGGTCATCGTTTCCATCGGTGAGGAGCCTGTTCTCGACTTCCTGCCGGAGGACGAGGGCATCGAGTATTTCCGCAAGAGCTGGCTCGTGCCGAAGAAAGACCTCTCCATCACGGACGGCGTCTTCACGGCCGGCGACACGATCAAGCCGGGCCGCCTGACGGATGCCATCGGCAGCGGCCGCAAGGCTGCCTGGTACGTCGACCAGTACGTCATGGGCAAGGAGTACAAGGTATTCCCCGAGAAGAAGCAGGTCCCGGCAGAGCGCCTCTCGAAGGCATACTTCGAGAAGTGCCACCACTGCGAGCTCGGCGACCCGGTCAGCGACTACAAGCGCTGCGTGAGCTGCGGCACCTGCCGCGACTGCAAGATGTGCCTCGAGTCCTGCCCGGAGAAGGCCATCAACCGCATCGAGCACGAGGATGGCACTATCGAGTACACGAGCGACTCGAAGCGCTGCATCGGCTGCGGCATTTGCGCCGGCGTCTGCCCGTGCGGTGTCTGGACCATCAAGGACAATCCGGAAAAGATCCCGATGTACTCCACGGGCGCCAAAGCCTGAGCATCGAGCGCGTATATAAAATCAGCCTTTCCGCAATAAAGCGGAAAGGCTGATTTTTTGTTTCACGTGAAACAACGGGGCGTGCGTCAGTCGGCACGGTATGATGTTTCACGTGAAACACGCCCTCGTGTGTGATGGCGGTGATGATAGAGCGCTCTGGCGCTGAAGTCGCGCATCCTGGCGGCCAGCAGGAAGAGGCCGAAGATCAGGGCCGTGATGTCGGCGGCCGACACGGCGAGCCAGACGCCGCGCAGTCCGAAGAGGTGCGGCAGGGTCAGAAGGAAGATGACGATGCCGAGCAGGTTGCGCGCGAATGACATCAGGGCCGAGGTGCGGCCATCGGAGATGGCTGTGAAGAAGCCCGAGATGAAGAGGTTAAAGCCGCAGAGCAGGAACGAGAGTGAGAAGAGCAGGAAGCCCTGGTGCGTGAGCTCGTAGACGTGGCCGCCCTGCGGCAGGAACAGAGAGATTAGGGGGCCTGCGAGCAGGCGGGAGAGCCCAAATGACAGCAGCGCGCCGCCCGCGATGGCCATCAGGCTGAGGCGCACGAGGCGGCGCAGCTCTCCGAAATCCCTGGCGCCGAATTGGTAGGAGAAGACGGGAGCGACACCGTTTGTGAAGCCCATGTAGATGGCCGTCAGCAGCATCTCGGCGTAGAGGATGACGGAGATGGCGGCGACGCCGTCGGCACCGGCGTAGCGGAAGGTCAGGATGTTGAACAGGAAAGTCGTGATGCCGACGGAGAGCTGCGTGACGAGCTCCGAGCTGCCGTTGTACATGGCCTGGCCGAGCGCGCGCCACTCGAGCTGCGGCTTGGTAAAGCGGAGCGTCCGGCTGCTGCGCCAGAAGTAGGCGAGGCCGATGACGGCGGAGAGCAGGTCAGCGATGCCCGTCGCAAGGCCGGCGCCGAAGACGCCGAGACCGAGGTGGGCGAGGAAGAAGTAGTCGAGGCCCGCGTTCGTCAGCCCTGCCAGCACAGAGACGCGGAAGCCCTGCATCGGCCGGCCGTCAACGATGAAGAATGCGTTGAAGAGGATCATCAGCGCGGCAAACGGGAAGAAGGGCAGCAGGGCGTAGAGATAGCTGCGGCAGTCCGCGAGCAGCTCTGGCGAAGCGCCGAGCAGGAAGAGCAGCCCGTCTCCTGCGGCAAAGGCGAGGATGGCCAGGGCCGAGGCGAGCGCGATGGCAGTCACGGTGATCAGCGTGAAGCGGCGGCGTGCGGCAGCCATTTTTCCTTCGCCGAGATTCTTGGCGACGAGGGCCGAGCCGCCCGAGGCCAACATGATCGCGAGGCCGAGCACGAGGTTGATGACGGGGTAGACGATGTTTGAGGCGGCCAGCGCATCGCTGCCGGCGAAGCGGCCGATGAAGATGCCGTCCGTCACCGTGTAGAGTGAGATGATGATCATCATGCCAATGGACGGCGCGGCGAAGCGCAGCAGGCTCCCAAGGGTGAAATGGCGGGCGAGCGGCGATGCCTGCTCTGCCCGCTTCGTTCGCGCCGTCTGTGTTGCTTGTCTGTCTCTTGTCGTTTTGCTTGTCATATCTATCAAGATCCTTTCAGAAAAATGTCCTATACTCATGGTAAAGTATACAGTGACTGTAAAGTCAAGGGGGGCATGAAGTATGGAAGGCGGTCTCAACTTCCAGACCGGGGAGTTCGCAAAGCTCTGCGGCGTCAACAAGAGGACGCTGCACTACTACGATGAGCAGGGCATCTTCTCGCCCGACCACGTCGGGGAGAACCACTATCGCTACTATTCGGCGCGCCAGCTCTACCCGTTCATCATGATACGGCTGCTGCGCCAGATGGGGCTGGAGCTCTCCGAGATTCAGGACTATATGCGCCACCGCAGCCCCGAGCGTCTGAGCCGCCTGCTGGCCGAGCAGGAAGACTGGCTCGACGCGGAGATCCAGAAGCTGCAGTACATGAAGGAGATCGTGCACAACCAGCGCCAGATGCTCGCGCTTGCCAAGGACATCTGCTGTGACACCGTACGCATCGAGCCGTGGCCAGAGGCCAATCTGATCTGCTCGGGCTCGGTCCGGCAGATGATGCTCAAAGAGGACCACGCTGGCATCGAGCGCGCGCTCATGGCGCACATGCGCTACATCATGGAGCACGGGCTGAATTCCGGCCTCGTCTTCGGCGCCATGGTCAGGCGGGCGGATTTCCTCGAGGGCGATGGCCATCTCCTATCGCGCTTCTTCACCGTGACGACGCGCAGCGTGGCAACTGTGCCGCCGGATGTGCTGTTCGTCCGGCCGGCGGGGCGCTACCTCGTCACGTACTTCCGCGGCGACTACATGAAGACAGGCGCCGCCTACGACAGGCTCCGCGACTACCTGCAATCACATCCGGCCTTGCATGCCGGTGCCTATTCGTATGAGGAGAGCATCTTGGAGGACCTCAGCACGGCCGACCCGCGCGGCTACCTGACGCGCGTGGGCATACGGCTGCAGGACGACAGCAAGAGAGAGGAATGAGAACCATTATGGATTTGAAACAATTGCGTTATTTCATGGCGATCGTGGAGGAGCGGCAGATTACGGCTGCCGCGAGGCGGCTGCACATGGCCCAGCCGCCGCTGAGCAATCAGATGAAGATGCTCGAGGAAGAACTCGGGCTCACGCTCTTTAGCCGCGGCCCGCATCACATCGAGCTGACGGATGCCGGCAGGCTCTTCGCCGCGCGCGCCAAGGAGCTCCTCGAGATGGCCGCGGCGACGAAGCGAGAGCTGCGGGATTTCAAGCAGGGGCTCAGCGGGACGCTGGCCCTCGGCACCGTCTCGTCCTCCGGCGGCATCTTGCTCCAGGAGGGCATGCGCGCCTTCCGGGAGACGTATCCGCGCGTCCAGTTCGAGATCCACGACGGCAATACGTATCAGCTCATCGAGCTGCTGGAAAAGGGGCTCATCGAGATCGCCATCGTGCGCACGCCGTTCAATGCCGCGCATTTCAACTGCAAATACCGGAAGCCGGAGCCCATGATCGCCGCGATGACGGAGGAACTCGACTGGGCCCCCGAGCGGGAATCGATCCGCGTGGAGGAACTGTCGGGAAGGCCGTTGATCCTCTACCGGCGCTTTGAGCAGCTGCTCATGGATACCTTCGCCGCGCACGACGTTACGCCCGATATCGTCTGCCGCAACGACGATGCGCGCACGACGATCCTCTGGGCCAACGTCGGCCTCGGCGTCGCCATCGCGCCGGCCGCTGCCGTGAACCTCGCGGCCCACAACCATCTGCACGTCAAGCGCATTGATGAACCGTCCCTGGAAACGCGACTGGCCGCCATCTGGCCGCGCAGCCGCTACCTCTCGGCTGTCGCCAAGCACTTCCTGCAATCTTTTTGACTGAGTCAATTAATTTAACGGAAATTCAACTTCTATTTAAAGGGAATACAAGACGGTTTGCCTATAATACAAGCATCAAACGAGATACAGACTCGCTCGCAAGAGAGGAGAGAGATCATCATGATGAAATGGAAAAAAGGCATGGCCGCCCTGATGGCCGGTATCATGAGCTTTGGCGTGCTGAGCACGACGTTGGCCGTCCCCGCAGAAGCAGCCTCGCATCACTACGAGGACTCGAATTGGCATTCGCGCCATGACCGCCAGGTCGAGAAGCAGCGCCATGAAGCACATGAGCGCTGGGAGCGCGAGCACCGCCGCACAGAGAAGTCCTCGAAGGGCCACTCGACAGGTGAAGTCACGACGGCCGCCATCCTCGGTGCCGTCGTCGGCGCTGTCATCGCCAAGAATACCTGATGCTTGTGTACCAGGAAATAAATTCGCTCCCGAGGCGTCCAGGAGAAGGAAAACGCCCCTGCTCTGGCGAAATCATTACGTTGAAATACGAGAATTAAAGACCGCTGTTCTGCAAAGAAAAGCGGTTTTCTTATGCTTCAAAAGTTGTAAAGTGCTGTTGTATATAGAAAACCCCTGGTTAGACCAGGGGTTCGATAAAGCTTTAGCGATGA
>OIWT01000558.1_pt1 | contig 50710 bp, 39 predicted proteins | sample 1587701 | NCBI WGS metagenome assembly OIWT01 (sample SAMEA3888904, study PRJEB22519) | human gut metagenome | biome: human gut; feature: human-associated habitat; material: faeces | place: Denmark | collected 2009 | reverse complement strand
GCAAGCATTGGCTTGGGGCGATGAGCAAGCGGCTTAAAAGCTGTAAACTGCTGTTCGTATACTGCAATTTGACAGTTTTAGCTGCAGGAAGTCCATTTCCGCCCTGTCGTGCCTTCCACTTGCCCGTATCAACATAAACCTCGGCATCTTCCTTGCCGATCTCATGGGCAAAGTCAATCAAAAAGTCACGCCACTTCGTCGAACGCTCTGGCATATATATATTGGAAAGAAACTGCGCTCTTTTATTATTGTTAGGGCAGCACCAACAGCCAACACGGTCATATCCCAAGCGATAAGCATCATTAAAGTCAATTTTCTCACCCAAGATATAAAGCCAGACATCAATATCCTTCCAATTGAATATAGGGGCAGCAACCGTCTGCTGCTGTATCTTTACCGACTCTGTATTCTTCTCAACGCGATTGTATTTACTGCGGCTGACAGACTCATAACGACGGATACCATAAAAAGTCAAAATCTGCTGATTTCGATACAGATTACTAATGACCCGTGTAATCGGTCCTGTTTTGAACATAGAACAGCACCAGCGCATCATCCTGGCAGGCGGGCCAATTACTTTGCACATATCCATGAAATTTTGTTCCCGATTCTGGGCAATCTGAAAAATGGCCTGTGGATGATTCTTACGGAACCGCTCTGCGTATGTCAATGTTGTCGGGAATTCCAATGTTGTATTGCCAAAAATATGAACAAGACTCGGATTACTCAGTGCCTTTGTGACAATGTCTGCCGTAACTGTTGAATCTTTGCCCCCTGAAAATGACAATACTATATTCTCTGCAGGATATTTAGAAGCTTCCTCTCTGATAAACTGATGAGCCTCGTCGATGATAGACTGCAGATGATGACGATTGACTGTCAAAAAGTCTTGGATATGACGCTTAAAGGCTCCAGAATATTTTTCCTGAGCATGTTCCTGCAGAATTTTCCTTACCTGCTCAATATCGGCTGCTTCATAGTTCTTGGCTGTAATTACTTTGGAATGACCGTCAATGTAATAGCGGTTCTTATTCGCCCAGATAGATTTTTCAGCCAAGCTCAAGGGCTCAAATTTCAAAAGCAATTCCAACAGCAGTCGCTCTTCTGGAAAAACTGGGCGCAGGTCAGATGCCATATACTTCGTCTTTTGTCCGCAAATCGGGCATTCTGACTGACCGGACTGATTGACTCGACGGATAATCGGTACCTGGCAATGCTCGCACCAATAAACTTCTGTAGGAACATCCGTTTCTGTTTTTTGCCCGCAAATCGGGCATTCTTTTTCGTTTGTCTCTATCTCACAGTGTTTGCACCACATTTTTATATGTTACCTTTTATTCTATACACAACAAAATTCGTTAATTACCTGTAAAAAAGGGCAAAAAGCCACATATTTTAAGCTTAACTCAAGATATACACTTTCATTATATAACGAATTACGTTATTTTGCAATAAAACGGCAATTATATTCTCATATATCGTCAGTTTTGTAACATTTAACGTTAGATTCTGTATAATGAAAAGCATGGAGGTGTGCAGGCTCATGTCTATCGGCGACAACATCAGGAAAAGAAGAAAAGAACTAAAACTCACCCAAACCAAACTCGGTCAGCTGGTGCATAAGTCTTCGCAGGTAATTTCGAATTGGGAGAGAGGTTATACCACAGGCATTACAATTGAAGATTTAATCGCTTTAGCAGATGCATTAAAAATATCCATTCTTTCCCTAATACCTCATGTAAAAGATGATAGCAATTCGTATCGAGAGGAACAGGCTTCCTTCGAAACGGATTATATAAATACAACCAAGGTTGCTGAAAACATCACGAATAAACGTTTGTTACAACTCATCAACGAATATCCTCATCTAGATGAAAAGTCAAAGCCATCATCGATGCCATCATTAATTTATCTAAAGATGATGCTCATTCACATATTTAAACAAAAAAGAAGCTCTATCCCTCGCATAAAGAATAGCGCTTCTTTTTATATACTATTATTATGTATTATTTTATTACTTGAATTCGACGAACTCATCGATGCGAGCGCCGCCCTTGATCATGGGTTCGACGAAGCTGCGCCAGACGTTGAGGACGATGACGCGCGGATGGTCGCGGTCTTCGAGGGCTTTCTTGAGGGCTTCGGCAAATTCATCCTGTGTGGAGACGGACTCCGCCTGGATGCCGAAACACTCGGCGTACTTGACGTAATCCATCGGGTAGTCGAGCTCGCAGGCAATGTAGCGCTCTTTGTACATGACCTTCTGGAGCTGGCGGATCATGCCGAGACTCCTGTTGTTGACGATCAGGGAGACGACGGGCAGATTCAGGCGAGCGATCGTGTAGAACTCATTGCCCGTCATCTTGATGCCGCCGTCACCGGCTACATGGATGACACGCCTGTCTTTGCCGTAGTAGAGCTGAGCGCCCATCGCGGCCGGCAGGCCGAATCCCATCGTGCCGAGGCCGCCGGAGGTCAGCCACGTCCGCGGCTCTTCGATGCGCAGGTGGAGCGCAGCCCACATCTGATGCTGCCCGACATCCGTCACAAAGGCGTACGGCTTGCCCTTCGTGCGCTGCATGACCTGATGCATCGCCCAAGGGACAGTCAGGCGGTTCTGGTGATAGTCGTAGGCATAGGAATCCTCCCACTTCTCGATCTGCTGCCACCAGTCCGTCAGGGCGGAATTCGGCTCATGCCGCATGAGCAGGGCAAGTATGGTCTTCATATCGCCGGCGAGGCCAAGCGAGTTGCCGACGTTCTTGTCGATCTCGGCCGGGTCGATGTCGATGTGGATGAACTTTGTGTTCTCCGTGTACTTGTCGAGATTGCCCGTCTGGCGGTCGCCGAAGCGGCTGCCGATGGCGATGACAAGGTCCGCCGCGGCAATCGCGTGATTGGCGGCCTTCTCGCCGTGCATGCCGGCAAAACCGAGTGACTGCGGGTGCGAGCGCGGTATCGCGCCGAGGCCCATGAGCGTGTGCACGACGGGCAAATGATACTTCTCGACAAAGGCGATGACTTCTTTCGTCGCTCCGGCAGAGATGACGCCGCCGCCGACGATGGCCACGGGTTTCTTCGCCCGGACAATCTCGTCGGCCGCCTCTGCCGCGCAGATCAGGAAGTCAGCATCCGGCTTTCCGTGATGCTCGGACTCCACGCCCTGCGGCGCGTAGTCGACATCCATCTGGAAGAGATCGCGCGGCACATCGACGAGCACAGGGCCGGGACGACCATGACGCGCGAGCGCGAATGCCTTGCGCACCGTCGGCACGAGCTGGTCGGCCTTCTTGACCTTGAAGTTGTGCTTCGTGACAGGCATCGTGACGTCGAGGATGTCCGTCTCCTGGAACGCATCGCGCCCCAGGAGAGATGTGTCGACCTGCCCCGTGATGGCGACGACCGGGACAGAGTCCATGAAGGCCGTCGCGAGCCCCGTGACGAGATTCGTCGCGCCAGGGCCCGACGTCGCGATGCAGACGCCGACCTTGCCCGATGCACGCGCGTAGCCGTCGGCCGCATGCGCGGCATTCTGCTCATGTGTCACGAGGATTTCCCGGATGTCCGGGTTCTCATAGAATGCGTCGTAAAGCGGCAGGATCATGCCGCCCGGATAACCGAAAACCGTGTCGACTCCCTGCTCCTTGAGACAGAGAGCGACTGCCTGTGCTCCCTTCATCTGCCTTCCTCCTTCTGCCAGCGAGACTCCCTTTGCGGCAAGCGTCAGATGCGCTCGCAGATGACCTTCGTGATCTCTTCCGTATTGGCCTTCTTGAAGCCTTCCTTCCAGAGGTCTGGCGTGCGATAGCCATCAGCAAGAGCCTTGTCGACAGCTGCTTCGATGGCCTTGGCCGCCTCTTCTTCGTGCAGCGAGTAGCGCAGCAGCATGGCAGCCGAGAGGATTGTGCCCATCGGGTTGGCAATGCCCTTGCCTGCGATGTCCGGTGCGCTGCCGTGGATTGGCTCATAGAGACTCGTGCTCGTGCCAATGGAGGCCGACGGCATCATGCCGATTGAGCCGCCGACGACGGCCGCCTCGTCGGAGAGGATGTCGCCGAAGAGGTTGCCCGTGACGATGACATCGAACTGCGTCGGACGGATGGCCAGCTGCATCGCACAGTTGTCGACGTAGAGGTTGTTGAGCTCGACATCGGGGTACGACTCGGCGAGCTTGGCCACCGTGCGGCGCCAGAGGCGCGACGTCGCGAGGACGTTGGCCTTGTCGACTGACGTGACCTTGCCGCGGCGCAGCTTGGCCGTCTCGAAGGCGAGCTTCGCGATGCGGTCGACCTCGGGGACCGAGTAGTTCTCAAGGTCCCAGGCGCGCTCTGCACCATTGTGCTGCTCAGACTCGCATTTATCGCCAAAGTAGATGCCGCCGATGAGCTCGCGCACGATGACGAGGTCGACGCCCTTGACGAGTTCCGGCTTCAGCGGAGAGTACTCGACGAGCGCATCGGCCACCTTGACTGGGCGCAGGTTGGCATAGAGGCCGAGGTTCTTGCGCAGGCCGAGGATGGCCTTCTCGGGGCGCAGGGCCGGGTCGACATTGTCCCACTTGTCGCCGCCGACAGCACCGAAGAGAACGCCGTCCGACGCCTTGCACGCCTCGATCGTATCCTCCGGCAGCGGCGTGCCGAACTTGTCGTAGGCCGTGCCGCCGGCATCCTTATAGGTGTAGGAAAGGCCCAGGCCGAATTTCGCATCGACTTTCTTGAGCACTTCCACGGCAGAATCCGTGATTTCTTTGCCGATACCGTCGCCCGGTATCACTGTGATCTTATATGACATAGCTGATTCCCTCTTTACTCTGACAAAACACCTTAGACGATCAGTCCTTCTGGGCCTTGATGTAGTTGATCAGGCCGCCCGCTTTGGCGATATCCTGCACGAAGCCCGGCAGCGGATGCGCATGGAAGACGTCGCCCGTCGTCAGGTCCTCGATCGTGCCCGTCGCCGTGTCGACGCGCAGCTGATCGCCGGCCTTGATCTTCTCGACGTCCTCGCCGATCTCCAGGAGCGGCAGGCCGATGTTGATGCCATTGCGGTAGAAGATGCGCGCGAAGCTCGCGGCGATAACGACCGGGACGCCCGATGCCTTGATGGCAACCGGCGCATGCTCGCGCGAAGAGCCGCAGCCAAAGTTGCGGCCGCCGACCATGATGTCGCCTTCCTTGACATTCGGTGCGAAGCTCTCATCGATGTCGACCATGCAGTGCTTGGCAAGCTCTTTCGGGTCAAACGTGTTGAGGTAACGGGCCGGGATGATGACATCTGTATCGATATTGTCGCCGTAGCGCCATACTTTGCCTTCTAATTTCATATTATTTTACCTCCTCCGGTGTTGCGATGCGTCCTAAGATTGCACTCGCGGCTGCGACTTGCGGGCCGGCGAGGTAGACTTCACTGTCGACATGGCCCATGCGGCCACGGAAATTGCGGTTCGTCGTCGAGACGCAGCGCTCGCCGGCAGCCATGATGCCCATGTAGCCGCCGAGGCACGGGCCACAGGTCGGCGTCGAGACGGCACAGCCTGCATCGATGAAGGCATCGATGTAGCCGCGCTTCATCGACTCCTTGTAGATGGCAGGGCTGCCCGGGATGACGATGCAGCGCACGCGGTCTGCGACCTTGCGGCCCTTGAGGATGGACGCTGCGATCTCCATGTCCTCGAGGCGGCCATTCGTGCAGGAACCGATGATGACCTGGTCGATCTCGATGGGCTCCTCGATGTCCTCGACGCGCTTCGTATTGCCCGGCAAGTGCGGGAAGGCAACGACCGGCTTGAGCTCGGAGAGGTTGATGTCGACTTCGCGGCAGTACTCGGCGTCCTCATCGGCTGCGACCGGCTCATACGGCTTCGTGACGCGGTCGTCGACATAGGCCTTCGTGATCTCGTCGAACGGGAAGATGCCGGCCTTGCCGCCTGCCTCGATGGCCATGTTGGAGATAGTCAGGCGGTCCGTCATCGTCAGCGCCTTGACGCCCGGGCCGGCGAATTCCAGGGACTTGTAGAGCGCGCCGTCGACACCGATCATGCCGATAAGCGTCAGGATGACGTCCTTGCCGGTGATGTCAGCCGGCTTCTCGCCCATCAGGTTGACCTTGATGGCCTCCGGCACCTTGAACCAAGCCTTGCCCGTCGCCATAGCGGCACCGAGATCCGTGGAGCCGACGCCTGTCGAGAAGCCATTGAGTGCACCGTACGTGCACGTATGCGAGTCGGCGCCGATCGTCAGCATGCCCGGCGCGACGATGCCCTTCTCCGGCAGGATGACGTGCTCGATGCCCACGCGGCCCTGCTCGAAGTAATTGACGATCTTGTACTTGCGCGCAAAGTCACGGACGATCTTCGCGAGCTCTGCCGACTTAATGTCCTTGGCCGGCTGGAAGTGATCCGGCACGAGCGCGATCTTCGTGTTGTCGAAGACAGGGCGGCCAATCTCCTCGAACTTGGCGATAGACGGCGGTGCCGTGATGTCGTTGGCCAGTACCATATCGAGCTCGCAGGTCACGAGCTGACCGGCTTTTACAGAATCGAGGCCGGCGTGTTTCGCGAGGATCTTCTCGCTCATAGTCATACCCATAGTATGCCCTCCTAATCTCTTACTATGCATAACGAGTATAGTCCTGTTATTTGGAAAAAACTTCCCCGACGCATGATTCGCCGGGGAAGCGTTAAATTCCTGTTCAGTTAACGGAGTGATCAGTCCTTGGAGAGATCTGCACCGTCTTTGAGCCACGGCATCATAGCACGCAGTTCCTTGCCGACCTTCTCGATAGGATGCTCAGCATGCAGGCGGCGCTCCATGAGGAAGTTGACGCGGCCAGCAGCCTTGTTCTCAAGCAGCCAGTTGCGAGCGAACGTGCCGTCCTGGATCTCTTTGAGGACTTTCTTCATTTCCTTCTTCGTGTCTTCCGTGATGATGCGCGGGCCTACCATGTAGTCGCCGTACTCAGCCGTATCGGAGCAGGACTGACGCATCTTCGTGAAGCCGCCCTCGTAGCAGAGGTCAACGATGAGCTTCATCTCATGGAAGCACTCGAAGTATGCCATCTCTGGCGGATAACCTGCCTCGACGAGGACTTCAAAGCCCGTCTGCATCAGCTGGCAAACGCCGCCCATGAGGACAGCCTGCTCGCCGAAGAGGTCTTCCTCAGTCTCATCGCGGAACGTCGTCTGCAGTGCGCCGGCACGCAGAGCGCCGAGGCCCTTTGCATAAGCAAGAGCGAGGTCGAAGCACTTGCCCGTTGCATCCTGATGAACAGCGAAGACAACCGGTACGCCGGAACCTTCCGTGTACGTGCGGCGAACGAGATGGCCCGGGCCTTTCGGAGCGACCATGAAGACATCAACATCTGCCGGCGGGACAATCTGCTGGTAATGGATGTTGAAGCCATGTGCGAAGACGAGAGCGCTGCCCGGCTTGAGGTTCGGTGCGATTTCCGTCTTGTAGACGTCGGCCTGCTTCTCATCCGGGATCAGGACCGTCGTGATGTCAGCCTGCTTGACTGCTTCAGCGACCGTGTAGACCTTCAGGCCGTGCTCTTCAGCGACCTTCTTGGACTTGGAACCCTCATAGAGGCCGACGATGACGTTTGCACCGCTGTCCTTGAGGTTCAGGGCATGAGCATGGCCCTGGCTGCCATAGCCGATGATGGCAATCGTCTTGCCGTTCATGAGTTCCCAATTTGCATCCTGATCATAGTAAGTTTTTGCCATAATACTCTCTCTCCTCACAATGTTCATAGATTGTATGCTCTCCGCGCTCTAGCGCGATGAGGCCGGTGCGTATGACTTCCGCGATCCCATAAGGCTTCACGAGTCTCAGGAAAGCCGTGACTTTGTCGTCACTGCCCGTGATCTCGAAGACCAGCGTGTTGGATTCGACATCCACCACATGAGCCCGGAAGAGCTCTGCCATCTTCAAGACATCGAGCCGGTTGTCGTCATCCGCCTTGACCTTTATCAGCGTCATCCCGCGGCACACAGCATTCTTCTCGTCCAGGCGCTGCACCGCACGGACTACCGGCATCTTCTCGAGCTGCTTGATCATCTGCTCGATGAGGTTCTCATCACCGTGCACGACGACTGTGATGCGCGAGAAATCCGGTGTTTCCGTGACGCCCACCGACAGGCTGTCGATGTTGAACTCGCGTCTGGAAAACATGCTCACAACACGCACGAGGACACCAGTCTGATTCTCGACGAATACCGACAAGACGTGTTTCATGGACCCATCTCCTCTTAGAATTGCTGATACCATGCATATTATACCACGGCGCTCCAACAGATTCAAACTGTAATGCTGTAAACATGTATACATTATTACTCGATGCACACGATTTGTCAACACGTTCCTGTAACTTTTTTTCATTTCACTGAGATTTTTTTATATGATAATCCCCTTACAGCAGACATATTTCTGGTTTTATATTGTTCGATAAGCATTTATGTCCATTCCAAACGGATTTTCAATAAAAACATGAAGCAAAGGTCGGACAATCCAGCAGGAATGTCCACGTTCCTGCTGCAGACTGGTAGGGCATAGCCCTCCCTGTCAGTCTATGCTACAATGAAATGCACCAGGAATTAGCCCACCAGAAAGGACAGATGCCACGATGAGAAAACAACACACGCCGCTCCAGCTGCCGCACACCGATATCCTGCCCGAGATTGTCGAGCCACTGCTGACTTGGTATCGCGGCCAGTCCACGCTGCGCTGCCTGCCGTGGCGCGAAGAGGTCACGCCGTACCACACCTGGATTTCCGAGATCATGCTGCAACAGACGCGCGCCTCGGCCGTCATCCCGTACTACACGCGTTTCCTCGAAGTGCTGCCTGACATCGCGAGCCTCGCGCGCTGCGACGACGAGCTCCTCATGAAACTCTGGCAAGGGCTCGGCTACTACAGCCGCGCGCGCAATCTCAAGAAGGCTGCCTGCCAGATTGTTGAAGACTTCGGCGGACAGATGCCTGCCGACTTTGCAGCGCTCCTGGCGCTGCCGGGCATCGGGCGCTACACCGCCAGCGCCATCGGCTCGATTGCCTTCGGCCTGCCGCTGCCAGCCGTCGACGGCAACATCCTGCGCGTCACCATGCGCATCCTGCAGTGTAATGAGGATATCGCGCAGCTGTCCGTCCGCCGTGCCGTCGAGGATGCGCTCGCCCCGCATTATCCGAGCGGAGACGATGCCGGCGCCCTCAATCAGGCCTTCATGGACCTCGGCGCGACCATCTGCCTGCCGCACGGTGCTCCGCACTGCGCTCTCTGCCCTCTCGGCCGCCTCTGCCTCGCACACGCGGCAGGCTCGGCGGAGCAGCTGCCCATCAAGGTCAAGAAGACGAAGCGCCGCATCGAGCAGAAGACCGTGCTCGTCCTGCGCCAGGGCAGAGCACTGGCCCTCATGAAGCGCCCGGAGAAGGGGCTGCTGGCCGGCCTCTGGGAACTGCCGAATCTGCCGGGCCATCTCACCGAGGAAGAACTGCGCAGTTGGCTCGCGGCACGCGGACTGCACGCCCTCACCATCACGCGCCTGCCCGACGCCCGCCACATCTTCTCCCATGTCGAATGGCAGATGCAGGGCTGGGAAGTCGAGCTCGGCTCCCCGGAAGCCGTTGTCGCAGAAGATGACAGCCCGCTTGTCTGGGCCTCGCCCGAAGAGCTCGCCGACACCTACAGCATCCCGTCTGCCTTCCAGTATTTCCTGCACCAGAAGTCCTGAATCACAAAAAAAGACGCCCGGAAAGGCGTCTTTTTTATTGGCATATCGCGCTTCGAGATTACGGCAAGATCTGCAGTGCAATGAAGATGAGAAGGCCGATACCCGAGCCGACGATGGAACCGTTCATGCGTATCCAGAGCAGGTCAGGCTCTACCTTATCGTAGACGAGGTGGTTGAGCTGCTCGTCCGTCAGGCGCTCGAGGACACTCTCGACGACGACGCCGACGAGCGTCTGCGCGTGGAGCGCCGAGCGCGCGATGAGATCGTAGAGGAAGCGGCCGACGATATGGCGCAGCTCATCGTCCTGCTGCAGCAGTTGAAGGCCGCGGTCGTACTCTTCTTCAATGATGGTGGCCAGACGGCTGCGCAAGAGCGGCAGATGCTCTTCAACGGCATCCACCTGGCGCGCTGCATCGGCGTCGAGGTGCTCGCGCATGTGCGCTGCTGCCCGGCGCACGACCTCCTCGATGGGAAGGTCTGCCACCAGGCTGTCGCGCAGCTCATGGACGAGCTGATGGAACCCCGGTTCCGCGTTGAGCACGGCTGCCTTCTCGTAGAAGAGCTCCAGCATATCCCGTTGCAGCTGGGAGTCGCGCGTGCCGAGCTCGCGGAGCATCGCCACGAGCCGCTTCTGCATGATGCTTGCCGCTTCCTCCAGATTGACGAGGTCCATGGCCTCGGCCAGCCCTGTGAGGAAGAGCGCCAGCGTGCCCTTAGCCTTCTCCTTCTCGTACTGCTCGAGCATCGCTTCGATGGCCCGGGCCGTCTCCGCGCGCTCAGCGCGCACGCACAAGTAGGCGGAGATGTGCTCGAGGAAGTCCTTGTCGCGACCGCTCTGCTGCAGCCAGCGCCCGATGCTCATGAAGAGCTCCTCCGGCTCCATCGTGCTCAGGTGCGTGCGGATGCGCCGCGCAAACTCAGCGGCCTTCTGCTCGCTGTCCTTCTTGAGCAGGAAGCCGCGCGCATAGTGGTAGAGATGATGCGAGATCTTCGCGCGCGTGTCTGCCTCGCCGAGCCACTTCATGAGCATCGGCATGAGGTGCAGGCGCTCTAAGTGGCGGAATACCTTGCGCCGCGAGAAGAACTCCTTCTGGACCATCGTGACCGATGCCTTGATGAAGGACTGGCGGCGGCGCGGCAGGATGGCCGTGTGGTACGGGAAGCCGAGCGGCTTGCGGAAGAGCGCCGTGACGGCAAACCAGTCCGCGATGCCGCCGACAAGCGCTGCTTCCGCGCAGAAGAGGAAGCCCGCGGCGAACACCGAATGCGGCAGCTGCAGGTGCACAAATAAGGCGAGCAGGAATACGAGAAACGCGAGAAAGAGCACGCGGTCTGCCTTGTTCCATGATTTCATAAGCCCCACATCCTTTCTGCCGCCCAGACGAGGAGATAGAGCCCCATGCCGACGAGCGAGCCGACAATCGAGCCGTTGATGCGGATCATCTGCAGGTCGTCCTGGACTTTCTCTTCCACGAAGGCGACGAGCGCATCGTCGCTGAACTCGTCGAGGCGCTCGTGGATGAGTCCCGGGATGAGCTCATGATGCTTTGTGAGCTCGCTCTCGATGAGGTCCTTGAGCATCTTGTCGAAGCGGCGCTGCCAGGCTTCCGAATGCACGAAATCATCGATGCGCTGCTCGACAAAGGCATTGAGGTGCGGCAGCCAGAAGGGCTCCTCCCCCTTGAGCACATTCTCGATCCAGGAGGCGATCATGCCCTCGATGTCCATCTGCGCGAGCCAGCGCTCTTTCCACTCCCCGAGCGCATGGCGCAACGATGCGTCGTTGCTGAAAGAGAGGACCATGCCTTCAAAGCCGGCCTTGAGGCGCGCATACCCCTCCGTCTGCTCGCTCAAGAGATCTTCGAGTCCCTTCTGCGCCTTCTCGTTGAAGATTGCGAGGAGCTCCTTGTCGTCGAGGCCGAGAGCCGACAGCACGAAAGCGCGCCCGGCTGACTCGCCTTCGTATTCCTTGCGCAGCACCTTGATGTTGTCGAACAGGACCTGCTGCATGGCCGGCGACTGCAGGACCTGCTCGCCGATGGTCAGGACGCTGTGCAGGATGCGCTTGGAATGCTGCTCTTCGCCAAGCGTGCGCACGAGCTCCAGCAGGACGTTCTCGAGTGCGAGTCCCCGCAGGCCCTCGCGCACAGCGGGAGCCAATTCCCTTGCCAGGGCCTCGCTGTCGAGGTCATTGACGACCTTGAGGACGACGGTATCGACGACCTCGATGACGCCCTCGCGGCCGCCGCGGTGCTCGAGGTAGTCGACGAGCAGTCCCGCCGTGTCCTGTTCGCGGATGACGCGCATGATGTTCTCGGTACTCAAGAGGTCATCGCTCGCGAACGTCACGATGGCGTCCATGATGCGCTTCCTGTTGCGGCGCAGGACATCCGTGCGGTACGAGATGCCCAGCGGCTTGCGGAAAAGCGCCGTGACGGCAAACCAATCCGCCAGGCCGCCGATCGTCGCGGCCAGGAAGCCGTGATGGAAGAGCCCCATCACGAAGCCGGAGCCACCCGCCGCCATCGTGCCGAGGAAACCGGCCGCGCTGATGCCGAGTGCCAGATTCGCCTTATTTTTCTTCTGCAACCTTCACACCTCAGATTCTCGCGACGAGATCCTTGAGATACTTCTTGAACGGCGTGCCGAGATCCTCGCGGCGCAGCGCGAATTCCACCGTCGCCTTGAGGAAGCCGAGCTTGTCGCCGAGGTCGTAGCGCTTGCCCTCAAAATCGTAAGCGTAGACGGCCTGCTGGCGCGCCAGTTCAAGGAGTGCATCCGTGAGCTGGATCTCGCCGCCCTTGCCGGGTGCCGTATGCTCCAGGATGCCAAAGATTTCCGGACGGATGATGTAGCGGCCGAGGACGGCCATGCGGCTCGGCGCTTCCTCGAGGCTCGGCTTCTCGATCATGTCGCGCACGCGCATGAGGCGAGGGTCCTCTGTCGCATCGCCCGCGACGATGCCGTAGGACGAGACTTTGTCGTCGGGCACCATCTGGCAGCCGAGCACGGAGCCGCCCGTCTTGTCGTAAACATCGATGAGCTGGCGCAGCGCCGGCTTCGCGGGATTGTAGACGACATCGTCGCCCAAGAGCACGGCAAACGGCTCATCGCCCATGAAGGCCTTGGCACAGAGAATGGCGTCGCCGAGGCCGCGCATGTAGCGCTGGCGGATGTAGTGGATGCGGATGTTAGCCGTGTCCTGCACCATCTTCAAGAGGTCGAGCTTGCCCTTCTTCTTGAGCTCCGCCTCAAGCGTCGGCGCCGAGTCGAAGTGATCCTCGATGGCGCGCTTGCCGTGGCCGCTGACGATGAGGATCTCCTCGATGCCGCTCGCGAGCGCCTCCTCGACGATGTACTGGATGGTCGGCTTGTCGACAATCGGCAGCATCTCCTTCGGCGTCGCCTTCGTCGCCGGCAGGAAGCGTGTGCCGTAGCCGGCCGCCGGAATGACTGCTTTTCTGATTTTCTGCATGTTGAATTCCCCTAACATCTTGATTTTGTTTCCAGATGTGGCAGTTCCCCCGCTGCCACTCATACGATAACAATGATATTATTATACACGATGCACGCCTTTTCCTGCTACAAAAAAAGCTGCCACGGCAATGTGGCAGCTTTTCTCTGCAAAAACGCATCGTTTTGACAGTTCTTCTTATTTCCTGTGGAACACCCACATGTAGGCGGCAAAGTCCGTGTCGATCTTCGGCACCTCGATGCCGCTGTACATGAGTTCATCGCCGTAGAAGGATTTGCCTGCAAGGCTCAGGCTCTTGCTGCCCGCACCGTCATGCGACAGTCCCTGAGCCGGGTAGTAAGCGGCGACATCATACTCTGCGGCCGCATCGAGTGCCTGGAGCTTCAGCGTGCGCAGTTCCGTTGCCGGCGTCGCGAGCGTCTTGAAGTAGAGGAGCACGACCTCCTGACCGTCTCTCGATACAAACTCCCAAGCCGTCTCGTTGCCCTTGCCCGCAAACGGCGTGAGCAGGCGGTAGAAACGGCCGAGCTGCATCGTCGGGCGGATCTTCTTGTAGAGCGCGATGTGGCTGCGGACCTCCGTCTTCTCCGCCTCGCTCATGCGCGTGATGTCCATCTCGTAGCCGTAGCAACCCATCATCGCGGCGAAGGCGCGCGTCTGCATCGGCGTTACGCGGCCAACCTGATGGTTCGGCGTCACGGAGACATGGGCACCCATCGTGATGGGCGGGAAGACCATGCTCGTGCCACTCTGGATGGAGAGTCGGCAGATGGCATCTGTGTCATCGCTCGTCCAGGTCTGCGGCATGTAGTACAGGATGCCTGCATCGAAGCGGCCGCCGCCGCCCGAGCAGCTCTCAAACAGGATGTCCGGATGCGTCTGCGTGATGCGCTCGAGAATGTCGTAGAGGCCGAGCACGAAGCGCGTGCGCACCTCACCCTGGCGTTCTGGCGGCAATTTTCCCGAGAAGGCATCCGTCAGATGGCGGTTGAAGTCCCACTTGACGTAGTCAATCGGCGCGGTGTCGAGAATCTTGCAGACAGCGTCGACGAGGTAGTCGCGCACATCGGCGCGCGAGAGGTCGAGCACGAGCTGATGGCGGCCGAAGCTCACCGGGTACGACGGCGCCCTGAGCACCCAATCGGGATGGGCGCGGTAGAGGTCGGAGTCGACCGACACCATCTCCGGCTCAAACCAGAGGCCGAACTTGAGGCCGCGCTTGTGTGCGCTCTCTGCGACGCCCTGCAGGCCGCCCTTTAATTTCTCCATGTTGACAACCCAGTCGCCGAGCGAGCTGTTGTCGTCCTCGCGCTTGCCGAACCAGCCGTCATCGAGCACCATGAGCTCGATGCCGAGGTCCTTGGCGCAGGCGGCGAGGTTGTCCATCTTCGCATCGTCGAAATCGAAGTACGTCGCCTCCCAGTTATTGACGAGGATTGGACGCACGGCATCGCGGTACTTGCCGCGCACGATGTGATGGCGCACGATCTCGTGGAAGGACTGGCTCATGCCATTGAGTCCTTCTGTGCTGTAGACGAGGATGGCCTCCGGCGTCTGGAAGGCTTCCCCCGGCTCCAGGTGCCAGCGGAACTCGAACGGGTTGATGCCGCCGACGACGCGCGTCGTGCCGAACTGCTCGACCTCTGTCTTGAGCGAGAACTCACCACTCCATATGAGGCTGAAGCCGTAGACCTCGCCGCTCTCCTCGCCCGCGTCCTTGCGCACGAGCGCGAGGAATGGCGATGCCTGATGCGAGCTCGCACCGCGGCGGCTCGCACTCTCCTCGATGCCGTGCATCAGTGGCACGCGCTCTGCCGTGCGCTCGGATGCATGGCCGCCCCAGAGGTTCATGCGCTCAAAGTCGTGATCCGGGAAGTCGAGCGCAAAGCTCGCCGCATTGAGCAGGTCCAGTGGCTCCTTACCGCTGTTCGTCAGGCGCACGCTGCGCGCGATGGCATCCGCGCCCGCAAATACCGTGTAGAGGAGCTCTGCCTCGAGCTTGCCCTGCGAGTCCGCCAGCGTGATCTTGAGTGTCTCCGCCTCATCTTCTGCGGCATACGAAGCCGGAAGGCCTGGAAGTGCCGGCTTGCCCTTCACGATCTCATAGCCCTTGTAGAAAAGCTCCGTCGTCGTCGCGCCGTCCTGGAGACGCACCTCGTAGGCTGGGATGCGGTAGTCGACGTGGCCGTAGCTCGGATATTCCTGCGGCAGCACATCGAGCGAGAACGTGCGCTCATTCTCATAGGCAGCCGGCTGCGGCGAGAACGCGCGGTCAATCTCCTGGAACGGGCGGCTGTCGCGGAAAGTCCGCAGCTTCCTGCCCCAGTAGCGATGCATGAGGTAGCGGCCGCGGACGACCTGCATGACATAGCTCATCTTCGCATTGCTCAGATGGAAGATGCCTGTCTTTTCATCAAACTGGATCATTGCTCGTCCTATCCTTTCACTCAGATACCCTTAAAGTAGAAGGCAAAGTGCTTTGCCGTGTTCTTGACGGTGTATTCCGGCAGGACCGGAGCACCCCAGGTGTTGTCGCCGCCGACGCCGCACTGGCCGAGCGATGCGCGCAGGAAGGTGTGATGGACCTCCGGCAGATCGTAGGCATGGCGCGCGTTCTCGAGCTCGTGGGCGCTGTACGGCAGAGCCGATGCTTCAAACGGCTCCTCGTCCATGGCAAGGCGCACGCCGCGGCCGCGGTGATCCGTGACCTCAATCCAGCGGACGCCGCAGTGGTTGCCCGTCTCCTGTGGCAGCAGGTACGGCTCGACCTCATCCTTGGCCTGCGTCTCGAAGATGCCGAGCTTTGCGCCGCGCTGGCGGTCTGCGTAGTTGTCGAGCGGACCGTAACCGTAGAAGCGCACCTGGCCGTAGTCAGCAGGCATCGTGAAGATCATCGCGAAATCCGGGATTTCCGGCAGGCCCTCGACTGCGTCGTAGTCGAGCTCGACCTTGATAGAACCATCCGGGACGACCGTGTACGTCATGCGGCAGGACGAGAGCGGCTGTGTGGCCAGCTCATACGTGAAGCGGACGGAGATAGAGCTTGCCTCGTACTCCTTCTGGCCGAGCTGGCCGAACCAGTCGAACTCCTGCCAGTTGCCCGCATCATCGAGCAGCTCTTTCTTGACGCAGCGGCGGTAGAGGCTCGCGAGCTTCCACTGAGCCGTCATGAAGTCGCGGCGGCTGCCGTAGTCGTTGTCGACCGGCGCGCGCCAGAACGACGGCTTCGGAGCCTCCTCGATGAGCTCTACGCCATTGCACTTGTAGGACGTGAGATTGCCAGAAGCGCCCGAGAACATGATCTCGAAGCCCGTGCCGCGCACGCCGAGGTCGATGTCACCGTGGACGATGTGCAGCGGTTTCTCTGGCTTCGTCTCAAGCTCCATGTTCGGCGTGTAGTGGAAGCGGCGCGCGCTCTTTACAAAGTCCGTCGCGCAGACAGCTTCCTGCGGCTCCGGCACCTCGACCTCATCGACATGCCACGTGCCCTGGCCGAAGGCAATCTCAAAGCCTCTCTTGGCCCAGAGCGTGTCTTCCTTGAGGCACAGCGACGCCGTGACCGTCTCCTCACCCGCATTCGTCAGAGGCAGGTCCTCAAGAGAGACGGTGCCCGACTCGCCCGGCAGGATGTGCGGCGCGTCCGCAGTCGTCTCCCAGATGGTCTTGCCGTCGAGCATGAGCTCCAGGTGCAGCTCATATGACGCCGTATCGGTGAACAGGCTCTTGTTGTGGATGGTGACCTGCTCAGCTGTGACATCGAGGTCGAAGTTCTGGTAGTTGAACTTGACATCCTGCATCTTCGTCGTCAGCTTGCGGTCAGCGAACAGGATGCCGTCGCCGCTGAAGTTGCCGTCATTCGGGCGGTCGCCGAAGTCACCGCCGTACGCGAGCGCATCCTTGCCATAGCGGTCCTTGTGCCAGATGGCCTGATCGACAAAGTCCCAGATGAAGCCGCCCTGGTAAAGCGGTTCCTCATCCGTGAGGTCCGTGTACTTGTGCATACCGCCGATGCTGTTGCCCATCGCATGCGTGTACTCACAGCAGATGAACGGCTTGTCGCGGTGCTCGGCGAGGAACTTCTTGATGTCCGCGACCGTCGGGTACATCTGGCTCTCCATGTCGCTCGTGCCGTTATAGCGGCGGTCCCAGAAGATGTTCTCGTAGTGGACGAGGCGCGTCGGGTCAGCCTGGCGGAAGTACTCGCTCATCACGTAGAGGTCCTTGCCGCCGCAGGACTCGTTGCCGCAGGACCAGATCAGGATGGCAGCGTGGTTCTTGTCGCGCTCAAGCATGGATTTCGCGCGGTCGAGGATGATATCCTGCCACTCCTCGTGGTCATTCGGCAGCGTCTCCTCGACGATGTCGCACTTGCCGTTGCGCATCCAGGAGCCGTGCGTCTCGAGGTTCGTCTCATCGATGACGTAGAGGCCGTAGCGGTCGCAGAGCTCGTAGATGTAGCTCGAGTTCGGGTAATGCGAGCAGCGCAGCGCATTGATGTTGTGCTGCTTCATGATGATGATGTCCTTCTCGATCTCCGCAGGATCTGCCGCGCGGCCGCTGTAGCAGTCAAACTCGTGGCGGTTCGTGCCCTTGAAGACGATGCGCTTGCCGTTGAGCTTCATGAGCCCATCGTCCATGCGGAACTCGCGGAAGCCGATGTTCTGCGGGATGACCTCGAGCAGATGGCCCGCTTCATCCTCGACCGAGATGACGGCGCGGTAGAGATTCGGAGCTTCTGCGCTCCAGAGCTTGACGCCCGTGAGCTCCGCCTCGAAAGAGGACGTGAGTCCCTCGGCCTGCTGCTCTTCCTTGAGGCAGCACTCACCCGTCTCAGCATCGAAGAGCTCGATCTGCACCTTGTGTGCCTCGCCGCTGTTCCACTTCATGTCGAGGTGGAGCTTGCCGTCCTGGTAGCCATGAATTGGCGCTGCCGTGACGCGCAGGTCATCGAGATGGATGGCCGGCTTCGTATAGAGGATGACCTCGCGGAAGATGCCCGAGAAGCGCCAGAAATCCTGGTCCTCGATCCAGCTGCCCGAGCTGAAGCGGAAGACCTGCAGCGCCAGGCGGTTCACGCCAGCCTTGAGATACGGCGTGAGGTCGAAGTCGGACGGCGTGAAGGAATCCTCACTGTAGCCGACGTACTGGCCGTTGAGGTAAACAGCGACAGCCGACTCGACGCCCTGCAGCGAGAGCACGGCATTGTCCCAGCCTTCCGGCAGGACGAAGTCCTTGACGTAGGAGCCGACAGGGTTGTCGCGCTGCGGCACCTGGCCCGGATGGACGAATTCATGGCCGTCCCACGGATACGTCTGGTTCGTGTACTGCGGCACGCCGTGGCCTTCCATCTGCCAGTGTGCCGGCACACGGATAGTCTCCCAGCCGCTGACATCGTAATCCGGCTGCTCGAAGCCCTGCGGACGCGCGGCGAGGTTGCGCGCGTAGTGGAACGACCAGATGCCGTTTAGGCTGCGACGCAGCGAGGAGACGCCTTCCGCCATCTCCATCGCATCGGCGAAGGCCACGTGGTCACTGTGGGCCGGCAGGCGGTTCTCTGCAAAGAACGTGGGGTCTGCAAGACGATCGACTGTAAACATCAGATATTTCCTCCTTTATTTTCACGAAGAAAGGCCGCTGTATCAATCTGGTACAACGGCCCCCTCCTAAGGTCACATGTCATGCGATGGCATGGATGCCATCGACGACGCTGTTCATTTTTAACACATTATTTGCTGAGGTCTTCCCATTTCTCCTCGAGCTCGCGGACGATGCGCGCATGCTCAGCTTCCGTCAGCGTTACCTTTGCACGATAGATGAAGGAAGCGATGACCATGAGGACGATCGGAGCTGCGAACATGACGATCTGGAAATGGAAGAGCGCGTCCGGCTTGATGTCAGCAGCGGAAGCACCGCCCGTCATGCCGACCCAGACAGCGACGAGGCCGATGATGCCGCTCGAGACAGCACCAGCGAATTTATCGACGAGAGGACGTACGCAGAGGCAGACAGCTTCATCGCGATGGCCGATCTTGAGCTGGCCATACTCGACGGAGTCCGTAATCGTCATGAGGACGACGAGGAAGATGAGCGGCTGCGGCAGAGCGAAGAGGCCTGCGCCGATGAGTGCCATCGTGACATTCGTGCCGGAACCAGCATAGATGAGGAGCGCAACGAGCATGATGGCAATGGAAGCGAAGAAGAGCTTGCGGCGGCTGAACTTAGCCGTCAGAGCTGGGAACAGGGCAACAGCGATAAGGCCGATGACTGTGTTGATGACACCGAGGATGGAGAATTTCGTAGCATCACCGATGACGTAGATGAAGTAGTAGAGGTTGAAGTTGTTGACGATGTTGATGCCGATACCATAGACGAGGTAAGCGATAGCCGTCCACATGAGCTGATCGTTCTGCGTCAGGACCTTGAATACGTCTTTTGCAGAAGTCTCCGTCTTGTTCTCACGCAGTGCAGATTCCTGCTCGTGCGTGCCGAGGCCGAGGATGATGGCGCCGAGCGTTGCGATACCGCCGCCGACGCAGGCAAATGCGAACCAACCAGTCGGGTCACCAGCACCGCCGTTCTGGTTCAGTGAGAAGTAGAGGACGACCGGCATGACAATGACCGTGACGAGGTTGGCACCGAAGACGGAACCGATACGGGCAATCGTAGCCGTGATATCGCGTTCATGCGAATCGAAGGAGAGCGCCGGGATCATGGACCAGATAGCAACGTCTTTCGCGCTGTAGAAGATATCCATGATGAAGTATACGATGGCGAAGAGGATCAGGTAGAGCGTCGGATTCGTGACCGTCAGGCCGCCGAAGTCCGTGAACAGGAAAGCCAGCGTGATGGCTGCGACAAAGGCGCCGACGATGACCCATGGTTTGAAGCGGCCCCAACGCGTCTTCGTCTTATCGATCAAGTTGCCGATGAACGGATCGACGAAGAGCTCGAGGATACGGAGCACGAGGATAATCGTCGTGACAATGCCGATCATGTAAGCATCATGGCTCGGGTTGTCCGAGTGGAACAGGTTACTCGTGACAAAAATCATGAAGTAGGTACCGATCATGGCATAGAACACGTCATGACCGAACGTGCCGCACGCATAGCAGATGCGCTGCAGTAATTTGCTATTCATTATGAATGCCTCCCCTAATGAATCCCCAGTGATGATAGGTTATGCTTTGACCTTGTTGATGTAAGCGATGATGCCGTCGGCAACCTCTTCGAGCGAAGCGCCCTTGCTCGTGTTGACGACGAGGTCGTAATTTGCGCCGTCGCCCCACGTGCGGCCCGTGTAGTAGTTGTAGTAGCGGGCGCGCTTCTCGTTCTCGCGGTTGAGCTCCTTGAGGCTCTTGCCTTCGTAGATCGTCTGGCCGCGCTTCTCGCGGAACTCATCATCTGCGCAGACGAAGATATCGAAGTGGTTGTCGTTGTTGCGCAGTGCGTAGTCAGCGCAGCGGCCGAGGAAGATGCACGAGCCATCCTCTGCAATCTTGCGGATGACGGCGGACTCGCTCATGAACATGCCCTGGCTCGATTCGCCCATGTTCGTACCGAACGAATGGAACGGGATGAAACTCATCGAGAGCGGCTTGACCGTGTTCTCCATCTCGAGCAGCTCGTCTTCGCTAAGGTCGTGGATGCCGAGCTTTGCCGCTGCCAGATGTACGAGCTGGCGATCGTAGAGCTTGATGCCGAGCTTCTCGGCGAGGATGCCGGCCAGCTCACGTCCGCCCGCGCCATACTGACGGCTGATCGTGATGACGAGATTCTCTTTCATAGTAGATTTCCCCTTTCAAAGTGTAAACGTTTTCTCTTTCGATAAGACAGCCTTCCCCAACAAGGCAGGATCCGAAATAATTGAGATGAGTTCTCTTGGTAACCTTGTTGTCTTTTCTTTCGCAAGTAGCAAACGTTTTCTTTTGTTTACAGTTAGTATTATACGCTATTAAATAATAAAAAGCAAGAGGATTTTTAGGGATTTTTACTTTTTTATCTGTTTTCTAAATTGTAGTTGCAATTCGTCGTTTTTGGGGGGCAAAAAAGGAGAGATAGGGTAAACGTATCCCCTATCTCTCCTATCAAGAATGACAATTTATTTTGCCATGAGTTTGGCCACTTTATTGGCAAAATCGACCGGATTCTCCGGCAGGATGCCCTCGATCAGCAAGGCCTGCGTGTAGAGAAGATCGCAGTAATCCTTGAAGTCCTGGCTGTCCTTGCCTGCCTCGTGGATCTCCTTGAGGCGGCTGAAGAGCTCGTGATGCGGGTTGATCTCAAGGATGCGCTGTGCCTTGAACATCGGGTTCTTCATCTGAGAGAACGCCTGCTCCATCGCGAGCGACGGACCCGCTTCGTCAGCGACGAGGCAGACAGCGCTGGACTTGAGCCTCGAGGATACCTTGACGTCCTCGACCTTGTCGCCGAGCGCTTCCTTGATATCCTTCATGAGGTCGCTGTTGTCCTTCTGGATCTCCTCCGTCTCCTTCTTGACCTCCTGGCTCTCCGCATCGTCGAGGCCGAGGTCACCGCGGCTGATGGAGTGGAACGGCTTCTCCTCGTACTGGTGGATCGTCTCGATGGCAAATTCATCGACCGGGTCGAGCAGGTAGAGCACCTCGATGCCCTTGTCGCGCAGCGTCTCCATCTGCGGCAGCTGCTCGATTGTCTCCTTGTCCTTGGCCGTCGCGTAGTAGATCTTCTTCTGGCTCTCCGGCATGCGCTCGACGTATTCCTTGAGCGTGACGAGCTTGCCCTCCTTCGAGCTCAGGAAGAGGATGAGGTCCTTGAGCTTGTCGACCGTATCCGAGCCGCTGTAGATGCTGTTGTAGATGCCAATCTTGAGCGACTTGCCGTACTCGTTCCAGAATTTCTCGTACCACTCGCGGTCATTCTTGAGCTTGCGCGACAGCGTCTTGAGGATGTTCTTCTCGAGAGCGCGGCCGATGGCCTTGAGCTCGCGGCTCTGCTGCAGGAGCTCACGCGAGATGTTCAGCGAGAGATCCGGCGAGTCGACAAGGCCCTTCATGAAGCGCAGGTAGTCCGGCAGCAGGTCCTTGCACTTGTCCATGATGAAGACATGGCGGCTGTAGAGCTGCAGGCCCGGCTCGTAGTCCGTCTGGTAGAGGTTGAACGGCGCATGCGCCGGGATGGCCAAGAGTGCCGTATACTCGACCGTGCCCTCTGCCTTCGTGTGGAAGACTTCCATCGGGTCCTCCCACTCGTGGAACTGGTGCTTGAAGAACTCGTTGTACTCTTCCTTCTTGATCTCCGACTTGTTCTTCGTCCAGAGCGGCTGCATGGAGTTCAGCGTGCGCGTCTCGACCTTCTTGATCTTGTCGGCACCCTCGATCTCCTTGCCGTCCTTGTCCTTCGGTGTCTCCTCGAAGGTGAAGTCCATCTTGATCGGGTAGCGGACGTAGTCGCTGTACTTCTTGACGAGGCGCTCGAGCTCGTAGTTGTCCGTGAAGTCCTGCTCGGCTTCCTTGCCGCAGAACGCATCCTTGAGGTGCAGCGTGATGGCCGTGCCGCGCTCCGCCTTCTCGCACTCCTCAATGGTGTAGGAGCCGTCTGCATTCGACTCCCACTTCCAGGCCTGCTTCTCGCCTGCCTTGCGCGTCACGATCGTCACATGGTCCGCGACCATGAAGGCCGAGTAGAAGCCGACGCCGAACTGGCCGATCATCTCTTTGTCCGTCAGGTCCTTGTTCTCCTCTTTCGCCTTCTTGAGCTGCTCAAGGAAAGCCTTCGTGCCGGACTTCGCGATCGTGCCGATGTTCTCGATGAGCTCATCACGGTTCATGCCGATGCCGTTGTCGGCGATCGTCAGCGTGTGCTGCTCTGCATCCGGCGTCAGAAAGATCTGGAAGGCCTCATCGCCTTCGAGCAGGCTGCGGTCTGTCAGGCTCTCGAAATGCGCTTTATCGATTGCATCCGATGCATTGGAGATGAGCTCGCGCAGGAAGATCTCGTGATTCGTGTAGATGGAATGGATCATGAGGTCGAGCAGCTGCTTTGTCTCCGCTTGGAATTCATGTGTTTCTTTTGCCATGGAAATCTGCCTCTCTTTATCTAGGATTGTTATATGCACAGATAGGTGTTAGCACTCATAGTCTCTGAGTGCTAACGTACAGGTATTAATATACACCATAAACAACAAAAAGTCAAAGATATTCCATAAAAAAAGAGCCACTGCTCTCGCAATGACTCCTGACAATCCACTCAGCAGGCAGCTGCCATCTTTGCACGATCGGCCTGGCGCATCCTCTGCACAAAGGAATCCGTCAAGTGGACTTCAAAGTCTTCCTTGACCTTGGCGAGTGCTGCATAATCGCTTTCCTGCATCTCCTGCTCCTCCCCGTCTGCCGTGAAGGCCTTGAACGAGGGAATCTCCTCGCTGCCCGTGAATACGAGAACGCGGTCAGCACCGACGCCGAAGCGGCGATGTGCGAGCAGCCGGATGGCTGCTGCTCCCGGCATGAATCCCGTCGTGCCATCCATTACCATATATTCCTGTTTCTCTACCTGATAGATTCGAACGATCATCATACCGGTCACCCTTTCTTTCTTGCTTGCGATGGCTCTATTATAGCAGTCATCGATATGCAAGGAAATCACAAAATATGCTTTATATATTGCAAAAAGTGTCCTATGATAGAAGCAGGAGGTGTTTTGATGCAGACGTATCCCAAAAAGGGCTATCTGAGCAGCGACTTCCGCGTCTTCCACCTGCACGACAGGAAGCTGCGCGATATCCCCTTCCACTACCACGATTTCCATAAGATCATCCTGTTCCTCGGCGGCCATGTCGACTACATCATCGAGGGCAAGACATATCACCTGCGGCCAAACGACATCATCTTTGTCACAGCTGGCGAGATCCATCGGCCGGTCTTCCTCGACGATGAAGCGGCATACGAGCGCATCGTCATCTACATCGCGCCAGACTTCCTGCGGCGCCTCGACACACGCGCGAAGCTCTCCCAGTGCTTCACGGAGGCCAGGGAACACGGCAGCGTCATGCATCAGATGCCGAACCGCAGCCATGACCTGCTCTTCCACATGGACAAGCTCGAAAAAACAGCCCATGGCGAGGGTTTCGCCAATGGGCTGTACACAGAGATCCTCTTTATTGAATTCTTGATCCTGCTCAACCGCAGCCTCGGGGACCACGAGCTCAAGACCTTGGACGCCGTCTCATACGACCCCAAGATCCAGGAAGTGCTCACCTATATCAACGAGCATCTCGCGGACGACCTCTCGATTGCGGTGCTCGCGGGCCACGTCTTCCTGAGCCGCTATTACCTCATGAAGAAGTTCAAAGCCGATACAGGTTACAGCTTGCATGCCTACATCCGCAGCAAGCGTCTGCTCTTCGCGCGCGACCAGCTCCGCACAGGAAAATCCGTCACCGAGATCAGCCATCTTGCAGGCTTCCGCGATTACTCGACATTCTCACGAGCCTTCCATGCGCTCTTCCACTGCTCGCCCAAGGAATGGCGTGACCGCCATGAGCATCACTTGGATGCCTTCTCCTCGCGGTCAAGCAGCTTCTGAACGGCGTCTTGCATGTGCGTGTCGGCGACCGTCTCGATCTGGCCAGCATCACACTTAGCGGCGAGCTGCGGCTCGATGGGGATGCGCGCGAGCACATCGAGGCCGTACGACTTCGCGATCTCTTCGATGTGGCTGTGGCCGAAAATCTCGTGGCGCTTGCCGCAGTCGGGGCACTCGAAGTAGCTCATGTTCTCGACGAGGCCGAGAATTGGCACCTTCATGCCCTCGGCCATCTTGACGGCCTTCTCGACGATCATCGAGACGAGCTCCTGCGGGCTCGTGACGATGATGATGCCATCGAGCTTGATGGACTGCATGACTGTCAGCGGCACATCGCCCGTTCCCGGCGGCATGTCGACAAACAGGTAATCGATGTCCTCCCAGATGAAGTCGTGCCAGAACTGCTTGACGACACCACTGATGATCGGGCCGCGCCAGACGACGGGGTCCGTCGAGTTCTCGAGCAGGAGATTCATGCTGACGACCTCGATGCCGCCGGCCGTGCGCACCGGATAGGCACCAGCCTGGTTGCCGCGCACTTCGCCCTTCGTGCCGAACATCTTCGGGATGGACGGGCCCGTGATATCGGCATCGAGGATGCCCGTGTGCTTGCCCTTGCGGCTCATGGCCACCGACATCAGCCCTGTGACGAGCGATTTGCCGACGCCGCCCTTGCCGCTGACGACAGCGATGACGTGGCGGATTGTGCTGAGCTCATTCGGCGCTTCGTGGAAGTCCTTCTTGCGTGTGTCCTGGCCACAGGTTGTCCCGCAGGAGCCGCAGTCATGGTTGCATGTTTCTGACATAGTGATACCTCCAGACTATATCGCTTAGTATTTCTCAATCCTATCATTGATAATGCAAAAACCCTCCCCGCAAGAGCGGGGAAGGTTTTATTTTTGTTGTTGGGGTTCTTGGATTATGCGCCCGTGTTTTCCGTCGTAGCTTCCGTCTCAACCGTCTCAACTGTCTCAGCTGATTCAGCGGACTCTTCCGGAGCAGCGACAGGAGCTTCTTCCACCGGCTTCGGGTCGTTATCGATGACCTTGAGGTTGCGATAACGGCTCATGCCCGTACCAGCCGGGATGAGCTTGCCGATGATGACGTTCTCCTTGAGGCCAATGAGCGGATCGACCTTGCCCTTGATGGCAGCATCCGTCAGGACACGCGTCGTCTCCTGGAACGATGCAGCCGAGAGGAAGGAATCCGTGGCCAGAGAAGCCTTCGTGATGCCGAGCAGGATCGGCTTGGCGACAGCCGGCTCGCCGTCTTCCTCGATGGCCTTGGTGTTGGCCGTCTCGAAGGCATTGATGTCGATGTACTCGCCCGGCAGGAAATCCGTCGTACCGGACTCCTCGATCTTCACCTTGTGGAGCATCTGGCGGACCATGACCTCGATGTGCTTGTCGTTGATCTCAACACCCTGGGATTTGTATACCTTCTGTACTTCGTACACGAGGTAGCGCTGCGTAGCCTGCAGGCCGCAGACGCGCAGGATGTCGTGCGGGTTGACCGAACCCTCAGTGAGCTTGTCACCCGGCATGAGGTGCATGCCCTGCTTAACGTGCATGCGTGCGCCGTACGGGATGGCATACTCGCGCGCCTGGCCCTCGCTCGGATGGATCGTGACCTTGCGCATGCCCTTGCCCGTATCCTCGACCTCGGCATCGCCTTCAATCTCTGCGATGATGGCGTGATGCTTCGGCTTGCGTGCCTCGAAGAGCTCTTCGACACGCGGAAGACCCTGGGTGATATCGTCACCAGCGACACCGCCGGAATGGAACGTACGCATCGTGAGCTGCGTGCCCGGCTCGCCGATGGACTGTGCGGCAATCGTACCGACAGCCTCGCCGATCTCGACCTCTGCCTGGTTGGCGAGGTCGCGGCCGTAGCACTTGACGCAGACGCCGAACTGCGATTTGCAGGTCAGGACGCTGCGGATGGAAACGCGGTCGCGCACCTTCTCGATGCGCTTTGCAAGGGCCTCGTCGACCATGTCGTTGATGGAAGCGATGCGTTCGCCCGTCTCCGGATCGTCGATGTTCTCGGCGAGGAAGCGGCCGACAATGCGCTCTGCCAGCGACTCAATGATGCCGTCGCCTTCCTTGATGGCTTCGACTTCGATGCCGCGGACATTGTTGTTGCGGATGTGGATCTCCTTGGCGTCGCTGTCCAGGATATCCTGGATGCTCTGCTGCGTGAGCTTCTCGCCCGCCTCAAAGACCACCGTGCCGTCGAGAGCGACGACGTCGTGCGTGACTTCCTTGCCATTCATCTCCTGGAAGATGGCCTGACGCGTCTTCTCGCGCTCCTTCTCATCCGGTTCGCCGAGCGTGACAACTTCCGTGATCATCGCATTGGAGAGCGAAGCCTCCGATGCGAGCGAGGAGCCGCGGACCATGATCTCGTGGACATTCTTCTCGCCGATCGTCGTGAGTTTCTCTTCGTCGAGGATCGTGTCTCTCGGGAAGAGGACTTCCTTCGTCTCCGGATCGAGCACGTCGGCGCCGAGCAGACGGCCCATGAGGCTGTCGTTGAGCAGCTCGAGGGCATCGAATGTCGAGGCCGTCAGGCGTGCGCGCGCCTGGACGAGGTTCAGCGTCGAGACATCGCAGTCCTCTTCGCGGACGATGACATCCTGCGCGACATCGACGAGACGGCGCGTGAGGTAACCCGAGTCAGCCGTACGCAGTGCCGTATCGGCCAGACCCTTGCGGGCACCGTGCGAAGAAATGAAGTAATCGGATACCGACAGGCCCTCGCGGAAGTTTGCCGTGATCGGCAGGTCGATGATCTTACCAGACGGATCAGCCATGAGGCCGCGCATGCCGGCGAGCTGACGCATCTGCTGCTTGTTACCGCGGGCACCGGAGTCCGCCATCATGAAGATCGGGTTGAAGGCGTCCATGTTGTCCATCATGGCGTCTGCGACATCGTCCGTAGCCTTCGACCAGAGAGCGACGACCTTGTGGTAGCGCTCGTCCTCGGTGATAAGACCGCGGTCGTACTGGCGCTCGACCTTGTTGACGATCTTCTGCGTATCGCCGATGATGACTTTCTTCTTCGGCGGCACGATGACGTCGGAGATGGCGACCGTCATGCCGGCGATGCAGGCATAATGGTAACCGAGGTTCTTGACGCCGTCGATGACTTCTGCCGTCTTCGTCGCGCCAAAGTGGTTATAGCAGTTGGCAACGAGTTTGCCAAGCTCTTTCTTGTTCATGAGGATGCCGAGCTTCCACTCGTCACTGCCCTTGTCCTGATGGTAGTAACGGAGCTCCGGCGGCAGGATCTCGTTGAAGATCATGCGGCCGAGAGATGTGCGCACGAGGCCATAGCCTTCGATGCGGCAGCGGATCTCCGCCTGCAGCTCAAGGTCGTGCTGCTGATAAGCGAGCAGTGCCTCAGCGATACCCGTGACGACCATGCCCTCGCCCTTGGCGCCTGGCTTGAGGATCGTCAGGTAGTAGGAACCGAGAACCATATCCTGCGTCGGGACGATGATTGGCTTGCCGTCCTTCGGTGCGAGGATGTGGTTGGCTGCGAGCATCAGGATGCGCGCCTCAGCCTGTGCCTCGGCCGACAGCGGCAGATGGATAGCCATCTGGTCACCATCGAAGTCGGCGTTGTAGGCCGTGCAGGCCAGCGGATGGAGCTTCAGTGCATGACCTTCCGTCAGGACCGGCTCGAAGGCCTGGATGCCGAGACGATGCAGCGTCGGAGCACGGTTCAGGAGAACCGGATGCTCCTTGATGACGTCTTCGAGGACGTCCCAGACCTCTGGACGCGCGCGCTCGACCATGCGCTTTGCACTCTTGATGTTGTGCGCAGCACCCGAAGCGACGAGCTTCTTCATGACAAACGGCTTGAAGAGCTCGAGTGCCATGACTTTCGGCAGGCCGCACTGGTGCAGCTTGAGTTCCGGGCCGACGACGATAACGGAACGGCCCGAATAGTCGACGCGCTTGCCGAGCAGGTTCTGGCGGAAACGGCCCTGCTTGCCCTTGAGCATGTCGGAGAGCGACTTGAGCGGGCGGTTGCCCGGGCCCGTGACCGGACGGCCACGGCGGCCGTTATCGATCAGGGCGTCGACAGCCTCCTGCAGCATGCGCTTCTCGTTGCGCACGATGATGTCCGGCGCACCGAGGTCCAAGAGGCGCTTGAGGCGGTTGTTGCGGTTGATGACGCGGCGGTAGAGATCGTTGAGGTCGGACGTCGCGAAGCGGCCACCGTCGAGCTGTACCATCGGGCGCAGGTCTGGCGGGATGACTGGGACGACGTCGAGGATCATCCACGACGGCTTGTTGCCCGACTTGCGGAATGCCTCGACAACTTCGAGGCGGCGGATAGCGCGGACCTTCTTCTGGCCGGAAGCCGTGCGGACTTCCTTGCGCAGGACCTCGCTCATGCGGTCGAGGTCGAGCTCCTCGAGGAGCTCCTTGATGGCCTCGGCACCCATGCCGACGCGGAAGGTATTGCCGTATTTCTCGAGCGCTTCATGGTAGTCCTTCTCGGAGAGCAGGCTCTTCTTCGTCAGTTCCGTCTCGCCCGGGTCGAGCACGATGTAGTAGGCAAAGTAGAGGACTTTCTCGAGGGCGCGCGGCGAGATGTCGAGGATCAGGCCCATGCGGCTCGGGATGCCCTTGAAGTACCAGATATGGGAGACCGGAGCGGCGAGCTCGATGTGGCCCATGCGCTCACGGCGGACTTTTGCCCGCGTCACCTCGACGCCGCAGCGATCGCAGATGATGCCCTTATAACGGATGCGCTTGTACTTGCCGCAATGACATTCCCAGTCACGCGTCGGTCCGAAAATGCGCTCGCAGAACAGGCCGTCACGCTCTGGCTTGAGCGTGCGGTAGTTGATCGTCTCCGGCTTCTTGACTTCGCCGTAGGACCACTCCCGGATCTTGTCCGGGGATGCAAGCCCGATGCGCATCGAATCAAAATTATTTACATCCAGCAAAGAGATGACACTCCCTTCTTATTTCTCATCTTCTCCATCATCGGACGGATCTACGATCGAACCGAGGCTGCCGATATCGGCGATGATGTCATCCGGCTTCTCGTCGTCGGACGGAGCACCCTCGTCGTAGTGGTCAGCGGCATCAGCCTTCGCAGCGGCGTCCTCGCCCTTCGTCGGGTCGACGCCTGCTACATCGAGATCGAGGTTCTTTGCTTTTTCGTTGATGTTCTCATCATCGTCATCGTCGTCCTGGATCGTGATTTCCTTAGCATCCTCGTTGAGGACCTTGATGTCAAGACCGATGGACTGGAGCTCTTTGATGAGGACCTTGAAGGATTCCGGAACGCCCGGCTCTGGGATATTCTCGCCCTTGACGATGGCCTCGTACGCCTTGACACGGCCGACGACATCGTCGGACTTGACCGTCAGGATCTCCTGCAGCGTGTAAGCGGCGCCGTATGCCTCGAGTGCCCAGACCTCCATCTCGCCGAAGCGCTGGCCGCCGAACTGTGCTTTACCACCGAGCGGCTGCTGCGTGACGAGGGAGTACGGGCCCGTGGAACGAGCGTGGATCTTATCGTCGACGAGGTGATGCAGCTTGAGGAAGTACGTGCAGCCAACGGTTACGCGGTTCTCAAACGGCTCACCCGTGCGGCCATCGTAGAGGACGGTCTTGCCGTCGACCGGCAGGCCAGCAGCCTTGATGGTGCCGAATACCTCTTCATCGCTCGCACCGTCGAAGACAGGCGTCGCGATGTGCAGGCCAGCGACATCCGGCTTCGGCATGCCGAGGCGGTCGACGTCGTAGCCGAGGTCGCGCAGGCGCTGCTCGATCGTCGGATTGTGCTCCTTGATCTGCTTGCCGATCTCGAGGACAGCACGGCCGAGGTGTGCCTCGAGGATCTGACCGATATTCATGCGGGACGGGACGCCCAGCGGGTTCAGGACGATGTCGACCGGCGTGCCGTCCGGCAGGAACGGCATGTCTTCCTGGCGCATGATGCGCGAGACGACACCCTTGTTGCCGTGACGGCCTGCCATCTTATCGCCGACCGAGATCTTGCGCTTCTGGGCGATGTAGACGCGGACGAGGCGGTTGACGCCTGGCGGCAGCTCATCGTTGTTCTCGCGGCTGAAGATCTTGACGTCGACGATCTTGCCCTGCTCGCCGTGCGGGACGCGCAGCGACGTGTCGCGGACCTCGCGTGCCTTCTCGCCGAAGATGGCGCGCAGCAGGCGCTCCTCTGCCGTGAGCTCCGTCTCGCCTTTCGGCGTGACCTTGCCGACGAGGATATCGCCAGGACGGACGTCGGCACCGATCGAGATAATGCCTTCTTCATCGAGGTCCTTGAGGGCTTCTTCAGCGACATTCGGGATGTCGCGCGTGATCTCCTCAGGGCCGAGTTTCGTATCACGCGCATCGCACTCGTATTCCTCGATGTGGATGGACGTGTAGATATCGCGCTTGACGAGGTTCTCGGAGAGCAGGACAGCATCCTCGTAGTTGTAGCCTTCCCAAGGCATGTACGCAACGATGATGTTGTAGCCGAGTGCGAGCTCGCCGTGGTCCGTTGCCGGGCCGTCAGCGATTGGCTGTTTCTCCTCTACTTCGTCGCCTTTATAGACAATCGGGACCTGGTTGATGCAGGTGCCCTGGTTGGAGCGCAGGAATTTCTGCAGTTTGTAGTGGTCGAGTTCGCCGCTCTGCGTGCGGACGTCGATGTAATCCGCCGTGACTTCCTCGACGACGCCGGCGCGCTTAGCGAGTACCATGACGCCCGAGTCGCAGGCAGCCTTGTACTCCATGCCCGTGCCGACGAGCGGAGCCTGCGTGCGCAGAAGAGGAACGGCCTGGCGCTGCATGTTCGCACCCATGAGGGCACGGTTCGCATCGTCGTTCTCGAGGAATGGGATCATCGTCGTCGCGATCGAGAAGACCTGGCGCGGGCTGACGTCCATGTAGTCGACCGTCTCGCGCGTGTGCAGGCCCGTCTCTTCGTTGAAACGCGCCGTGACGCGCTCGTTGACGAACCACTCGTTCTCGTCGAGCGGCTCGTTGGCCTGTGCGATGACGAGCTCGTCCTCTTCATCGGCCGTCAGGTAGCGGACTTCGTCCGTCACGCGGTGGTTCTCCTTGTCGACGCGGCGGTACGGCGTCTCCATGAAGCCGAACTGGTTGACGCGCGCGTACGTGGCCAGAGAACCGATGAGGCCGATATTCGGGCCTTCTGGGGACTCGACTGGGCACATGCGGCCGTAGTGGGAGTTGTGGACATCGCGGACTTCGAAGCCTGCGCGCTCACGGGAAAGACCGCCCGGGCCGAGAGCCGAGAGACGGCGCTTATGCGTGAGCTCGGACAGCGGGTTGTGCTGGTCCATGAACTGCGAGAGCTGGGAGGAACCAAAGAATTCCTTGACAGCAGCAACGACAGGACGGATGTTGATGAGTGCCTGCGGCGTGATGACATCGACATCCTGAATCGTCATGCGTTCGCGGACGACGCGCTCCATGCGCGAGAGGCCGATGCGGAACTGATTCTGTAGCAGTTCACCGACAGCGCGGACGCGGCGGTTGCCGAGGTGGTCGATATCATCCGTCGTGCCGAAGCCATCCATGAGGTTGAGCAGATAGCTGATCGAAGCGAGGATATCGTTCTTCGTGATCGTGCGGTCGTGGATGTCAAGCGTCGGCGAGCAGAGCAGGCGGACCTTCGTGCCATCCTTCTTGAGCAGGAACAGCGTGATGAGGTTGCCCTCACCGAAGAGCTGCTTCTCGCGCTCGACATCGACAGCATCGAGCATGTCTTCCGTGACGACTTCGCCCTGCGGGATGACGATCTCGCCCGTCTCGTGGTCGACAATCGGCTCTGCGAGGACCTTGCCGAGGATGCGGCGCTTCCAGCCGAGCTTCTTCGTCAGCTTGTAGCGGCCGACCGTAGCGAGGTCGTAGCGCTTCGGATCGAAGAACAGCGAATTGAGGAGCTGCGTCGCATTGTCCTCATTCGCCGGCTCGCCCGGACGCAGGCGCTTGTAGATCTCGATGACAGCCTTGCCCTGCGACTTGACATCCTCGCCATCGCGCTCGATCGTGTTGAGCATGCGAGGATCGTCGCCGAAGAGCTCGATGATCTTCTCATCCGTATCGAAACCGAGTGCGCGGATGAAATACGTTACGGGCATCTTGCGCGTGCGGTCGATGCGGACCGAGACGACGTCATTCGTATCCGTCTCGAGCTCGATCCACGCACCGCGGTTCGGGATCACCGTTGCATTGTAGAGGTGCTTGCCGGTCGGATCGATCTCCTCGCCGTAGTAGGCGCCCGGAGAGCGAACGAGCTGGCTGACGATGACACGCTCTGCACCATTGATGATGAACGTACCCGTATCGGTCATGAGCGGGAAATCGCCCATGAAGACTTCCTGCTCTTTGATTTCGCCTGTCTCGCGATTGATGAGGCGGACATTCACCCGAAGAGGTGCTGCCAGCGTCACATCGCGTTCCTTGCACTCGTCGAGATCGTACTTCGGCTCGCCGAGCGAGAAGCTCTCGAAGGACAAGACCAGATTTCCGGAGAAATCCTGGATTGGTGAGATATCATGGAAAATCTCCTGCAGTCCTTTATCGAGGAACCACTGGTAGCTGTTCCGCTGGATGTCCAGCAGATGCGGCATCTCCATGACCTCTTTGATTCTGGCATAGCTATACCTGGTTCGTTTGCCCACCGGCACAGGATTAAACATTAAATCCTTCACCCCTTAGCCTGATTTTACTAGAATGTTTTTTGAAAGATAGAGAAATAACACAAATAGATGCGGAATCATAGAACAAGAAAAAAACAAGGTCAGCTTATTTTTTTGCACCTTGCTTCCGTTCCTTTCCACATACGCATAGTTATCCCTATTCAATTTCCTGTAGTTTAACACTATACCATAGCTTGACTTGACTGTCAAGTCAGGTGCATAAAAAAAAGACCGTCCTTGCGGACGGTCCCATATTCAGCAAACTGAATTACTTCAGCTCAACCGTAGCGCCAGCCTCTTCGAGCTTAGCCTTGAGGGCATCAGCATCAGCCTTGGAGACGTTCTCCTTGACCGGAGCCGGAGCGCCATCAACGAGAGCCTTAGCTTCCTTCAGGCCGAGGCCCGTAGCTTCACGGACAGCCTTGATGACGTTGATCTTCTTGTCGCCAACAGCGGAGAGAACGACCGTGAACTCAGTCTTCTCTTCAGCAGCAGCGCCAGCAGCAGCGCCAGCAGCAGCAACTGCAACCGGAGCAGCAGCGCTAACGCCGAACTTGTCTTCCATAGCCTTTACGAGCTCGGACAGCTCGAGGACAGTCATGTTTTCAATGGCTTCCATGATTTCTTCTTTAGTCATTTGATTTTCCTCCAATGTTTTGTTATTTTCGATTTGAATTCTTCGTGTTTATTTCTTAACCCCTCAGGCGGCCTGAGCCTCCTGAATGGAATTAAGCGGACTCTTTCTGCGAGCGGATTGCGTCAAGCACATAGACCGCATTGCGGATAACGCCCTGCAGAACGTTGACCGTGTTGGAAATCGGTGCGTTCATGCTGCCAAGCAGCTTGGCAATGAGTTCCTCGCGGGACGGCAGAGCTGCGAGAGCTTTAACCTCGTCGACGCCGATGACCTTGCCTTCGACCATACCGACTTTGACCGTCAGTACCTCAGCATCCTCGAGCTTGTTCTTCTTGATGAAGCCGCAGATGACCTTTGCCGGAGCAACAGCATCCTCCGTGGAGAATGCGAAAGCCGTCGTGCCCTCGAGGTGCTCTTCGATGCCCTCGATACCTGCCTCTTTGGCAGCGATGCGGAGCATCGTGTTCTTTACGACATGATAGGAAACGCCAGCCTCGCGGAGTTCGCGACGGAGTTCCGTATCCTGTGCAACCGTAAGACCCTTGTAGCTCGTGAGCACGACGCCCTTAGCGGACTCGAGCTGCTCCTTGAGCTGAGCGACAACAGCCTGTTTAGCGGAAGTAACACCCATTCTATTACACCTCCTATCTTCTTGGATTTTAAAACAGATCAAAAAACCTCCGGCTGTCCGCCGGAGGTCACATTTTCTAAGTTAGGTGACTCCGGCCTCGGCAGGCGACATGATCGTCGTTAGATGATGAAATATCAAACCTGCTGTCTACAGCCTTCGATATGCGATTGGAGACCGGAGTCTCGCCTGATCCTCAGAGCGGCTTAGAGCTGAACCGGTACGCCCGGGCCCATCGTGGCGCTAACCGTGATGGAGCGGATGTACTGGCCCTTTGCAGCAGCCGGCTTAACGCGGATCAGTGTATCAATCAGGGCCTGGAAGTTCTGCTGAAGCTTCTCAGCGTCGAAAGATGCCTTGCCAATCGGGCAATGGACATTACCGGCCTTATCGGTGCGGTATTCGACTTTACCTGCTTTAATCTCGCTGATTGCCTTCGTGAGATCCATCGTTACCGTACCGAGTTTCGGGTTCGGCATGAGGCCGCGAGGGCCGAGGATCTTACCGAGACGACCAACCGTACCCATCATATCCGGCGTAGCAACAGCGACATCGAAGTCGAGCCAGCCACCCTGGATCTTCTGGACGATTTCATCGGAGCCAACGAAGTCTGCACCTGCAGCCTCTGCCTCCTTGACTTTCTCGCCTTTTGCAAAGACGAGGACGCGCTTGGATTTACCCGTGCCATGCGGCAGGACCATAGCGCCGCGGACCTGCTGATCAGCATACTTCGGATCAACGCCGAGGCGGACGTGCAGCTCGATCGTCTCATCGAACTTCTTCGTAGCCGTCTTCTTGACGAGTTCCATTGCTTCAGCGGCCGTGTAAAGCTTGCCAGCCTCTACGAGCTTGGCAGCTTCCTGATATTTCTTACCAGCTTTAGCCATTTGTGGTGTTCTCCTTTTTGTGGTTATAACGGTATTGCCTCCCACAGGAGGAAGGGATCAGGATCAGTCTACGATCTCGATGCCCATGCTGCGAGCCGTACCCTCGATCATGCGGGTAGCAGCCTCGATATCGCCAGCGTTCAGATCTTTCATCTTGCTCTCAGCGATTTCCTGTGCTTTTGCACGCGGCAGCTTTGCTACTTTGTTCTTGTTCGGCTCACCAGAAGCCTTCTCAAGACCAGCGGCCTTCTTCAGAAGGACAGCAGCCGGCGGAGTCTTCGTGATGAACGTGAAGGATCTATCCTCAAAAACCGTGATCACGACCGGAATCGTAAGACCAGCCTGTGCCTTGGTTCTCTCGTTGAACTCCTTGCAGAAGCCCATGATGTTGACGCCAGCCTGGCCCAGTGCAGGACCTACCGGAGGAGCCGGATTAGCTTTGCCAGCCATAACCTGAAGCTTTACAATCTTAGAAACTTTCTTAGCCATTGTTTGTTTCACCTCCTAAAAATGATGGAATGATGGTTCCGCTCAAAGCGTTTCGACCTGATCGAAACCAAGCTCAATCGGCGTCTCTTCGACGATGACCTTGAGGCGCGCTTTTTCCGTATCGATCTCGGAAACCGTGCCCGTGTAGTTCTCGAAGACACCCGAGTTGATGCGAACGACATCCCCAACTGCAACATTGAGTTCAGGTTTGTGTTCCTCTTCTTCTCCCATGGATTTCAGAATACGTTTTGCCTCAGCATCGGTAAGCGGTATCGGATGCTTCTCAGAACCGACGAAACCAGTAACACCGGTGGTGTTGCGCACAACGTACCAGGAATGTTCATCGACGATCATGTCGACGAGGACATATCCAGGGAAGACCTTACGTGGGACGACCTTTTTCTTGCCGTCCTTGATCTCGACCTCATCTTCAACCGGTACGACCACATTGAAGATCATGTTGCCCATGTTGGCCGTGTGGATCAGGCGCTCAAGATTGGCCTTGACCTTATTCTCATAGCCCGAATACGTGTGGATGACGTACCAGGCTCTGCCAGGGTTATCCTGACGGAGATCCATCTCGTCTTTTTCTGCCATGCTTATCTCACCCAGCTCACCTTAAAATGATGTGGAACAATCTCGCGAAGAACGTATCACAGATCCAGATCAGGGCGCATACGACAGCAACAGCAATGCCGACAACAGCCGTATAATTGACGAGCTCCTTCTTTGTGGACCAGGACACTTTTTTCATCTCTGCGACTACTTCGTCCAGGAACTTCTTCACAATCACTTCACATCCCCGTTCGTACTGACAACGCGTCCTTACTTCGTTTCCTTATGCACCGTGTGCTTCTTGCAGAACTTGCAGTACTTATTGAACTCCAGACGATCCGGGTTGTTCTTCTTATTCTTGTTCGTGCGGTAGTTGCGGCTGTGGCACTCCGTGCACTCCAACGTGATATTGTTGCGCATCCTTTATTACACCCCTTACGTTGCGAAAGTTGACTTTTTCATAATGTCACTAATATAATTTAGCACAGTTGGCAGGCGCTGTCAACACAAAATCCTTGACAAAAAGAAATCTTTTTGCCCGGACCTGTCAAAGCAGCTGCCTGCCAGATGGCATAAATAAAACCCCTGCATCAGGGGTTCAGTTGATGAATTGGTGGCGGCACAGAGATTTGAACTCCGGACACTGCGGGTATGAACCGCATGCTCTAGCCAACTGAGCTATGCCGCCATAAATGGTGGGCAGGGATGGATTCGAACCATCGTAATCCGAAGATGACAGATTTACAGTCTGTTCCCTTTAACCACTCGGGCACCTACCCATGTCTCAACAAGTGCGTCAAGAACAAGTATTATTATAGCGGCTCTCTACGCACTTGTCAACACCTTTTTATTTTATTTTCTGCGCATCCAGACAGGAATGTCGATGAAGCTGTCCGCGCCGACCGTGCTGCCGACAGACGGATTCTGTGCAGGCTGCTGGGCAGGGGCCTGCTGCTGTGCTGGCGCCTGATTCTCTGCCTTCTGCTGTGGCTTGAACTCAGGGATGCCGACCGTCTCCTCCGGCGCGTCAAAGCCCGTGGCGATGACGGTGACGCGCACCGTATCGCCCATCGAGTCGTCGATGGATGCACCCCAGATGATGTTGGCCTGCGAGTCTGCGGCCTTCTCGATGGCCTCCGATGCCTCCGTGACCTCGAACATGCTGAGGTTCTCCTCTGCGCCCGTCACATTGAGCAGGACACCGCGCGCACCGTCGATGCTCGTCTCGAGCAGCGGCGAAGCGATGGCAGCCTTGGCGGCCTCTACAGCGGCATTCTCGCCCGAAGCCTCGCCAATACCCATCAGAGCAGACCCCGCATTGCTCATGATGCTCTTGACATCAGCAAAGTCGAGGTTGATGAGGCCCGGCAGGGCGATGAGGTCCGAGATGCCCTTGACGCCCTGGCGCAGGACATCATCGGCGATGCTGAACGCCTGCGTGATCGGCGTCTTCTTGTCGACGACCTGCATGAGACGGTCGTTCGGAATCGTGATGATCGTATCGACGTGCTTCTTGAGGTTCTCAATGCCGAGCTCCGCATTGCGGCGGCGCTTCATGCCCTCGAACGAGAACGGACGTGTCACGACGCCGACCGTCAGCGCGCCGATCTCACGGGCGCACTCCGCCACGACGGGTGCGGCACCAGTGCCCGTGCCGCCGCCCATGCCGGCCGTCACGAATACCATATCTGCGCCGCGCAGTGTGTCGAGGATATCGTCGCGGCTCTCCTCAGCGGCCTTCTGGCCAATCTCCGGCTGTGCGCCGGCGCCAAGGCCACGCGTGAGCTTCTCGCCGATCTGCATGCGCTTCGGAGCCAGGGATTTGAGCAGGGCCTGCGCATCTGTATTGACGGCAATGAATTCCACACCCTGCAGTCCGAGATTGATCATGCGGTTGACGGCATTGCTGCCGCCGCCGCCTACACCGATTACTTTTATTTTGGCTAACTGATCGAGCCCATTGTCATCCAGTTCAAACACTGCCTTAACCCCCATCATCTATGAATACGATATCATATTCTGTATATTGTCCGGCATCCTCTGGATGCCTGTTTCTTGAAAAAAAGATACCTTTATCAGTTTACCATCATTCTATACGGATTTCCATAGGCAAAGTGAAAAATTTCGCTCAGGACTTGCCCTCCTCTTTCTCGAGATTCGGATCGAATCCCTTGAGCTTGATGAACGGTGCCTCGTAGCTGAAATCGACGTAATCGATGGCATGGCGACTCGTCTTGAGCGATTTGACGAAGTCAGCCGTGAGGACTGCCTTCTCGTCGAGCCGGTCGAGCTTGCCGAGCCGAATCTGGACGGAGCTGTTCGCATAGGCGACGACGCCATCGGGATTGGCGATGTTGACCTCTGAAATCTGGTTGAGTGCCTCTGTGTCAATCTGGCTCAGGAAGTAGAGCACCTTCTTGACATTCTCATCCTTGACCTCATCACCGAGGTAGAGCCCCTTGACTTCCATGCCCGTGATCAGAGGGATCGGCACGCTGTGCAGCGCGCGGTAAGCCGCGATGATCTTGCCATTGTGGTCGAGATCCAGGTACCCGTAGTCACAGGCGACTGTCGCGACCGGCTTGCGCTCAACGACCTCGATCTCGAGGCGGTCCGGCAGGCGGCGCCGCACGACGGCCGACTCGATGCGCAGGTCGTGCATGAGGTTCTGCGCCACGGCATCCGTCTGCAGCTGGAAGAGCGGCTCGCCCGTGTGGATGCGCCCGATCTCAAGGACCTGCTCCCTTGTCAGATACGATATGCCGCTGACTTCCACGCGCTGCAGCGTGAAGATCGGCGTGTAGACCACGATGGCCATGACGAGGCCGCAGGCCGCCAGGAACAGGAGTCCCTTAAAAAGCCGCCTGCCGCTGCGATGTTTTTTCTGCTCTTGCTCCTTCAATCTCTCTCCCCCTGTACAAAAAAGCGCCGGACGATGCCAGAGTCCGGCGCAGCAAATCAGTAGATCAAAGCGAGATCAGCGATCTCACTTGGCAATCTCACTTCTGGAAACCAGCCATCTCGAGGATGCGCTCGCAGAGCTCCGGGAACTCCACGCCCATCGCGCGGCCGGCATCTGGCACGAGCGAGAGTTCCGTCATGCCCGGCACCGAGTTGACCTCGATGACGTACGGCGTGCCGTCCTCGCTGAGCATCATGTCGACGCGGGCAACACCCTTGCAGCCGCAGGCCGTAAACGTCTTGATGGCGAGCGCCTGAATCTCCTTCGTCTTCTCGTCCGAGACGCGGGCTGGGATGATGTGCGTCGAAGCGCCCTTCGTGTACTTGCTCTCGTAATCGTAGCGGCCGGAAGCCGTCGTAATCTCGATGATTGGGAAAGCCTCTTTCTTCTCCTCGTTGCCCCAGACGGCTACCGTGAGCTCCTTGCCGCGGATGAACTCCTCGATGAGGACCTCGTCGTTGTAGGAGAAGGCTTCCTTGAGTGCGTCGGCGAGCGCCTCCTTCGTCTCGACGATGTAGACGCCGATGCTCGAGCCTTGCGAAGCGGCCTTGACGACGACCGGCAGCGAGAAGCCCTGCTCGATCTCGGCGGCGAGATCGCGCTTCATCTCATAGCGGTGGTATGTGTGCGAGCGCGGCGTCGAGATACCTTCGGCGACGAAGACGCGCTTCGAAGCTGCCTTGTCCATCGTGACAGCAGCAGCGAGGACGCCCGAGCCCGTGTACGGGATGCCGAGCATGTCGAGCGTGCCCTGCAGGACGCCGTCCTCGCCGAACTTGCCATGCAGCGCATTGAATACGATCGCGCAGCCGCTCTTCTTGATATCCTCGGCAAACGTCGGCGGATTGAGCTCCATGCCCTCTGCATTGTAGCCCTTCGACTGCAATGCCTTGAGGATGGCCGCCCCCGTCTGGCGCGAGATCTCTGCCTCCGTAGACGGACCACCCATGACGACGACGATCTTATCCTGATTCATGATGAAAATTTCTCCTTTATCCTCTTTATCTTATCCTTGACATCTTATCTTTGACGCCTGTCTGCTCTACAGCGCTTTCTCACTCAGCCTGCAGCAGCGCGACGAGCTCCTCGCCCGTCTTGTAGATGTCGCCGGCGCCCATCGTGATGACGAGGTCGCCCGGCTGCACGAAGTCCTTGAGATAGGCGGCGAGCTTCTCGCGCGCCGGCTCGTAGACGACATGCTGGCCCGACTGGCGCTTGACCTCGTCGACGATCGTCTGGCCGCTGATGCCCGGGATGGGCGCTTCGCCTGCGGCGTAGACATCGGTGAGCACGAGGACGTCAGCCGAGACGAATGCCTTGCCGAACTCCTCGTGCAGGAGCTGCGTGCGCGAGTAACGATGCGGCTGGAAGACGCAGATCAGGCGCTTCGGGCTCGTCTCCTTGGCGGCCTTGAGCGTCGCGGCGATCTCCGTCGGATGGTGCGCGTAGTCGTCGACGATCCAGATGCCATTTGCGCGGCCCTTCGTCTGGAAGCGGTGCTTGGCACCGTGGAAGGCTGCGAGGCCCGCCGCCATCTTCTCGAAGCTCACACCGATCGAGAGGCCCGTGACGATGCAGGCCATCGCGTCGAGGACATTGTGGCGGCCCGGGATGTTGAGATCGACGTGGCCGAGCTCTTCCTCGCCGTGGAAGACATCAAACGAGATGCCCATGCCGCTGTGCGTGATGTTCTTCGCGCGGTAGTCGGCCTCATGGTCGATAGCGTAGGTGATGTACTTGCGGTCGAGATTCTTGGCCATCGTGCGCAGGTTCTCGTTGTCGAAGCAGATGACAGCGTAGCCCGTCTCCTTGTCGACGTTCTGGATGAACTGCGTGAAGGCCTTGATGATGTTCTCCATCGTGCCGTAGTGGTCCATGTGGTCGTCTTCGACATTCGTCACGACGGCGATGTGCGGGTGGAGCTTGAGGAAGGAACCGTCGCTCTCATCCGCCTCCGACACGAGGTAATCGCTCGTGCCGAGCTCGGCATTCGTGCCGAGGTCGGGGACTTCGCCGCCGACGACGACGGACGGCGAGACGCCCGCGTGCGTCAGCGCGACGCCGAGCATTGAGGTCGTCGTCGTCTTGCCGTGCGCGCCGGCAACCGCGATGCCCTTGTACTCGTTGACGAGGGCCGCATTGATGTCCGAGCGGTGCAGCTTCGTGATGCCGAGGTCCTTGGCCGCCAGGACTTCCGGATTGTCGAACGGGATGGCCGTCGAGACGACGATGGCGTCGACGCCGCGGACATTCTCCGCCTTCTGGCCGCCCAGCGTGATCTTCGCCCCCATCTGGCGCAGCTTCTCGATGATGCCCGAATCCTCGCGATCCGAACCCGACACCTCATAGCCGAGCTCGACCATCATCTTGGCCAGCGGGCTCATACCGGCGCCGCCGATGCCCACAAAATGAATCTTCTTGATGCCTTTCAGCTCTTTGAGCTCTTTATGCAATCCAATCACCTTTTCCCTTTGTTCCATCTGTTCTTTATTTCTTGGCGATATCGAGGACGAGGTCTGCGATATCGCTGGCCGCCTGCGGACGCCCCATCGCGCGGCTGGCCTTCGCCATCGCCTGAAGCTTGTCGGGCTCGCTCAAGAGCTCGGTGAGCACAGAACTCAGGCGCTCCGGCGTCAGTTCCCGGTCGAGGATCATGCGCGCCGCCCCTGCTTCCTCGAGCGCACGCGCATTGTGCTCCTGGTGGTTCTCTGCCGCATAGGGATACGGGATCAGGATGGCCGGGATGCCGCGCGCCGTGAGCTCAGCAAGGCCCGTCGCGCCGGCGCGGAAGATGGCGAGGTCCGCCATCGCCATCGCCTGCGGCATGTTGTAGAGGTACGGCTTGACGAGGATGTGCTGGCAGGCGGCAAGGTCGACACCGGCCTCCTCGAGCCCCTTGAGCACCGGCTCGTAGCCGCGCTTGCCCGTCACATGCAAGAACTGCACCTCTGGATGCGCTGCCGCAGTCTTGATGACGCCGATCATCGCGAGGTTGATGGCGCGCGCGCCGCGGCTGCCGCCCGAGACGAGGACCGTCAGCTTCTTCGGGTCGAGGCCGAAAGACGCCGCGCCCTGCTCACGCTGTGCCGAGAGCACTTCGCTGCGGATCGGGTTACCCGTGAAGACGACCTTATCGGCCGGGAAGTGCTTCATGGCCTCTTCCGTGCCCGCCGCAATCTTCGTCACGAACTTCGAGAGTATCTTGTTGGTGATGCCCGGCACGACATTCTGCTCCTGTATGAGCGTCGGGATGTGCATGAGGCTGGCCGCGAGCAGGATAGGCCCGCAGACGTAGCCGCCCGTGCCGATGACGACGTCCGGCTTGAACTTGTGGACGATGCGCGTGGCCTTGGCCACGCCGACCATCGCGCGGCCGGCGCGCAGGATGTTGTCGGCCGTCAGATGGCGCTCGAACCCCTGGATGTCGACTGTCGTGAAGGGCAGTCCTTCCTTGGGGATGATGTCAGCCTCGAGGCCGCGCTTCGTGCCGACGTAGAGGAATCTCGCGTCGGGCACCTTCTGCTGGATAGTCCGGATGATGGTGATGGCCGGGTAGATATGGCCGCCCGTGCCGCCGCCTGAAACAATGATATTCAAGATGAGAAATCCTCCCGTCGAGTCACTTCTGCTGTTCTAATTCATGGACGAGATGCTTGAAGTCGCGGCCGCGCTCCGCCATGTTGTGGTACATGTCGAAGCTCGCACAGGCCGGCGAGAGCAGCACAACGCCCGGCTCCTTGGCCAGCGCATGCGCGATTTCCACGGCCTTGCGCATCGAGTAGCCGGCCGCATAGATCCGCTCCTCAGGGAAGCCATTCTCGACAGCGGCCCCGTAGAAGCGCGCGGCCGCGCGGCCGATGAGGACCAGTGCGTCAACGCGCTCGCAGACGAGCTTCATGAAATCCGTGAGGTCCGTCATCTTGTCGTCGCCGCCCGCCAGCAGGACGATGTGGCCGTCGAACGTCTCGAGCGCCTTGATGGCCGAGTCCGTATTCGTCGCCTTCGAGTCATTGTAATACGGCACGCCGTCAATCGTCGTCACGTACTCGATGCGATGCTCGACACCGCGGAACGACTTGAGCACGGGGACCATCAGCGCGGGCTCGCAGCCGGCGAAGAAGGCCACGGCGATGGCCGCGAGGGCATTCTCGACATTGTGCGGTCCCTTGATGCCGAGCTCATCCGTGCGGCAGAGCTCATGCTCCTCACCCTGCCAGCGGATGACGATGAGGCCGTCGCGCACGCTGCCGCGCACAAAGACGCCCTCCTCGAGTTCTTCCCGGCGGCTGAAGTAGCAGACCTGCGCCTGCGTGCGCGCCTTCATGCCGCGCGTCTTCTCGTCGTCGTAGTTGAGGACGACGTAATCGTCCGGCGTCTCCTCGCGGAAGATGCGCTCCTTCATGGCCTGGTAGACCTCCATCGAGCCGTGGCGCACGATGTGGTCCGGCGTCACATTGAGCAGCGCCGAGACGTGCGGGTGGAAGTGCTCCGTCGCCTCCATCTGGTAGCTCGAGATCTCCGCCGCGATGCAGCCGCCCTTGCCGATGCGCAGGGCCTCCTCCGACAGCGGCACACCGATGTTGCCGCCGACGCCGACCTTGTCGTAATGCGTCTCGAGCAAGAGTCCGAGCAGCGTCGTCGTCGTCGTCTTGCCGTTCGTGCCCGTCACCGCGCAGATCGGCGACTCCGCAATGTCATAGGCGAGCTCCACCTCGCTCATGACGCGGATGCCCTTCTCGTAGGCCGCCTGGATGAGCGGGATGCGCACCGGCACGGCCGGCGAGACAATAACCGTATCCACGCCCTCGAGCAGGCTCTCCTGCTGCGGGCCGAAGGCGAGCGCGACGCCGAGCTCGCGCAGCTTCGAGAAGTCATCGCCGAGCTTCTCGAGCTCCTCTTCCGTCTTTGCGTCGCTCAGCGTGACCGCTGCGCCAAAGCGGCGGGCGAGCTTCGCCGCAGCAAAGCCGCTGACGCCCGCGCCAATGACCAGTACGTTCTTCTGCTTCCAATCCAACTCCATGACAAGTCCTCCCGACTATACAAGAAAATCCGACTTTACATCCCGTTACGGCATCATCAGCAGTCCGACGACGCTCGCGACAAGTCCGACCATCCAGAAAACAAAGACGACCTTCGTCTCCTTCCAGCCGCCGAGCTCGAAGTGATGGTGTATAGGACTCATGCGGAAGACGCGCTTGCCCGTCGTCTTGAACGAGATGACCTGGATGATGACCGAAAGCGCCTCGCAGACAAAGACGAAGCCGATGACGGCCAGCAGGATCTCCGTATGCGTCAGGATGCCGACAGCGGCAATCGCGCCGCCGAGTGCCAGCGAGCCCGTGTCGCCCATGAAGACCTTGGCCGGGTGGGCGTTGAAGCGCAGGAAGGCCACGCAGGCCATCATCATGGCCACGCAGAAGAGCGCGAGGTCAAAGTGGCCCGTCATATAGCAGACGAGCGCATAAGCGCCCGAGGCGATGGCCACCGTGCCCGAAGCCAGGCCGTCGAGGCCGTCCGTCAGATTGACGGCATTGCTCGTGCCGACGAGCACGAAGAGCACGAGGAAGTAGTAGCCGATGCCGATGTCGAGATTGATGTCGGCAATCGGGATCCAGATCGTCGTGTCGATGCCGAGCACGCGCGTGCCGACGATCATCGTCACGATGGCGATGAGGATCTGGCCGAGCATCTTCTGCTTCGCCTTGAGGCCGAGGTTGCGCTTCTTGACGACCTTGATGTAGTCGTCGAGGAAACCCAGCACGAAATGGCCGAGCGTGATGAAGAGGGCCAGCAGGACAGCCGGCGTCAGCGGCGCCGCCGCCACCGTCGCGATCACGATGGCCAGGATGATCATGATGCCGCCCATCGTCGGCGTGCCACTCTTGGCCTGATGGCTCTTCGGCCCTTCTTCACGGATGCTCTGTCCGAACTTGAGCTTGTGCAGCTCCGGAATCAGTAACGGCCCTGTGCAGAGCACGAGGCCGGCGGCAAAGATGGCCGCAAGAAGTATCTTATCCAAGTTCTAACGTCTCCACTCTCTTTACGATTTCCCACTCGAGCCAGTGCTCAGAGCAGGTCGATGATCTTTTCCATCTGCATGCCGCGCGAGCCCTTGAAGAGGATCGTGTCGCCCGGCTCGAGGATCTTGTGCAGGCAGTTGGCTGCCGCCTCGTGCGAATCTGCGCGGAACACCTGCGGCACGCCGCCCGCCTCCGCGCCGTCCGCGATGAAGGCGCCCATCTGGCCGCGCGTGACGACGGCAGCAAAGCCGTGCTCGGCGAGCTCACGGCCGACCTCGCGGTGCGCCTCCTCCGAGACGCTGCCGAGCTCGAGCATGTCGCCCATGACGGCGATCTTGCGTCCCTTCGTCAGCTCCGAGAGCGTCTCGATGGCCGCCTTCATCGACATCGGGCTTGCGTTGTAGGCATCGTTGACGACATGGTACATCTTGACATCCTGCACCTCGAAGCGCATCTTCGTCGCCTTGAGGTTGCGCAGGCCGGCGGCCGCCTCCGCAGGCGTCAGGCCGAGCGCGAAGCCGGCCGCGATAGCTGCGAGCGCGTTGTAGACATTGTGGCGACCGACCATCGCAAACACAAACGTCTGCTCACGTCCCTTCCAGTCGAGCGTGAAGCGCGTCTCATGGCCGCCGACCGTCTCGATATCCCTGGCGCGCACATCGGCCTCATTCTCGATGCCGAACGTCAGGACGCGCACGCCCTCCTTCGCCTTCGAGCGCATCGCCGCGACGTACGGGTTGTCCGCATTGAGGACGACCGCGCCGCCCGCGGGAATGGCCTCGACCATCTCCGACTTCGCCTTCGCGATGTTCTCGATGGAACCGAGGAGCTCCATGTGCGTCTCGCCGACATTCGTCACGATGCCGACAGACGGCGCCGCGATCGGCGCCATGGCCTCAATCTGGTGCAGGCCGCGCATGCCGATCTCGACGACAGCAGCCGTGTGCTCCTTGCGCAGGCCTAGGAGCGTCAGCGGCAGGCCGATCTCATTGTTGTAGTTGGCCTGCGTCTTGAGGACAGGGCCGCGCGCCGAGAGCACCGCAGCCGTGAGGTCCTTCGTCGTCGTCTTGCCGTTCGAGCCCGTGATGGCGACGACCGGCAGCGAGAAGCGCATGCGCCAGGCGTGCGCGAGCTGCTGATAGGCCGCGAGCGTGTCCGGCGCGATGAGCACCGTCGTCTTGAGGCCGGCCAACTGCTCCTTCGGGCAGCCCGTGCTGACCATGACGCCGCTCGCACCCTTCTCGACCGCATCGCGCACGAAATCCTCGCCGTTGAAGCGCTCGCCCTTGAAGGCGAGGAACAGGACTCCCGGCGTGATTTTGCGCGTATCCGTCACAATATCCGTGAACTCTTCATGCTCCATCTTGTAGAGCTGTGCCCCCGTCGCTTCGCGGACCTCATCAAGCGTAAATGCTGGCATCGGAAATTTCCCTCCTGCAACTCTGTAATCTCGTCATTTCTTCTCGGCCAGCTTGGCAGCGACAGCTGCGCGGGCCTCTTCTTTGTCATCGAAGTGGATCGTCTTGTCCTTGAGGATCTGGTAGTTCTCGTGACCCTTGCCGAGGATGACGACGATATCGTCCTTCTCCGCCATCTCGACGGCGCGGTAGATGGCCTGGCGGCGGTCCACGATGAGCTCATGGTGCTTCGTGCCGATGGCCTCCTCAACACCCTCCTCGACCTGCGAGAGGATGAACGCCGGGTCCTCCGTGCGCGGGTTGTCCGACGTCGCGATGACGACATCGGCGAGCTCCGCCGCGAGACGTCCCATGATCGGGCGCTTCGTGCGGTCGCGGTCGCCGCCGCAGCCGAAGACAGCGATGATGCGCCGCTTCGCGATCTTGCGCGCCGTCTTGAGGACATTCTCGACGCCGTCCGGCGTGTGCGCGTAGTCGACGATGATGGAGAAGTCCTGGCCGGCCTTGACGAGCTCGAAGCGGCCCGGCACTGCCGTGAAGGCCTCGAGCGCCTCCTTGATGACGGATGCGTCGATGTGCTCAGAAAGAGCCGCGCCGACGGCGCTCATGACATTGTAGACATTGAAGATGCCCGTGATGTGGAGCGAGAGTTTCATCTCGCCGAAGCTCTCGTGATGGAGCACGAACTCCGCGCCGTTCGCGTGGACGAGGATGTCCGTCGCGCGCAAGTCGGCTTCCTTCTCGATGGCATACGTCAGATGCTGGCATTCTGCATGTGCGAGCATCGTCGCACCGGCCGCATCGTCGATGTTGACGACAGCCGTCTTGCCCTGCTTGCAGCCCTTCTCCGACACATGGTCGAAGAGCTTCGCCTTCGCGAGCATGTAGTTCTCGAGCGTCTTGTGGTAGTCGAGGTGATCCTGCGTGAGATTCGTGAAGACAGCCGTGTCAAACTCGATGCCCGCTACGCGGTTCTGGTCGAGCGCGTGCGACGAGACTTCCATGACGACGTAGTCCATGCCCTTGTCGCGCATCATCGCCAGCGTGTGCTGCAGCTCGACGACATCCGGCGTCGTATTGTGGATTGGCAGCACCTCATCCTCAATCATGATCTGGATCGTGCCGATCAGGCCGACCTTATAGCCTGCCTTGCGCAGGATGGCGCGCGTGATGTAGCTCGTCGTCGTCTTGCCGTTCGTGCCCGTGATGCCCACGACGCGCATCTTACGCGCCGGGTAGTCGTGGAAGTACGGCACGATCGTGTCGAGCGCCGGCTGCAGCTCCTTGACGCGCAGCACCGCGATGCCCTGTGGCACCTCGACATCCTCGCGCGTCGTCACGATGGCGCTTGCGCCCGCCGCGACAGCCTGCGGGATGAACTTGTGGCCGTCAACATGGACGCCCGGGATGCAGACGAAGAGCGTGCCCTGCTGCACCTTGCGCGAATCGTGCTCGATGCCCGTGATGACCGTATCGCGATTTCCGATGATGACAGCATCCTCCAAGAGATCTGCCAGCTGACCGATAGTTTTCATTGTATTTCCTCCCCAAGGCTCCGCCTGCGGTCATGCCGCCGCGGGCCGTTACCTATTATAAACCGTATCCATGCGTCCTGCAAACACAAAAGAAGCTGCTCGTTCGATTTGCAGCCTCTTTTCCATCTTATTTACTTTCATGCGAAAAATACGTCTTCTTCGGGACCTGCATGCCAAGCTGGCTCTCCGCGATTGCCTTGATGCGCTCCGGGTTCTTGAGCTTCGCGATCTCCACATTGAGCCGTTCATTCTCCTGCTCGATGCGAGTGGCCTCGCTCTGCGTCTCGACGAGCGTGTAGCCGCGGCTCGCACTGATGCCGCTGCCGATCGTCACGAGCATCGCGAGCAGTGCCGTGACGATGAAGAGCACCTGGAAATGAGAGCGCAGCGACGTGTTGAGCACGCGGTGCACGAACATCTCCTGACGCTCCGGCTTGTGCTCCTCCGCCTGATGCACGGGGACCTCCTGATACGATTCGTCCTGTCTTTCCTGTCTTGCCAGCATCAGCGCGCCTCCTTTCTCGTCTCTTCCTGATCATCCGCTGTATCCAGTTTCTCCGCGATGCGCAATTTGGCGCTCTTCGAGCGCGAGTTGTGCGCGAGCTCATCGGCCGTCGCCTGCTTCGGCTTGCCGAGCAAGCGGATCTCTGGCCTATGGTGGCAGACGCAGACCGGCAGCTCCGGCGGGCAGATGCAGCCGCGCGCCATCTCCTTGAGCGTCTGCTTCGCGATGCGGTCCTCCAGCGAGTGGAAGGTGATGATCGCGATGCGCCCGCCCGGCTTCAGGTGATGCACCGCCGTGCGGAACGCCTTCTCGAGGATGCCGAGCTCGTCGTTGACCTCGATGCGGATGGCCTGGAAGATGCGCTTCGCCGGATGGCCGCTGCCCGCCTGGCGCACCGCCTTCGGCACCGCCTTGCAGATGATGTCGACGAGCTCGCCCGTCCGCTCGATGGGCTTTATGGCGCGCTCCCTGACGATGAACTGCGCGATGCGGCGCCCCCAGCGCTCCTCGCCGTAATCGTGGAAGATGCGGTCGAGCTCCTTCTCGCTGTACGTATTGACGACATCGTACGCCGAGAACTTCGCCTCCGGATCCATGCGCATGTCGAGCGGCGCATCGTGCATATACGAGAAGCCGCGCTCCGCCGTGTCGATCTGGTGCGACGAGACACCGAGGTCAAAGACGACGCCGTCGACGAGCGGTGCCCCCTGCGCCTCGAGGATCTCCTCGAGATGCGAGAAATTGCTGTGCACGATGTCGACGTGGCACTTGACGTCCTTGAGGCGCTCTTTCGCCGCCGCGATGGCCTCCTCATCCTGATCGATGCCGATAATGCGGCCCTCAGGCGAGAGCAGTTCCGCGATGCGATGGGAATGGCCAGCGCCTCCCAGAGTACAGTCGACATAGATCCCTTCTTTATTTGTCACGAGACCCTTGACCGTCTCCTCCAGCATGACGCTGATATGATGAAACTCCACGTTTCCTTCCCCCATCTATCTATCGCTTCCTATTCTATATGCCGAGCTCCGCCAGCGACGCCGCGATGGCCGTCACATCCGGCTCGACTTCCTCGTTGTAGCGGCTCCACTGTTCCTTGCTCCAGACCTCGATGCGGTTGTCCGCCCCGGTTAGCACGACAGGCTGGCGCAGCGTGATGTCCGCATAAGCGCGCAGATTTGCCGGCACGAGGAAGCGCCCCTGCTTATCGCATTCGAGCGTGCGCGCCCCCGAGAAAAAGAACCGCACGATGGCGCGCGCCTCCGGCTTTGCGAGCGGCAGCGCCCGCAGTTTCGCCGCGAGCTCCTCCCATGCCTGCTGACCGTAGAGGAAAAGGCACTTGTCGAGCCCCTTCGTGATGACAAAGGAAACACCGAGCTCCTGACGGAAATCAGCCGGGAGGATGACGCGTCCCTTCGCATCAATCGTATGGGCATACTCACCCATGAACATCCCACTGCACCGCCTTTCCGCACATCTGGCACTTTTCCCCACAATTCGCCACTTTATCTATTCTTTTTTATAGCAGATAAATCCTGCTTTTGCAAGTGGAAATTGGTAGTGTCAAGATTCTTTCGCAAATTCATTTCATCCGCCAGTAAATATCGGCA
>OIWT01000552.1_pt1 | contig 50906 bp, 42 predicted proteins | sample 1587701 | NCBI WGS metagenome assembly OIWT01 (sample SAMEA3888904, study PRJEB22519) | human gut metagenome | biome: human gut; feature: human-associated habitat; material: faeces | place: Denmark | collected 2009 | reverse complement strand
TTTTTCTGCGATTTTGACGGCTTCACTGTCTATGGGAAAAATTTTTTCCAGCTTGAGCACGGAAGCACCGACTTTTTCGGCGGCTGAGCACGCCTCTGCGAAGAGTCTGCCGTACACGACTATAAGAGTATCGTTTCCGTGCTCAAGCCCGTGCTCAAAGAAATCAAAGTCGCCGTAATCCGCAGTAAATTCCGGCAAAACCGCCTTTTCGCAGTCCCTAGGATAGCGTACCGCCCAAACGCCGCTTCCATTCAGTGCGGTTTTGAGCACGCGCCCGAGCTCCGCATAATTAAACGGGCTGTAAATCGTAATTCCCGGTATTGTGGTGAGCATGGGAACGTCAAAAATACCTTGGTGGGTTTCGCCGTCCCCGCCGACAATGCCGGCTCTGTCAACGGCGAGCACCACATGGAGCGGATTTATGGAAGCGTCATGTATTATTTGGTCATAGGAGCGCTGGAGGAAGGTCGAATATACCGCAAAAACGGGCTTCATCCCCCCTGCGGCAAGTCCCGCCGCAAAGGTTACGGCGTGCTCTTCCGCAATTCCCACATCAAAGAAACGCTCCGGATACTTTTGGGAGAAGGCTTTCAGCCCTGTTCCGTCGGTCATAGCAGCGGTTATGGCGCAGATTTTACTATCATTTTCCGCCATATTGCAGATAATTTCGCCGAACGCATCGGAAAAACTTTTCTTGTGTGCTTCGACAAGCTCGCCATTCTCTTTATTGAACGGCGCAACGCCATGGAACTTTGATGGAAGCATTTCTGCCGGGCGATACCCCCTGCCTTTGACGGTGTTCACGTGAACGAGCACAGGACATCTAAGGCTTTGAGCACGCTTGAGCACGCGAATGAGCATTTGCACATCGTGACCGTCCGCGGGCCCGAGATAGACAAATCCGAAATGCTCAAAGGTATTGCTGCCGTAGTAAAAATCCTTGAGTGCGGTTTTGCAGTATTTTGCCGCGCTGAAAATTCCTTTGCCGATAAGCGGAATTTTCAGCAGAAAACGCTGAAGAGAATCCTTAAAGTTAAAGTAGCTCTCCTTATTGCGAATTCGGGCGAGATATTTTGACATGGCGCCGACGTTTTTTGAAATGCTCATTTCGTTGTCGTTGAGCACCACAATCAGATTTGTTCCGCTGCGCCCGGCGTTGTTCATAGCCTCAAAGAACATTCCGCCGGAGGCTGCGCCGTCACCCACCACCGCCACCACGGAGGCTTCGTCGCCGCTGATTTTTTTTGCCTCCGCTATGCCCAATGCGGCGGAAACGGAGGTGCTGGCGTGTCCGGCAACGAAAGCGTCATGCGCGCTTTCGCAGGGCTTGGGAAAGCCGGAAAGCCCGCCCTCGGTGCGAATACCGGTGATGTCGCGGCCGGTGAGCAGCTTGTGCGAATAGCACTGGTGTCCCACGTCCCACACGATAGGCTCGTTCGGCGAATTAAAAACATAGTGCAGCGCCACCGTAAGCTCCACCGTGCCGAGGTTCGAGGCAAGATGTCCGCCGGTTACCGAAACTTTATCGAGAATTTCTTCGCGAAGCTCGAAGCAAAGTTCGTCAAGCTGGTCTTTATTAAGCTCTTTTACTCCTTGTGGAAGTTCTATACTTTCAAGAAGTCTTTTCCCCATTTGTTTCTCCAATCCAAATCATGCGTCCTCGACGCGGGTTATAAGAAAATCAAGCAGCGCAGCAAGCGCGCCTGTATCAAGTCCTTTTTCATTGAATTTGAAAAGGACGGTGCCTGCCTTTGCAATGCAGGAATATATATCGGAGCGGGTCTTTTCCTCTCCGTGAATTTTTACATAGGAATTAAGCTCACATTCCTCGTAATTTCCGTTGAAATCGAGGAGATCGTCCGCCATTTGGAACGCCAGACCAAAAAGTTCCGCATAGCTTTCCGCAAGCGAGCAAAGCTCCTCGTCCGCACCGGCTGCAATACAGCCGACGGCGGCGGAGGCCTTCATAAGAGCGGCGGTTTTAAGAGAATGTATGGCGGCAAGCTCCACTGCGGAGACTTCTTTTTCCGCCGCGGCAAGGTCGAGCACCTGACCGCCGACCATTCCGCGATAGCCTGCGCAATTCGCAAGCTTCGCCACGGCTTTAACGGCTCTTTCCGGATGTGCCGCCGCAGCCTCGCTTTCCGTAATCACGGAAAACGCGTGGGTGAGCAGCGCGTCGCCGGTAAGCACCGCCGTAGATTCGCCGAAGGCTATGTGGCAGGAGGGCTTTCCTCTGCGCATATCATCGTTATCCATGCAGGGCAGGTCGTCATGAACCAGCGAATACGCCTGCACGCACTCGATTCCGAGGGCGTAAGGCAGAGCGCCCTCGCTCTTGCAGCCGAGCATCTTTGCGAACTCAAGCACAAGCACGCCGCGCAGACGCTTGCCGCCCAGTGCGGAATAGCGCATGGCCTCAACTATTTTATCCTGCTCGCCGCAGCTTGAAACAAGTGCGGCACTCATTCCCTCATCTATGATTTTTTTGTCATCGGTTAAAAAAGAAAGCATTCTATCCTCCACCGTCAGATTTCAATTTGTTCTATCTCCTGCTTTGCTTCGTCAAGCTTTTTTTGGCAGAACTTAGTAAGCTCTACGCCTTCCTTAAAAAGCTTTACGGAGTCCTCGAGAGATACATCCTCTGCGGAAAGCTTTTCGTTGATTTCGGAGAGCTTTGCAAGAGCCTCCTCGAACTTCATATCCTTTCTCAAAAAGCAAGACCTCCTTCTGTTTTTTCGTTTACGGTCGCTTTTAAGTGTCCGTCAGGCAAATACAGGTCGAACATCTCCCCCACGGAAATATCACCGGTGCTTTTGATTATCTTGCCGTCCTTCTCCGCGCGGTAAAGGGTCTTTTTGAGCAGCTTCGCCGGATTATTTAAATCAAGCAGCGCAAGCTGCATTTGCAGCACATGGTTGCCATTATTTATCTTATTTTCAAAGCCGCGCTTTACGCTTTCGTCCAGTGCAGCAATTTGATTGGCAAATTTAGTATAAATTTCATCTGTAAAGTCAAAAGCCTTAACAGAGCCTATCATCGCTAATTTTCCGCTTCTGTCGTCGATTTTTTTACGCAGAACGTTATACAGAAAGTCAAGGTTCGAGTCAAGAGTCTGCTTTATTTCATCACAATCCGGACTTGCAAGTTCGGCAGCGGCAGACGGCGTCGGAGCGCGTAAATCTGCCACAAAATCGCATATAGAGAAGTCCGTTTCGTGTCCTACGGCGGAAATCACAGGGGTTTTGCAGGAGAAAACGGTTCTGGCAAGCATTTCATCGTTGAATGCGGAAAGGTCATCGGAGCTTCCGCCGCCTCGCCCGATTATAATTACATCGGGCTTTATTTCGTCATCCTGTTTTTTCAGCGCGCGGATAAGCTGCTCGGGTGCGTCCGCTCCCTGAACGGAAACCGGCGTGAGCACCAGCTTCGCCAAAGGCCACCTCCGCCCCAGAACATTTATTATGTCGTGCAGCGCCGCGCCGTGTGCGGAGGTAATAACACCGATTTTCCCGGGAAAACGCGGAAGAGGCTTTTTCGCCTCCGGCGCAAAGAGTCCTTCCTTTTCAAGGCGCTCCTTGAGCTGCTCAAAGGCGAGAAACTTCGCTCCGAGTCCGTCCGGCTGTATGTCATAGACGTACAGTTGGCAGGCGCAGGTCTTTTTGTAAACGGATAAATCGCAGCGGGCTATGACCGCCATTCCGTTCTGAGGAGTGAAGCGGATGCGTTCCGCATAGCTTCGGAACATAACGCATTTTACTTCAGATTCTGTGTCTTTCAGCGAAAAATACATATGTCCGGAGTAAAGATTTTCCTTGAAATCGGCTATTTCTCCGCAGATATAAATTCCCGAAAGCTTCGGGTTTTCGTCAAGATACGATTTCAGATACGAGGTTACCTGCGTAACCGAAAGAATACTAAAACCGGGCACCCTCTCCCCCCTTATCTTTTGTATGCTTCCGCCGCAAGCACCGCAATTCCCGCAGCGTTATCGGAAGAAAACTCCGGCTTTGCAAAAATACCGCCATATTTATTCTCGATTGTGTTTCTGATAATGCAGTTTGACATAACACCACCCGCATAAACAAGCGGCAGTTTGCCATATTCGGAGAGCATGGCGTCTGTCATTCCGCAAAGCGCCGCTTCAACGGATTTGAGGCAGAAAAGCGCGATATCTTCGGGCTTTTCGCCATTTTCAAGCATTTTTCTGCACTTATTTTCAATACCGGAAAGGCAGCACTCCGTGCCCTTCATAACCGGTTTTATTTTGAATTTGCGGTCGCTTTTTAATGCAAGCCCCTCAAGGTACTTCCCTGCCGGAAACGGCAGCCCGAGCATAACGCCGACCCTGTCCACTGCCTGCCCTGCTTTTAAGTCCATAGAGCCGCCGATTTTCGTGCAGCGGATGATTCGCTCAGCACTCGGCTCAACCAAAAGAGCTTCGGTCGTTCCGCCGGAAAGGTGGAACGCGATGAATCGTTCCCGGAACAGGTCGAGCCGCCCGGCGGAATAAAGTGCCGCGGCAACATGTCCCTGCTGATGCGCAAAGGGCAAAACCGGCACCTTGAGCGCTGCGCCGAGGCAGTTCGCCGCCATTTCGCCCACCAAAAAGCATGGCATATACGAGCCGTCAATATCCCGTGGGCGGGTTGAAACGCCGATGGCGGTTATTTTGCCGCCGTATTCGGCGAATACGTTCTGAACCATGTCGCCAAGCTGCTTTACATGGGCAAAAACCGCATCCGACTGGCGCAGACCAAGCTCGCCCGCTTTTACCGGGAGCAGCTTTTTGCTTTGAATTATTGTGTTTGCTTCGCTGTCAAAAAGTGCGGCGGAGGTGGTGTAATTGCTGGTATCAATCCCCAGAAACGCACTCATTATCGCTTTCCGCCTTCTTTTTATATACTGCGCCGAGAACTCCGTTTACAAAGCCGGGCGCATCGTCACCGCCATAGATTTTTGCAAGTTCGACCGCTTCGTTTATGGAAACGCTTGCGGGCACTTCTTTGCTGAAATAATACATTTCGCAAACGGCAATTCGCAGAATTGCAAGGGTGGTTCTTGCCATTCTGCCGGGCTTCCAATGGGTGGAGCAGGAAGCGATTATGCTGTCGATTTCGTCGCGGTTATCAAGGGTTTTGCGGGCAAGCTCCTTTGCAAAGTCACCGTCGTTCAAAATGAGATCGCGGCCGTCCGCGGCGTTTTCAAGGATATAGTCCAGTCCTTCGTTGTGAAAGCTGCTTTCAAATACGATGGCAAAAGCCTGTTCGCGAGATTCTTTTCTTGTCATTGCATTTCCTCCAATAAAAAAGCCTCCCCAGTTTTATCCGAGGAGGAAAAGCTGGTCGTCTTTAATTTTCAAGCGTCAAATTCTAAAAACAATTATACCACGAATATTCGTTTTTACAATAGATAAGCCTGATTTTTATGCAAAAAATCTGAAAATATACATTTTAAGAAAAGCCACTCGGCTATGCAAGCGGCTTTTCTTTATGAAATCTTAATCATCCGTAGACTGGGTGCCGTAATTGTAGCTTCCGTTTCTTCCGACGGAGCCGAGATAGCTCGAAATTGCGTCCGCAATTCCGGAGGCGATGGAGCTTTGATAGCTGTTCTGAATAAGCTTGTAGTAGTCGGATTCGTTGCTGACGAAACCGAGTTCGCCGAGAACGGCAGGATACTCCTGCACGCGGGTCACATAGTAGCGGCCTATCATTCCGCCCCGGTTCGATGTTTCAAGTGCGGAGGCAACATTCGCTGACAAGCCGTCCGCAAGCGAGGACGAGAAACGAGTGAAATAGAAGCATTCCGAGCCGTTTCCGGTGCTTGTGGTAGCGGAGTTGCAGTGCACGCTGACGAATACAAGGGGATTTTTCGACGAAGCATAAGCCGTTCTGTCCGCAAGGGAGGGCCTGCTGTTTACGGTATCCATCATATACACCGTTGCCCCCCGGCTTTCAAGCTCCGACTTGAGGTATTTGCCGACGGCGAGGTTGATTTCGTATTCACCGTACGCGGAAAGGTAGCCGAGGGCGCCCACTCCGAGGGCGCTGTGACCCACATCCACAACAATGGGCACGCCGGAAAGGCTGTAAGTTCCGGTGGGGTTATTGAAGCGGAAAACGAGATTTCCGCCCTCATAGTAGGCATCGTAGCCGAGAAAGCCGCCCTTGGTGCTGAGATTAAGGCTGAGCTTGCTTCCGCTCCAGGTGGCGGAGCCAAAAAGCGGCGTGCAGTTAAGCTCCAGAGAGTCCGGAACGGAGTCTGTATATTGGAAGTCAACGGTGAACGCTGAGCTTGTGTACTTGGCTATATAAGCCACCTGCTGCTCCGTTTTAATCGTGACATAAGTGTAGCGGTAATCCGACGAAACGGTAAGAGAACCGATTTTGTTGCCGCCGAGTTCGCCGGAAACCGGGCTTACATCGCTTGTATAAACGCGCTGTCCTGACTGAAGATTGTAGTAGGAGAATGTTTTGCTGCCCTCCACATAAACAATTTCATCGCCGACAACATAATCACGGGTTCCTTTCGCCAGCGGGTAGCAGTCGTAATCGGAAAGGTCGTTTAAGGTGTCCGTGGGGAACGTTTCCGCGGATTTCGATATGACCTCCACAAGTCCTCCGGCCGTTGCCTTTGCGGAAACGGTAACGAACGCGCCCTCCATTTTTTCGGTTGCGTCCTCCCATGTTCCTTTTACGATAATATTACCGAGGCTCTGTTCGGAAATGCCCGCTGCCGGAACGCTGAGCACGCCGGTATAAATTTGATACGTGGATTCGTTATCGGTGGAGTCGTCCGCTTCGGTGCTGGGCTTGAGCGTGACGGTGTTTGAGCCGAGGGTCGCCGTTACGGTTGAACCCTCATAAGCAAGCGCTGACACCGTGATGCTCATTCCGCCGCCGACGGTTACATTTCCGAGAGGGGACATTTCCTTGAGCACCTTTACATTTCTTGTAACATTATAAGTTATGGTTTTTTCCTTATGAACGAATTCAAAGGTGTTAAGTCCGGTTTTCAGCTCCTGAGTCAGCATAAATGCGCCGTTGGAGTCACGCTTTACTTTTTTGCCGTTCATCAAAAGGTCGAAATTCACATCGGAAGCGCCGGAGAAAGAAACGGAAGCTTCGTAGGTGGAGAATTTCGTCTTTGCGGGGCGGGTCATTTCAAGCTGAGTGAGCAAAAAGCTTGGGTCGACATTCTCCGTAAGGTACTTTATAAGCGCGTCCGTGGACTGCTTCGGGTTGTCCTCAAGCGCGGAAAGGGAGTCGAAAATGCTGCCGCAAAAGCCGCTCAGCTTTTCGGCGGAAATAACCTGATCCGAAAGCTCGGACGGATCATTCCAGCCCTTTTCATCGGTGCAGGCCTTGGTGGCATATTGGAAAATATAGAGAGGGATTTCACCTACTGTGTCGTTCCACCACGCAGTGTAGTCTTTGAATTTTGCCTTTTTATTAGCGGTAGAGTATTCGCATTTTACGGAAACGAAATCCGCAAGGCCACTTTCCACGAATTTCCTCGTATCGGCAAAGCCGTCATACAGACTTGTGTACGCTGCGGCGGTATCGCTTCCGCCTTCCTCATCCTCGGCGTTTGCCCAAACAGCGTCCACCGCAAGCCCCACCGCAACGGAGGGCTTCACCTCTTTAACCGCATTGTAGGCGGCTGCTACGGCGGACTGTGTTCCGCTGTGCAGATAGTTTTCATAGCCCATGCCGCCGCCGGAGACGAGATATTCCGAATACGCCTTGCCGGTTGACTCGGCGGTATACATATTGAGCATCACGCCGTCAATATCATAGCCGCAAAGCGCCGCCGCGTCCGCTCTTATGCTCGAAAGCTCCGCTGCGCCCGGCACGCCGCCGTTATCGCCCATGTATTTGAGCACGTCGAAAACAACATAAACATACATACCGTGCTCGCGGGCTTTTTCGCCCGCATATTTGAGCATATCCATGCTCACCGCCGCCTGATTTCCCCCTGCGGAGGCAAAAAGCGTGCCGCCCTCATAAGAGGTTTCCAAAAAAACGGTGTTTGCGGAGAGATCCTTTGCTTTTTTTATCGCCGAGTCAATGGAGCCTTGAATATCCGCCGTGCTCATTTTAGAATCCGTGAAATAATCCTTACCTGCGGTGAGGGTTACCGCCATCATACGCTCCGGTGCGGCGTAAACAATCGGCTCCGTCGGCCGAGGCTCGTCGGGCTTTTCGTCGGCTGAGGGAGAGTCCGGTTCTATGACGATTTCCTCGCTTGTTTCCAAATTAGGCTTGCTGACTTCCGATTGTGACGAGGACGAATTTTGCTGATGCTCAAGCGGGTTCCCAAGCTTTTCGCTGAGTATGCTCATTCCCGGTAAACCGCTGCTTGCGGCGGCGAAGGCCCCCACCCCGACTATAATTACGCCGAGGCAAAGGCACAGCACAAACGCCATAAGCTTTTTGTTTAGAAAGAACCTCTTCATTGCTTTTTTACCGTCCTTCGTTTAGCTTTTGTTACATTATGTCAAGAAGATTTCGCTTTTCTTTTCCGACAATTTCCGCAACGGATTTTGCGGGATTATACAGTGAATCGTATCTGTAAAGAGCGAAGCCACCGTAATTTTTCGCTCTGCGGGCGGCGGCGACCTCCCGGGAAAGAATGTCGCTGTTTTGCGTCCATTCAAGCTTGCCGGTGCTTCCAGCATAGGTATCCTCTGCGCCGACTTTATAAGCGGCAAGACCAATGATAAGCTTTACCCCGCTTTTGGTTATCATACCGTCAAATTCGTCGAGCACTGTAAGATACGGCAGACTTTTGTGGTTAAAGCCGTAATAAAGCTGCGGACAGATATAGTCCACATACCCGGCGCTTGTTACCCATGTGTAAACGTCGCAGTAAAGGGCGCTGTAATTGGAATTCGTGTTGCCGGTGGGGCTTACGCCGAAAACGCAGTCCTGATTTATGTTCTTTATGGCGGAATAAACCCGGCTGATAAGCTCGTTCACATTCTGCCGCCGCCACGCTGCAAGGCTAAGCCTGCCGCCCGCACTTTTGTAGCTCTTGTAATAGCTGCTGTCGAAGGATTCCTCCGTGGTGGGATAGAAATAATCGTCGAAGTGGATTCCATCGACGGCGTAATTGATGACTAGCTCCTCCACTCCCCTAACCACGAGGTCAATTACATCCTCGTCCGCCGGATTATAGAAAATTCCGGTATTTTCGACGACAACTACCTTGTCAGTATCAAGCCATTTATAGGCAGGGTTGCCCTTTGAAATTTTGTTTGTGTCCGTTTTACCGCTGATGCGGTAGGGATTTATCCACGCTTCGATTTTAAGCCCTGCGGCGTGAGCTTCCTTCACCATTATTTTAAGCGGGTCAAAGCCGGGATTTTGTCCCTCCGTCCGGGTGCAATATACTGACCACGGGAAAATATCGGAATTGTAGTATGCGTCGCTGTGGGAACGCGCATGAACATAAACCGTGTTAAATCCGTCGTTAGCAAGATTTGTAAACATGGCTTTTATGCTGTTTTTGAACTCCTTTTCGCTTTTTCCGGTAAGTATGGACTGATACTCAAGGTAGGAAATCCATATGGCTCTCACCTCGCCGGAAACCGCCGGGGCGTTCTGCGGCTTTTGCTCCGCGGAGCTGCTTTCGTCAGCGGGCTTTGAGGATTGAGAAGCAGAACTTGACGAGCTGTTCTTGTCGTTTTGGCTTTGAGGCTTTTGGGAAGACTCCGTTTTTGACGAAGAAGCGGAGCTTTCCGCCGCCGAGCTGCTTTCCGGGGGCTTGGAGCTTGCACTCTCAAAAGCGCTGCTCTCCGGCACGGAGCTTTCTTCACTCTGTTCCCCTATACCTATGTAACCGCTTGAAGCAGCGGAGCTTTCCGCCGAAGAAAGCACCGCGTCGTGCTCAATTATGTCGGGTTCGGTTATTTTGCTGTTTGCACAAGCTGTCATAGAAACGAGAATTGTCATTATGATAATGATGCCGAAAAGTCGTTTCATAACATACCTCCTGTGTGGAATTACGGCGCTTTTTGAGTGCGCCTAATATAATAGTATAAAAAAACACATATTTTTGTGCAAGCAAAAGAATAAAAATACGCAAAAACGGAATTATTTATTTAAATAAAATTCCTGCTTTGGCAATAATCTAAATATTATCTGCCAAAAATTACTTCATTTTTACATTTTCCTCGCCGAGTATATCACATAGTTTCGAAGCAACATAGTTGTTCCCCGAGGAGGTGTCCACCCAAAGCTTTGTGGGAGCCTTCACCGTTTTTTTGCTGTCGGCAAAGTGAATATAAAGCGGCGTCAATCCGTCGAACACGGCAAGAAATCGCATGGCTTTTTTGTATTCGGCGCTGTTTTCCGACGGAACATTGATAAACAGTCCGTAAAGTCCGCCGCTTTGCTGCTGTCGTGCCTGCGGAGCCTGCTCTGCCTGCGAAGGCGCGGCGTAATTGCCACTTGACTGCGGCGGCTGCGGCTTTTTCCGATAATCTCCGCCGAAGCCTGCGTTCGGATTAAAAGGAAAACGCTCCGCATCCGCGATACTCAAAAACCGCTCCGCTATAAGCGTGGGCTCCTCGTCCTCCTTTACGGAAATTCGCGCTTCAAGCACCACTGCTTCGTTTAGATTTATAAGTCCGCCGAACGATGAAAGCACTCGCGGGAAAACAAGAGCTTCAATGCTGCCGGTGGTGTCCTCCAGCGTCACAAACGCCATAACGTCGCTGTTTTTGGTGGTTTTGGTCTTTTTGCCGAGCACCATTCCGCAAAGGCGAACGCGCTTGTCGTTGTTTGCCTCGGAGGATGCCTCCCGCTTTATTTCGAGCACGGTTTCGGCGTTCATCTTTTCGACGGCGGTGCTGTATTCGTTCATCGGGTGGCCGGAAAGATAAAGCCCGGTAGTTTCCTTTTCCATATTAAGGCGTTCACGCAGGGTGAAGTCCGGCAGATTAGGCAGGGATTCTTCCCTATTGGGACTATCATCCATGCCGCCGAAAAGACTCAGCTGCCCGGAAAGATTGCGTTTCTTTTCCGCGTCTATATTGGAAAGCAGATTTTCGTAGCCGGTAAGCATGCTTCTGCGGTTGCTGCCGAGGGAATCCAGCGCACCGGATTTAATAAGCGCTTCCAAAGTGCGTTTGTTAAGCTCGCGCCCGAAAACGCGGCGGCAGAAGTCTGTAAAGTTAATGTACTTGCCACCGCTTTCCCGACCGGCTATAATGTCGTTTATAAGCCCTCTGCCGATATTTTTTACTGCAAGCAGACCGAAGCGAACGGCGTTATTCTCCCATATAAAGCCGCTTTCGGATGCGTTTACATCCGGCCCCGCGACTTTTATGCCCATCTTTTGGCACTCGCCGATATACTCTATCACCTTATCGGTGTTATCGAGCACGGAGCTGAGCTGCGCCGCCATATATTCTCCGGGAAAATGGCATTTGAGATACGCTGTGCGGTACGCAACCGTGGCATACGCCGCCGCATGGGATTTATTGAAAGCGTATGATGCAAAAGAGCTCATCTCATCGAAAATTTCGTTGGCGATTTTCTCCGGAACGCCGTTTCGCACGGCGCCGGGAAGCTCTAAATTGCCGTTTTCGTCGAACTTTCCGTGGACGAAGTATTCCCGCTCCTGCGCCATCACATCAAGCTTCTTTTTGCTCATGGCGCGGCGCACAAGGTCGGCTCTGCCGTAGGAATAGCCAGCAAGCTTACGAACTATTTCCATAACCTGCTCCTGATAAACAATGCAGCCGTAGGTTACATCGAGAATGGGCTTTAGGAGCGGAGTTTTATATGTCACTCTCTCCGGGTGGTGGCTGTTTTCAATATACTTCGGAATGGAGTCCATAGGTCCGGGACGATAAAGGGATATAACGGCGGTCAGGTCTTCTATGGACTTGGGACCGAGACCGACGAGCACGCTTCTCATGCCCGCAGATTCGAACTGGAACACTCCCTGAGCCTGCCCTTTGCCGAGCATCTCGTAAACGGCGGGGTCGTCGTCCGACACTTTTGAAATATCGAAATCCGGTATGCGCTTGCGAACCTCCCTTTCGCAGTCGCTTATGGCGGTAAGGTTTCGCAGACCGAGGAAGTCCATTTTGAGCAGACCCAATTCCTCCAGTGTCGTCATGGTGAACTGCGTTACAACAGATTCATCCGGCTTCGCCACCGGAACAAATTCCGTGACGGGCTGCGGCGCAATTACAACGCCGGCGGCGTGAACCGAGGAATGCCGAGGCATTCCCTCCACTTTAAGCGCCGTGTCTATAAGCTCCTTAACCTTCGGGTCGGAATCATAAAGCTCTCTCAGCTCCGGGGAGATTTTCAGCGCCTTTTCGAGGGTCATTTTAAGGTCGGTGGGAACAAGCTTTGCCACCTTGTCCACATCCTGATACGGCATTCCGAGGGCGCGCCCCACATCGCGTATTGCGGCTCTTGCCGCCATGGTTCCGAAGGTGATTATCTGCGCCACATGATCCTCGCCGTACTTCCTGTTGACATATTCTATGACCTCCTGGCGGCGTTCGTAGCAGAAGTCAATATCGAAGTCCGGCATTGAAACACGCTCCGGGTTAAGGAAGCGTTCGAACAGCAGATGATATTTTATCGGGTCTATATCGGTTATGCCTATGCAGTAGGCGCAGATGCTTCCTGCGCCGGAGCCTCTGCCGGGCCCCACCGGGATGCCTTGGCTCTTGGCATAGTTTATAAAATCGTGAACAATAAGATAGTAGTTTACATAGCCCATGCGCTTGATTATATCAAGCTCATAGTTGAGTCTGTCCCAAAGCTCCTGCTCGGGGTTTTCGCCGTAGCGGCGGCAGAGCCCTTCCCTGCACATGCTTTCGAAGTACTCCGTATTGTCCCGCCCGTCCGGAGCGTTAAACGCAGGAAGCTTGGTATGGCCGAACTCAAAGGTCATATTGCAGCGATCCGCGATTTTCTGCGTATTGTCCACAGCCTCGGGAAAAGCTGCGAAAATGCTCCGCATTTCCTCCTCGGACTTCACATAAAATTCGTCAGTTTCAAAAGCCATGTCATTCGGCTCATCCACAGTATGGTTCGTTCCTATGCAAATAAGGACGTTCTGCATTTTCGCGTCGTCCTTATTTATATAATGGCAGTCGTTGGTAGCCACAAGGGGTATGCCGGTTTCCCTTGAAATACGAACAAGCCCCGGCAAAATGCGCTTTTGATCCGCGTAGTTATGATCCTGTATTTCGATAAAGTAGTTTCCCTCGCCGAAAATATCTCTGTACTCAAGCGCGGCTTTTTTTGCGCCCTCGTAGTCGTTGGCGGAGAGATTGCGGGGAACCTCCCCCGCAAGGCAGGCGGAAAGCGCAATTATACCCTCGTGATATTTTCGCAGAAGCTCCTTATCCACTCTGGGCTTTTTGTAAAAGCCGTCGATAAATCCCGCGGAAACAAGCTTGATGAGATTTTTATAGCCGGTATTGTTTTCGCAGAGCAGCACAAGGTGGTAGCTCCAGTCAAGCTGGTGCTCCTTGCTGAAGCGGGAACGGTTCGCAACATAAACCTCGCAGCCGATAATGGGCTTTATATCGTATTTTTGCGCTTCCCTGTAAAAGTCGATAACGCCGTACATAGCGCCGTGGTCGGTTATGGCAACGGCGTTCTGCCCAAGCTCTTTTATGCGCGGCATAAGCCGCTTTATGCGGCAGGCGCCGTCAAGCAGACTGTATTCGGTATGAAGATGAAGATGCACAAAGCTCATTTCGCTGCGCCTCCGTTCCTTTTATGAATTTATGCGGGCTGCTCGCTCTCTTTTACGGTCATTCCGTGGCGGAGCCAGTTGCCCTTGAGATATTTGCGAAGATAAATTATGCCTTTAAGAAGCTCGTCGCTGCAAACAGCGGTCATAACTATAAGCGGGTTCACATGAAGAACCGTTCCGAGGATGGTTCCCATAACGCATTTCGTCAAAATTACAATGCTCACGTCCACCCGCGCCATATATTTCGTATCGCCGCCGGCGCGAAGCACTCCCGCTCCGAGATTCCAGCTTGCTCCGTAGCAAAGGTCAACATAGGCGCAGATAATCAGCATTTTGCGTATATACTCCTTGGTTTCCGCCGTGCCGACAATGAAGTTCGGCGCAAAAGGACGGAGCAGTAAAACTATGCTCATCATAATGAAGCCGACGCCGAAGCCGCCCGCAACGAAAAACTTGCTCCACTTTTTCGCCTCATCATCCTTGCCTGCGCCAATCATATTTCCCATAAGTATAAGCGAAGCGTTGGCAAAGCCGCACATGGCAACGGTCGAAAGGTCGAGAATGACCATTACAAGGCTGTATGCCGCAAGGAAGCTTTTGCTGTATTGACCGAGGTTCGCGGCCTGCGCCGTCATACCGAAGCCCCATGCGAATTCGCTGAAAAATACCGGCAGACCGTACTTTATGTAAGACGGAATATACTGATGAGCGTCGGCAAAAATGTACCTCATACGGAAATTGAGATGGTGCTCGATTTTATACATATATACAAGGGCGAGCACGCACTCCACGCATTTGCTTATTACGGTGGCAAGAGCGGCGCCCTTTACTCCCAGAGCCGGCGCGCCGAGATTGCCGTAGATGAACACCCAGTTGAGCACAAGGTTCGTAAGGCAGGAGCAGGAGTAGATTACAACGGAAACCTTAACGTCGCCCAAGGCGCGCAGGTTTGAAAGAATGGTAACGGTGATTGCCGGAACCACATAGAACCAAGCCATAATGCTCAGATAATCGACGCCGTATGCTATTACCTCCGCATCCTTTGCAAAAAGCCGCATTATCTGATACGGAAAAAGCAGCATAACGACGGAAAGCACCGTTCCCGCAATCATATTTATGCGAACGGCAAAGCCCATCATATCGCGTATCGGCTCGGTCTTTCCCATTCCCCAATATCTCGCGGTGATTACCACCGTTCCCATACAAACGCCCCACATAAACATTGTGTAGAACACATATATGGAGTTCACCTGGTTTACTGCGGCAAGCTGCGCTTCGCCTACCTGCCCTATCATAATGGTATCAAGCATATTTACAAGAACGCTGATAAGATTTTGAAGCGCAACCGGTATTCCGATTTTGAACATCTGCTTGATTATTTCTTTTTTTGTATATGTAAGTTCCATGATTTTAACCGTTTTCCTGTTGTTTTCTTATTTCCGCTGCAATTTCGCCTATTCGTTTAAGGCGATGATTTACGCCGGAGCGGGACAGCGGCGGTTCAACGGATTCTCCCAGCTCACGCAGGGACATATCCGGATTTTCGAGGCGGATTTCCGCAACGGTACGCAGCTCCTCCGAAAGAAAGGTATTTCCCTTCACATCGAAAATATATTTTATATCCTGAACCTGCTGAAAGGAAGCGTTAAGAGTCTTGTCAAGGTTGGCATTATCACAGTTCATACGGCGGTTGACGCGGTTTTTTATGTCCTTGATTATCTTTATGTTCATCAGTTCCACCGCGGACATAGGAGCGCCGATATATGTGAGCAAATCTTCGATGTTTTCGCTTTCTTTGTAGTAAACCATATAGGAACCGCGGCGGATAGTGCTTTTCGGCTGGGCAAGCACTTCGCCGATAAGCGCGGAAAGATCCTTACAAAGGTTCATATAGCTTACGTCAAATTCGCAGTGATAATCTTTCTCCGGGTTGGTCAAGCTGCCGCAGACAAGGTATGCTCCGCGAAGAAAATAGCGAACATCTTCCTCGTTTTCTATGTTCGCGCGGTTTATGCGCAGGTGCGGTTCGCCCGGAACATGATAGAAAGCGTCCATAACCTTGCGTCGTTCGGAAGCTTTTTCGATACAGACTTTATAAAGCGTTCCGCGGACGCGTTCCTTGAATGTGATTTTTGCCGGAACACCGCAGTGGGTCATCAGCGCTTCGGCAAAAAGCCGCGCGGTGGGCTCGTGCAGAACAGAAAAAGATATCTCATCCGCACGAAATTTGTATGAAAAAAGCAGGAATCCGTAAAGCAGCGCGTGCAGTGCGCTTTCTTCCTCCGGAACCTCCTTGCATAGCTCGTCTTTCAGGTCAGACGCAAACGACATCGGCGGCTGCCTCCCTTATTTCTCCAAAATTTCAACTTCCGGTTCAAGAGTAAAACCGGTATCCGTCTTTACTTTATTCTGAACCCGCTCTATAAGTTCAAGAACGTCGGCGCAGGTAGCGTCGCCCTTATTTATAACAAATCCGGCGTGCTTTTCGCTGACCTGTGCGCCGCCCACGGTGAAGCCTTTAAGACCGCATTGGTCGATAAGTGCGGAAGCGAATGCGCCCTCCGGGCGCTTAAAGGTGCTTCCGGCGCTGGGCTTATCCATGGGCTGTTTGTCAAAGCGCTTGCCGATTAGTTCGTCCATTTTAGCCTTTATTTCCGCCTTGTCGCCCTTTTTAAGGCGGAACACTGCGGAGGTGATGATATATTTTTTGCTGCCGTAAACGCTATGGCGATAGGACATTTCAAGAGCGTCGCCCTCGAATACGCCTCGTTCGCCGTTTTCATCAATATGCTCGGCGCTTAAAATAACATCCTTGATTTCGCCGCCGTAAGCGCCCGCGTTCATAAAGACCGCGCCGCCGACGGAGCCGGGTATGCCGTAGGCAAACTCAAGCCCGGTAAGGGACTTTTCAAGGGCGAAGCTGCAAAGCTTTGCAAGGCTCGCGCCCGCTTCGCAGTATATGGTTTCTTCGTCAAGCAGCCGCATTTCGCTCATATCCCGCCCAAAATGGAGTACAATTCCGCTTGCTCCCTCGTCGGAAACAAGCAGATTGGAGCCTTTACCCAGAGGAAAAAGCTTTACGCCGCTTTCCTTGCAGAAGCGAACCGCTGCGGAAACCTGCCCGGCGTTTTGCGGGCTTGCAAAGACCTCCGCAGGACCTCCGATTTTGAATGTGGTGTGTGCGGAAAGCATTTCGTTTTCCGAAAACGGAATTTCCGTTTCTTTGGCGAATTTAATAAGAAGTTCGTTATTCAAGGTTCTTTCCTCCGTTATTCATCAAGTCCGTAATAGGAATCCCACTCGCCGATATCGTCAATATCGTCCATAGGCGGCATGGCAAGGCGTTCCATAAGCTCTATGGCGGCGTTATCTCCCATGCGCTTCTGGCGGTTGTTCATGGCGGCAACCTCCACAATTACAGCAAGGTTGCGCCCCGGCTGAACAGGAATTGTGATGAGCGGCACTTCAACATCAAGGATTTTTGTGTAAACGTCTTTTGCACCCATTCTGTCGTAAACCTTGTCGTTGTCCCACGGCTCAAGGTTGATTACCATGTCAAGCTTGGAGCTCTTCTTTACGGAGCCCATGCCGAAAAGATTTCGGGCATTGATTATACCCACGCCGCGAAGCTCCATAAAGTGGCGGATATTTTCCGGCGAAGTGCCCACGAGGGTACGCTTTGAAACGCGGCGGATTTCCACCGCATCATCGGCGATAAGGCGGTGACCGCGCTTAATAAGCTCCATGGCAACCTCGCTTTTACCAACGCCGCTTTCTCCGTAGAGCAGAACGCCTTCGCCATAGACCTCGACGAAAACGCCGTGACGGGTTATACGCTTTGCAAGGGCGATACTCAGAGTGTGGGTAATTCCCGCCATAAACTCGGAGGTGGACTCCGACGTTCTGTAAAGTGGGATATTATACTGCTTTGCAAGGTCGATAATGCCCTTATCCACAAGCATATTCCAGGTAAAAACGACAATTGCCGGCCTGTGAGAGAAAAATTTCTCCACCGTTGGAAGCATATTTGCACCCAAACTTCTTAAGTAGGAGTACTCCGTTTTGCCGATTATCTGTATTCTGGACGGGTCGAAAAGGTCGTAAAATCCGGTGAACGGAAGCCCCGGGCGGTTAAGCTCGTTCGTTTCAATGCGGATGGTATCCACATCTTCCGGCGCCCAAACCTCCTCAAGGTTAAATTCCTTTACTATTTTTAAGAAGCTTACGCTATAAAGAGAAGCCATGTTTTCCTCCTTTTTCATCAGAGAATATACCAAATTTATTATACTATAAATCCACATGATTTTGCAATTATTTTACCCTATATTATATAGAAATTCCGACACATTTTTACCCATTGTGCAAAACGGCAATAAGCACCCTTTCGGAATTTCGTAAAAATTATAAGGTATGCTGAAAAAAGCGGCACTGAATGTACCGAAAATAAAAAAATCATAGAAATAACCAAAAAGGTTTGAAAGAAAAGGTTTTATATGATAATATAATATAGATATTTTATGACACTATGGCACAGTAATTTAATATCCAATTCAAATAAAACTAAGGAGTGAAAAAAATGGCACGTTCTAAAAAAACGATGGACGGCAATACCGCTGCTGCTCATGTTTCGTATGCATATACGGATGTTGCCGCCATTTACCCCATCACCCCGTCATCGGTAATGGCGGAGCTTGCCGACAAATGGTCTGCCACCGGCAGAACCAATATATTCGGAAACAGGGTTCATGTAGTGGAGATGCAGTCCGAAGCCGGCGCCGCCGGTTCCGTTCACGGCTCTCTTGCCGCGGGAGCGCTTACCACCACATTCACCGCTTCTCAGGGACTGCTTCTTATGATTCCGAATATGTATAAAATGGCGGGCGAGCTGCTTCCGGCGGTTATTAACGTTTCCGCACGCGCCCTTGCTTCCCACGCACTGAGCATTTTCGGCGATCATTCCGACGTTTACGCCTGTCGTCAAACCGGCTTTGCCATGCTTTGCTCCGGCAACCCGCAGGAGGTTATGGATCTAGCACCTATTGCCCACCTTTCCGCGATTAAGGGCCGCGTTCCGTTCATCCATTTCTTTGACGGCTTCAGAACCTCCCACGAGGTTCAGAAAATCGAGGTGTGGGACTATGAACAGCTCAAAAACCTTGCGGATTTCGACGCAATAGAAGCGTTCCGCAAAAATGCTCTCAACCCCAACCACCCTGTCACCCGCGGAACCGCACAGAACCCGGATATTTTCTTCCAGGCACGCGAAGCCTGCAATAAATTCTATAATGCGCTTCCCGCGGTTGTGGAAGAGTATATGAACAAGGTCAACGCCGAAATCGGCACCGACTACAAGCTCTTTAACTACTATGGCGCCGCTGACGCGGAGCATATTATCATTGCCATGGGCTCCGTTTGCGATACCGTTGAGGAAACCATTGACTATCTTAATGCCGCAGGCGGCAAATACGGTCTTGTTAAGGTTCGCCTCTACCGTCCCTTCAGCCGTGAGCACCTGCTGAAAGCAATTCCCCATACCGCAAAGACCATAACCGTGCTTGACCGCACCAAGGAACCCGGCAGCGTGGGCGAACCGCTGTTCCTCGATATCGCAGCGGCTGTTCGCGGCAGCGAGTTCGAGGGCGTAAAGCTCTACGGCGGCCGCTACGGTCTCGGCAGCAAGGATACCACTCCCGCACAGATTATCGCCGTTTACCGCAACGCCGAAAAAGGTGGCAAGTCCGCGTTCACCATCGGCATTGACGATGACGTTACCGGTCTTTCTCTCGAAATAAAGGAAACTCCGGATACCACCCCTGCCGGAAACAAGAGCTGTATGTTCTGGGGACTCGGCTCCGACGGAACCGTTGGCGCGAACAAAAACTCCATCAAAATCATCGGCGACCATACGGATCTCTATGTTCAGGGCTACTTCGCATACGACTCCAAAAAGTCCGGCGGCGTAACGGTTTCTCACCTGCGCTTCGGAAAATCCCCCATTAAGTCCACTTATTATATAAACAGCGCCGACTTCGTCGCCTGCCACAATCCCTCCTATGTCACCAAATACGATATGGTTTCCGTGCTCAAAAAGGGTGGCAAATTCCTGCTCAACTGCGGTTGGAGCCTTGCCGAAATCGAAAAGCACCTGCCCGGCGAGGTAAAGCGTTATATAGCGGAAAACCGCATTGGGCTTTACACCATTGACGGCATTTCCATCGCCAGAGAAATCGGACTCGGCGGAAAAATCAATACCATTCTCCAAGCGGCATTCTTCAAAATTTCCGAAATTATCCCCGCAGAGGACGCCGAAAAGTACATGAAAGAAGCTGTTGTCGCATCCTACGGCAAAAAGGGCGACGCGGTTATCAATATGAACTTCGCCGCCATTGAACGTGGAATGAAGGATTTTGTCAAGGTTGACTACCCCGCCGATAAGTGGGCGAAGGCCGAGGGCGAAATTCCCGTTCCGAAAGCCGTCGGCGACAACAAAGAGCTTGTGGATTTCGTGAACAGCGTACTCGTTCCCGCATCCGCACAGAAGGGCGACAAGCTGCCTGTTTCCGTATTCTCCGGCCGTGAGGACGGCACCTTCCCGGCAGGCACCGCAGCGTTTGAAAAGCGCGGAATTGCCGTTGATGTTCCCCGCTGGCTGCCGGAAAACTGCATCCAGTGCAATATGTGCGCCTATGTCTGCCCCCACGCCGTAATCCGTCCGGTGGTTATGGATGACGGCGAGTTCAGAAAAGCTCCGGATGGCGCGAGGTTTGCTCCCATGACGGGTGTAAGCGGAAAATACTTTACAATGACCGTTTCCGCCTTTGACTGCACCGGCTGCGGCTCCTGTGTGAACGTCTGCCCCGGCAAAAAAGGCGCAAAAGCCCTTGAAATGAAGCCTCTTGAACAGGAAGCTGCCGAGCAGAAGGTCTTTGACTACGGTCTTAACGTTTCCGAAAAGCCCGAGGTATTCGAAAAATTTAAAGCGGCAACCCTCAAGGGCAGCCAGTTCCGCCGTCCGCTGCTGGAGTTCTCCGGCGCCTGCGCGGGCTGCGGCGAAACCCCCTATGCAAAGCTTGTCACTCAGCTTTTCGGCGACAGAATGTATATTGCGAACGCCACCGGCTGTTCCTCCATCTGGGGAGGCTCCGCACCCTCCACTCCCTACACCAGAAACAAGGCGGGCAAGGGTCCGGCGTGGGCGAACTCCCTCTTTGAGGACAACGCCGAATACGGCTACGGAATGTTCCTCGGTCAGGAGGCCATCCGCAGCAGCTACATCGAAAAGGTTCGCTTCCTTGCGGAAAACGGCAAGCACGAGGAAACCGTTTCCGCCGCAAAGAGGTATCTTGATACGGTGAATGACGGCGAAGCGAACGCCGCTGCCGCAAAAGCTCTTGTTGCAGCGATTGAAAAGAACTGCACCTGCGAACGCGCGCTTGACATAGTCAGAGGCAAGGACTACCTTGCGAAGAAATCCGTTTGGGCGTTCGGCGGCGACGGCTGGGCATACGATATAGGATTCGGCGGAGTTGACCATGTTCTTGCTTCCGGCAAAAACATAAATATTCTGGTGTTTGATACCGAGGTCTACTCTAATACGGGCGGTCAGTCCTCCAAGGCGACCCCCACCGGCGCAGTGGCACAGTTTGCCTCCGCCGGCAAGGAGGTCAAGAAGAAAGACCTTGCGGCAATCGCCATGAGCTACGGCTATATCTATGTGGCACAGGTCGCACAGGGCGCAAATATGGCTCAGTGCGTAAAGGCTATTGCCGAGGCGGAAAGCTATGACGGTCCGTCCATCATCATCGCCTATGCGCCCTGCATCAACCACGGAATTAAAGGCGGCATGGGCAACTCCATGGCAGAGGAAAAACGCGCAGTGGAAGCCGGCTATTGGCATCTGTTCCGCTACGACCCGCGCCTTGAAGCCGAGGGCAAAAACCCCTTCCAACTTGACAGCGGCGCACCCACCGCAAGCTATAAGGACTTCATCGAGAGTGAAGTTCGTTACAGCAGCCTTATGCGCACTTTCCCGGAACGTGCAAAAGTGCTCTTTGAGAAAGCGGAAGAAAACGCCGCAGAGAAATACGAGCATCTTGAAAAGCTCTCCAAGATCGAACTGTAAACTTAAAACAAAGCAAAAAATCGTTCCGTGCTCGTTTGAGCACGGAACGATTTTTTGTGAGCACCGATTTATCGGTAGCTTTATTTTTTGAGCACGATATGAAAATGTCCGCCGTTTTCCTCATGCTCAAGCGGGTTAAGAGCACATTCACGGCAAATTTTCATTATAAGCTCCGAACTTTGTGCCACATCGGTTCCGATAATTCCGTATTCGGTGCAGACGTTTTCTTCCGGCAAAATTATATCAAGCTCCACAGAAAATGCATCGGGATAGGCGGATTCAAATTCCACATCCCAGATGGTGAGCCTGCCGCCTGTTTTGAGCACGCGGCAGGCTTCTTCAATAGCTTTTGCCTTAACATCCGTACTCATATACATAAGCGAGTAAAAGAATGTGACATTATCAAAGCTTTCGTCTGCAAAATCAAGCGCGGCCGCATCCATAAGCAGCTTTTTGCAGCAGCTCGGCGCTTCGTCAAGCTCCTCCTGCATATTGTCAACGGCGGTAACGGCGGATTTATAAAGCCTGCCGATTATTCCCTCTCCGCCGCCTCCTATGTCAAGTATGCTTCCGCAAAGCTCTTTGTTAAGTGAAATTTTCATCTCAGCAGCTTCTCTCTTTCCTTGTAATCCGGCAGATATTTTGCCACAAGCGCATAAAATTTTGCGCTGTGGTTTTTGTACACGATATGTGCAAGCTCGTGCACCACCACATAGTCAATCGCCTCCGGCGGATAAAGCATCAGCCGCCACGAATAGCAGATTGAATTTTTACCGCTGCAGCTTCCGAAGCGCTTCTGTGCGGAGGTAATCTTAATTCCAGTAGGCTTTAGCTCCATAAGCGCCGCGAAATATTCCGTGCGTGCGGCGAGATACGGCAGGGCGTTTTGCTTTGCGGCAAGCTCCTCCTCCGGAGAAACTGCGTTTTTTTCCATGCGGATACGCTTTGCTTCTGTGTGCTTCTGCACCCAGCGGCGGTGCTTCTCAAAAAATGCGTCAATATCCCGCTGCGGCATATTGAGCGGAGCTTTTATTACGGGGCAAAGCTCATCGTCAATGGTAAGCTCGACGGTTTTTCTTTTGCTTTTAATAAGTTTGTATTCCATATTCCTCCCCTGTTTGACCTCGAACGCTTTGTGTGATAAAATAAAGCTATCTTTCAAAGCAAAGCGACGGTTTATTTTATGACTAACGAAGAATTACAGCTTAAAAAGCGCTTTGGCGAGCTTGCGGAGCGCGCATATAAAAACGGAGCGTACACTTCCACGGAATTTCTTTCTCCCGCGGAGCAGGCGCTGCTGAAAAGCAGCGCCGCAGGAGTGCCGTACAAGCTTTTCGGCGGATATGACGGTGCGGAAAAGGCGCTTGCCATGTTCGGTTCGGAGGATATTTGCGGCTATGAAGCCTACCCTCCCATTACGGTTATTAAAATTGAGCCTGCCGCGCCGAAATTTTCCGACACGCTTTCCCACAGAGATTTTCTGGGGGCGATTATGTCCCTCGGAGTGCGGCGCAGCACCCTCGGAGATATTGTGGTTTGCGGCAATACCGCCTACGCGGTTTGCCTTGATGGTATAGCCGATTATATATGCGAAAACCTCATGAGCATCAGGCATACGACAGTTCGGTGCTCAAAAATCGAGGCTGTTCCTGCCGAGGCGGTTCCCCTGCCCGTCGAGTGCGGCTTCACTGTTGCATCGGAGCGGCTTGATTCCGTAGTCGCCGCGATATTTAAGCTCTCCCGCAACGAAAGTCAGGAGCTCATCGCCCACGAAAAGGTGCTTATCGGCGGCGTTCCCTGCTTAAACCCCGATGCAAAGCCCGCCGACGGCGACATTATAACCGTTCGCGGAAAGGGCAAATTCATCTATTGCGGCATGGAACGTGAAACCAAAAAAGGCCGCTTGCGCTGCACAGCAAAAATATACAAATAAAGCTTGCGCCCAGTTTATACTGGGCGCTTTTTTATGCTTTTGCTTTGTTTTTGTTTTTCCGTAAGAAGCCAATTTCTTCGCCGTTTACAATGCGCTTTATATTGATAAAATGCTTGAACCACATAATAAGCATAAGCACAAGATAGACGATTATTTGAAACAGCCCAAGCTTTGCGAAGATAGCGTAAACCGGCATGATGGTTATAACTGCCATTGTTCCGATGGCGATAAAATCAGTTGCCAGCGTGAGTACGATTATTACAGCGCCGAGAGCGAGAAACACTCGCCAATCGGCGAAAAGCACCAGTCCCATAAAGGGCGCAAGCCCTTTTCCGCCGGAAAACTTCATCCAAAATGGGTATATGTGTCCCACTACTGCCATTGCTCCGGCAAGGATTGCGGCGTTTGCGTTCGCCGGAAAAATAAGCGAAATAAGCTCCGCCGCGCAGAACGCTTTTAGTATATCAAAAGCGCCCACGGCAATGCCATGGGGCATTCCTACGGAAATAAAAACATTTGATACACCGGCATTGTGTGAACCGACTTCTTTTATGTTAACGCCCTTGCTTTTTGAAATAAGCCAAGCCATATTTATACATCCAAAAAAATAACCGATAACAGTTGCTACCACATATTCCAATAAATAATCCCACCCAATAAAAATTTATGCTATAAGTATACCCTATGCGGCGGATTTTTGCAATATATTTATTTTTTCATTGACAGCAGCTTGCTTTTATGCAATTTGGCATATTTTGCATTAGTTTTCCAAAAAACATTGACAAATTGCTTTTAATAGTGTTTAATAGGACTAATAAATCACAAGATTATCACCGAAAGGGGCGAAAAAATATGTCAAACAGAGCTAAGCGAATTACGGCGCTGCTTTTGGCGGCGATTACGATTATGCTTTGCGCGTGCAGCGGGCAGAAAAGCGAAGGAAAACCTGCCGATGTTTCCGGCTTGCCCGTCAACGGCGGCTATTCGGCGGAGTTTGCGAACGTGCACTACAAGGGCGATTATAAGCAGATGGACGGCAAGCGCAATCTGCGGGCGGGCTGCTTTACCGGCGGGCGTTTTTACTACACCGCATCCGGAGATTCCTCCGTTAACGACGACGAATATAACGCAATTTTCTCCTGCCTGCCCGACGGCAGCAACGTGCAGCGGTTTGACAAATTCGCCGCTGTCCCGAGCGACTATTTCGGCGAAGAAACAATAGAAATGGGCTACATTCGCGGAATTTATACCGGCGGCGACTGCCTGTATGTGCTTGAAAGCGCGTATACAAAGCCCACCGCCGGCGCTGAAAGTGTAACCGGAACCGAGCATACTCTTTTGCACAAGGTAAGCATTTCCAGCGACGAACGCACCATAACCGATATTACCGAAAGCCTCGCAAAAAACAGCGACGAAGATTTTTCTCTGCGCGTTGACGCAAATGGCAACGTCTATTGCCTGTTCTATATGAACCCCGGCCTTATCGTATATAATTCGAACGGCGAGGAGCTTTTCAGCCTTGGGAACGAAATCGGTTACTGCACTTTTATAGAAACTTATGACGGCGCTGTGCTGGTTAGCAGAAGCACCTCCGATTATTACGGACAGGAAATACTTGCGGTGAACGTCAGCGGAAAATGCCTTGACAAGAAAATGACCGTTCCCACCAACAGCACTTCCCTGGCGTTCTACCCCGGCGTGGACGGCTTCGACTTCACCTATTCCAACGGAACAAGCCTTTACGGCGCGAATATTGAAACGAAAGAAACGGCGCTGCTGCTCAGCTTTATCAACTGCGGAATTGACTATCAGTCGCTTACTGTGGTTTTGCCGATGGAGAACGGTCTTTCCTGTGTAAACACGGAATACGGTCTTGACGCCGCCGGAAACTCCAAATATTGCTGGGGCATAACCGCGCTGAAACGGTACGAAGGCTCCGAAGTGGACGGCAAAACCGTCCTTACCATGGCGATTGCGTATGATGCCATTGACGACAGCATTTACAAAGCCATGCTCAAATTTAACCGCACGAATCCGGAATACCGCATTGAGGTGAAGGACTATTCCGGCTATTCCGTTCCGGGCGACGCCTTCGCCGGAGCAAGCGTGCTCAACACCGAAATTATCTCCGGAAAAGCGCCGGATGTTTTCCTGACCGACGGAATGGATTCTTCCATTTACGCGGACCGCGGAATACTCGAGGATTTGTGGCCTTATATCGACGCGGATAAAGAGCTTGGCGGGCGCAAGGCGCTTGTGGAGCCGGTTTTTAACGCCATGCAGCACAGAAGCGGCGCGCTTTACGAGATAACCCCCACCTTTCAAATTTACTACATTGTCGGCAACCGGGATGTTGTCGGCGACGGCAGCGATTGGACGTTCGACAAGTTCAAATCCGCTTTGGCAAGCATGCCAGAGGGCTGCGCCGCCATAAGTGGATTATCGCGGCTAAATATGCTTTATCACGGCTCGCGCTTCCGTCTTTACGACTTTATTGACTGGAAGAACGGCACCTGCTCGTTTAACACTCCGGAGTTTGAGGAGTACCTCACTTTTATAAAGGACTACTTCCCTGCCGAAATCGACTGGAGCCAGCCGCTCAGCAATGAAGAAAAAGTTCTTAGCGGAGAAACCCTGCTTTACAGCGGCGCGATGTTCAGCTTTGACGATTTTCAAAAGATAACCACGCTTTATAAGGGCAAAGAAAGCTTCGTCGGCTGGCCGGGCGCGCAGAGCAGCCGCTGCCACTTCGGCCTTGGAAGCCGCATTGCAATGTGCTCCGCCAGCGAGCACAAGGAAGCCGTTTGGGAATTTATGCGGCTTGTGCTTACGGAAGAAATTCAGCTTTCTGATGAAAACCTGAAGTACAGCTTCCACACAAATAAGAAAGTTTTTGACACCATGCTTGACGAACGCTGCAATCCGCAATATGATACCGGCGGCAAGGAAATTCCGAAATCGGCGGTTACCATAGGCGGCACAAGGATTGAATTTTACGCCATGACATCTGAACAGCGCAGCGAATTTCTTTCGCTTATCGAAAATACCACCTCGTCCGACTGCGGCGATGACGGCAGTATTTTCGAAATTGTTATGGAGGAGGCAAATGCCTTCTTTGACGGAAAGCAGGATGCCAAAAAGACAGCCGAAGCGGTGCAAAGCAGAGTAACAATTTATATGAACGAGAAAAAGTAAAAGAAAAAGAAAGCCCACCGAAGAAATTCGGCGGGCTTTTGACTTTGATAGAAAGCTCCGCACACTACGTGCGGAGCCTTTTTTTACTTTACTGTTGATTTCCGAAGTAATTTTCGAACTGTGCCGGACGGACGTAGGCGGTTTTGTAATGTTCATAAACCGCTTTTCCGGGCGCTGCGCCGGAGGGCTTTTTGACGTTGCGAATCTCGGTATAATCCACCGGAACAAGGGACGAATCTCGACCTTTGGAGTTATATGCCGCAATAATCGCCGCCTGCTCGATGGTGGAATCCGGCACTTCGCGCCCTTCGGTAACAATAACCGTGTGTGAACCGTGGATTTTCTGTGTATGCAACCAAATATCGTTTTTGCGTGAATCTTTAAAGGTCAGCTTATCGTTTTGCAGGTTATTTCTTCCGCAAAGAATCTTGAATCCGTCGGTGGAAATATACTCTTTCGGCGAAAGCTTGACCGGCTTTTGGTTCTTTTGGCGGCTGCGTTTAATATAGCCCTGCTCCGCAAGCTCTTCGCGGAGCATAAGCACCTCATCCTCGGTTCTTGCCCGGGAGAGTAAATCGAACACGGACTCAATATAGGAAAGCTCCGCTTCGCCTTTTTCGATGAACTTTTTGAGCATTTTTTCGGCGGTATCCGCTTTACGGTATTCGCTGAAATAGTGCTGTGCGTTCTGATTGGGCGAAAGGCGCGGGTCAAGCTTGACCTCAATGGGATTATTGTTGTCATAGTAATTTTCGAGTATGACGGAAGTCATTCCCTTTTCTATATTACGAAGGTTCGCATGAATAAGCTCGCCCTTTACCCTCAGAGTATCCCTTTCCGCCGAGCGGGCAAGCTCCTGCCGCTGAACGTCAAGCTTGCGGGAAAGACGGTCGCAGAGGTTCATAACAAAACGGAAAAGATCGCCGGAACGCTGCTTCATCCTGTCCGCACCGGAGCGTTCGGAATAAAACCTGTCGAGCATGGCGCTGAAGCTTTCGCAGAGCTTCGGCGCAGCGGCCGCACCGTACTGCTTCACCGCCATAAAGGTGAAATCAATGGGCTTGCCGTTCTCGTCCTCGATAATATACGGCGCGCAGGAGCCGTTTTTTACGGTGCTTACGGTCTTGTCTATGATATAAACAAGATCCTCGCACTCATCGTTGGAGAGAGCATGGGCGGTGGTGTCATTTCCTTTGGCCGCGTATTCTGAAAATTCGCGGCAGACAATGGGAGAAACACCGTCAAGCACCTCCATAAGAGCCTTTGAAAGCGGAACATCCCTCCCCTCCTTGAGCCTTGCAATAAACGCCATATAGTCAAGGTCGAGGGTGTTCATCTTATCCTGAGAGGGCGGAAAAACATAGGTCATACCGGGCATAACCTGACGAACACTGGACATATCCGCGGTTACGCGCTTTATAGCGTCTATGATTTTACCGTCCGCGCCGATAAGAATTATGTTGCTGTGACGACCCATGGTTTCCACTGCAAGCTTGAGCACCACGGGATCTCCGAATTCATTATATGTGCTGAAAGAAAAATGCAAAATCCGTTCCAAACCGAACTGCTCTATGCCCACAAGCTTTGCGCCGCCGATGTATTTTCGCATAAGCATGCAGAACATGGGCGGAGCCTTGGGATTATCCACAGCTGACTCGGTAAAGTGCACCCGCGGCGCAGACGCAGACGCGGATATAAGCAGCTTTTTGCTTCCGCCGCTCATGCGGAAGGACATAATAAGCTCCTCTTTTGACGGCTGATGAATTTTATCAACCCTTGCTCCAACCAGATTTTCGGCAAGCTCATTTTTTAGCATGCTCAAAGTAATTCCGTCAAGCGCCAACCGTGCTCACCTCTTTTGTGTTATTTTGACCAGTATTCCGCAGGGTCGCGGGAAACCTGCGAAACAACGATTTCCGCATCGGGAAAGCGTTCGGCAAGCTTTTTTGCAAGCGGCGCAATCACCGTATTTTCGGTGCAGAAATGCCCTGCGTCAAGCACGCAGAATCCCGCTCTGCGCATATCAATGAAGAAATTATGCTTTATGTTTGCGGTAACAAAGGCGTCCGCACCCGCAGCCATGGCGTCCCGGAAAAACTCCGCTCCGCTGCCGCCGCAAACCGCCACCGACTTAATCGGCTTTTCCGTGGGGGTATATTTTATCCCCTCCACATTCAGCTTTTCGGCGGTATGGCGAACAAACTCCCCGCAGGAAAGAGGCTTTTCAAGCTCTCCCATACGAAGCAGCCCAAGCTCATCGCCGCATTTGCGAACATCGTGAAGCTCAAGCGCCGCCGCAAGGCAGTCGTTTACGCCGCCGTCGGCAATATCAAGGCTTGTGTGGGAGCTTATTACGGCAACGCCCCGTTCCGCCGCAAGAAAGGCTATGTTCTCCGGATGAAGCTCCTTTAGCGAGCCGAAAATCACCGGATGGTGCGTAATGATAAGCTCTGCACCTATGCGGCAGGCCTCGTCAAGAACCGGCTCGGTAGCGTCGAGCGCCACAAGGACTTTTTCCGCCCGGCGGCTACCGTCTCCCACAAGGAAGCCGGAATTGTCCCAGCCCTCCTGCACCGCAAATGGCGCAATCTCATCAAGAAAATTGTAAAAATCGCGTACTGTGCTCATTTTTCTTTCTCCGTTTCGTCCGCCTGCTCCTCTATCATATCCGCAAGGATTATATGGCGCATGGCGGCACTTTTTCCGCTTGGCGAACGCATAAGCCCCTCGGCAACGCTCCTATGTATCGCCGCCTGACGGCGCATATATTTTACCGCAACCGCGCCGCCGAATTCCGGAACCTTGCCGACAGCACAGAAAATTTCATCCGGGACGGTTTTTTCGCCGGTGAATTCTACGCTCATAACCGTATAAAGATGTCCCTCGGCTTCGACCGCCCTTTCTTCGGCAATGCGCCAGCCGTTTTCACAGAGCCAGCGGCGCAGTGCGTCCGCTCTGGACATGGGCTGCAAAACAAGATGCACCCTTTCGCTTTTTACCCACTTGTGGGATGCGAGAATTCCCATAATAGTTTCCCCGCCCATTCCGCATATCAGAACCTCGTTTATTTCTTCACTGGGAAGCCCATTAAGGCCGTTAGTAAGGCGCGTTTCGATTTTATCGCCCAAGCCTTTTTCTGCAATAAGCGCTTTTGCGCTCTCCAAGGGCTTTTCGTTTATATCGGTGGCGTATGCCCTTTTGCAAACGCCGTTTTCCACAAGCCAACAGACCAAATAGCCGTGGTCGGTTCCAATGTCCGCCGCAACGGTGCCGTATCCGACAAAATCGGCAGCCACCGCAAGACGGGAATCAAGCTTTTCCAAAATACATTCCCCTTTTCGCAAACAAACTTAAGGCAGCCGTGACTTCGTCATGGCTGCCGCGGCGTAACTGTTTTTTACAAATTATTTATTTGCGAAATAGTTGTTGATTTTTTCAATCATAGCGTCACAGTCGACGCCGTGAACCTCGCAGGCTTCCTCAATGCTTTCGCCTCTTGCCGCAGGACAGCCGAGGCAGTGCATTCCCATTTCGAAGAAAAATTCCGCGGTTTCTTTATCGTAATCGAGTACTTCGCCGATAAGAGAATCTTTATTTACCTGATAAGCCATTTTTACATTCCTCTTTTCTTAATTTCTGTTTATGCTTATATTATAATGTGAATATGCGTGTTTTTCAACATAAATATGTAAACATTTTTTATTTTACGCCTTGAGCATGGGCGCAAATCTCCCTGAGCACGCATTTTTCGCACTGAGGGCGGCGTGCTATGCAGACAGCTCTGCCGTGAAGAACAAGTCTGTGGCAGAAATTGTTCGACTCCGCAGGGTCAAGAATTGCGCGAAGCTCCGTTTCGCATTTTGCCGGATCCTTCGTATCGGTCAAGCCAAGCAAATTCGTTATACGAATACAGTGGGTATCGCAAACAACCGCAGGCTTTCCGTAAACATCCCCCACCACGAGGTTCGCGGTCTTTCTGCCTATTCCGGGCAGCTTAATAAGCTCCTCAACGGTATCCGGCACAACGCCGTCATAATCCCGAACGAGAATTTTGCAGGTCTGCGAAATGTCGTGAGACTTCGTTTTGTAGAACCCGCAGGATCGAACTATGTCGCTTATATCCTGCTCGTCCGCCTCCGCAAGCGCCTGCAAGGTAGGGTATTTTTCGAACAGAACCGGAGTTACCATATTGACTCTGGCATCCGTACACTGCGCCGCCAAGCGCGTAGCAATAAGCAGCTCGTGGGGCTTTTGGTATTCAAGGGAGCAAACCGCATCCGGATATTCCTTCTTGAGCAGCTCCACCGCTTTTGCGGCACATTCTTTTTTATCCATATCGCACCTCCGAATAAAGGTATGCTATGAGCATATTCGATTTTTCATCTCTTGTCAAGCAAAAAAGACTTGCAATATAAAACGAAATAATATATAATCTGCACTATCCCATCTCAAGGAGTTTTTTATGAACATAACCGTTAAAACAAAAGACAACCAAGCGGATTCCTTTGCGGTGCGCAAGGCCGTTTTTGTGGATGAACAGGGCTACAAAAACGAATTTGATGAAATTGATAATATCTGCGACTATGTGACGGTCTATTGCGAAGGTAAGCTTGCCGGAACGGGCAGAGCTTTTCCCTCGGAGGAAAACGGCGTTTTTGTTTTCGGCAGAATTGCCGTGCTCAAAAAGTTCCGTGGGCTGCACCTTGGGGCGATCATTCTTGAAGAGCTTGAAAAAATTGCGAAGGCAAAAGGCGCAAAATGTGCCGTGCTGCTTGCGCAGCAATATGCCGTAGGATTTTACGAAAAGAGCGGATTTTCCCTTTGTGACGCTGAAATTGAGTACGATGAAGGTCAGCCCCACTGCCGCATGAAAAAATATTTTTAGAAATTTCAAAAAAACACTTGCATTTTGTTTTCCTTTGCGCTATAATAATAAGGCACTTGAAAATTAGATATCGCGGGATAGAGCAGTCTGGTAGCTCGTCGGGCTCATAACCCGGAGGTCGTTGGTTCAAATCCTTCCCCCGCAACCACTAAAGAACAGCCTTTGCTTTTACAAGGGCTGTTCTTTTTTGTCCCTTGCCCCACCCGTATTGCGCACATTAAAAATGACGTTACCCGCAATACCCCGTGCTCAAAATGAGCACGGGGTATTTTTATTTGAGCACGCAAGATTCAAGTTTGAGCACGGTGCCTTACTTTATTAAAGTCATTACAAAAAAATGTAAGTATTAAACATTACTGTCCTTCTTGAAGAACGCCGCAATAACTGCGCCGGGTCCGCCATAGGTTCCGATAACGCTGCACACGCATACGGAATCAAGCGCGCCAATGCCGTCTTCCCAAATGTGTTTACTGTCCTCCACATATTTTTTAAGCAGCGTATCGTCAAGGCCGGTATAGCCGAGAAGAATCGGATTTGAAAAGTCAACCCCGCCGCTCTGCTCGATTTTTTGAATCAGCAGGTTGTTCCCCTGCTTTGATCCGCGGGCTTTGCCGACCAAAGCAACTTCACCGTTTTCCATGGTAATCACAGGGTGAATGCCAAGTAAACTACCCGCAAAAGCCACTGTTTTTGAAATTCTGCCGCCTTTTTTAAGGTATTCCAGCGTATTGAGCAATGCAATTACCGCAACATCATTACGCTTTTGTTCAAGACATGCGGCAAGCTCCTTCGCAGGCATTCCACGCTCTGCACAATCAATGGCATATTCCGCCAAAATCCCTGAACCAATAGACGCGGAACGAGTGTCGACTACAAAAATATTGTCATATTTTTCCGCAGCAATGTTTGCGCTTTGGAATGTTCCTGAAAGCTTTGACGAAACGGTAAGCACAACGGCGCTGTCCCCCGCCGCGGTTACTTCATCGAACACATCCCCAAATGCCGCAGGAGAAGGCTGGCTTGTGGTAGGCAAAACATCCGATTCCACAAGCCGTTCATAAAAACGCTTTCGGTCAATTGTAACACCGTCGATAAAGGTTTCTTCTCCAAAATGCAAAGATAGAGGAACAACAATCACCTTTTTAGCATATCTCTCCGCCATATCTACCGTGGAATCTACTATAATTCTTGTACTCATAAAAAATCCTCCGATTATTTATCCTTGTGACCGCTTATGGCAGCAAGGTTGTCGCTGATAAGCGAAAGTGCAGCGTACATTGTTTCTCGTTCGCATTCGCTGAGACCTGCGCTTGCCGCCGCAACGATGCTGTTGATTTTTCGCGAAATCATTTTGCCCGCGTTTTTGCCCTTTTCTGTCAGCTCAAGCGGGCTTCTATACCGTTTTTGCATAGTGCTTTTGCAGGTTATATACCCTTCATTTTCAAGAAATTCTATTGAACGCGAAATTGCAGCTTTATCCTCGTCACAGCGGTCGCAAAGCTCAGAAGCGGTAAGCGCGCCGAAAGAATAAAGATAATACAAACAGGAAACATGCGGCCCTTTAAGCCCGAATTCAGCCATTTCATCTGCCTTTATGCGCCGTATGCTACGGCTTATTTTTGCGATAAGCACCGTAAAAGTTTCAAATCTGCCTTCCATTTAGATTCCGCCCTTCAAAAGATATTGACAAATCAACAAACGAAGTTATTATAGCTCTTCTAAGTTGATTTGTCAACAAGCTAAATAAAAATTATTATTTTTGAAGACAAAACACTCGCTGCAAATGACTTTGCAGCGAGTGTTTTTCGTAAAAACAGATATTTAATTAAAGTTTCCAGCTTTCCTGATTTGTGTGGAGGAGATGGTGACTTTTTTCGGAGAGAGGTTTTCCGAAATACTCGTTGTAGAGGGTTTTGACGCTCGGGTTTTCGTGAGAAAAGCGAATGCTACGGCTTCTGTCGAGGTCGTAGAGCTTTTCCCCGCGGGCGAGTGCAAGCTCGCACCCGTCGTTAATTGGCTGGCCGCCGCCGCCGGTGCAGCCACCGGGGCAAGCCATAATCTCAACAAAGTCATATTGTGTTTTGCCGGATTTGATAGCTTCAATAAGCTTGCGTGCTTCACCAAGGCCGCTTGCCACGGCGATTTTGACGTGTTTGCCGCCCACTTCAACGACGGCATCACGCCAACCGCTTTCTCCGCGGATGGTCTTAAACGCATCGACGTCGGGTTTTTCGCCTGTAAGCAGGCAGTATGCGGTACGCAGAGCCGCTTCCATAACACCGCCGGTGGCGCCGAAAATAACGCCCGCGCCGCTGCTTTCGCCCAGAGGAGAATCGAATTCTTCTTCGGGAAGCTCGGCGACATTGACGTATTTTTCTTTGAGCATTCTTACAAATTCGCGGGTGGTGATAACCGCATCGACATCTTTCGCGGAAGCGTCGTTTACTTTCTCAACGTCGCACTCGTATTTTTTCGCCATGCAGGGCATGACGGAAACGCAGAAGATTTTTTCGGGTTCTACGCCGATTTTTTCTGCAAAATAGCTCTTTGCAACCGCGCCGAACATCTGCTGAGGACTCTTTGCGCTGGAGAGATTCGGAACAAGCTCCGGATATTCCATTTTGACAAATCTAACCCAACCGGGGCAGCATGAAGTGAACATCGGAAGCGCATGAGTATCATGGCTCGTGATTTTTTCGGTGAACTCGTTGCCCTCTTCCATAATGGTAAGGTCGGCGCTGAAGTTTGTATCAAAAACATAGTCTGCGCCAAGCGCGCGCATTGCGGCAGCCATGCGTTTTTCGGTGGCTGCTTCCGGAGCAATGCCAAGACCTTCGCACCACGCAGTTCGAACCGCGGGAGCGACCTGTACAACAACGATTTTTTCAGGGTTGTTTATTGCAGCGAACACCTTTTCGGTGTCGTCACGAGCAGAAAGCGCACCCACCGGGCAGTGAGTTACGCACTGTCCGCAGAGAGAACATATATTGCTCAGATTTGCGCCGCCGCGAACCACTATGTTCGCGTGCGCGCCGTTTCCGCGGAGTTCCCAAACGCCAAGCCCCTGCACTTTATCGCAAACGCTTACGCAGCGAAGGCATTTTATGCACTTTGAATCCTTGCGGAGCAGAATATCGGATGCTTTCCATTTGTTTTTAGCGGTTTTCTGCTCGAACGGGATGTCAAGAATGTTCATTTCCTGTGCAAGAGTCTGGAGCTTGCAGTTGCCGCTTCTTATGCAAGTCGGGCAATGGCAGTCGTGCTCAGAAAGAATGAGTTCGAGGTTCGTTTTTCTTGCAAGGCGAATCTTTTCGCTATTGGTGTGCACCTGCATTCCCTCCTCAATGGGGGTGTTGCAGGCTGCAACAAGGCGATCTCTGCCCTCTACTTCAACAACGCAGATTCTGCATGCACCGATTTCGTTAATCTCTTTAAGGTAGCAAAGAGTGGGAATATTCACTTTTGCAAGCTTTGCCGCTTCGAGAATGGTTATGCCATCGTTTGCTTCAATGGACATTCCGTCAATGAAAAGCTTTACCATTTGTACTCTCTGCCTCCTTTAAATCCTGCATGGCCGTAGTGGTCGCAGCGCAGGCAGCGAGAGCATTCCTGCATTGCTTCTTCTTTCGTCATGCATTTTTCAATAAGGGTAAAGTCATTTTTGCGCTTATCGGCGGGTCTTTCGCTCATGTTTACCCTACCGCAGGGATTTTTGAAGTGCCAGCTTGCCGCCGGAACCTTTACAAGAGCGGAAATATCAGTGTGGAAACCGAGATATTCGTCAATGTTTGCAGCGGCAACCTTGCCCGCTTCAATGGCACGGATTGCGGTTGCGGGGCCAGAAACGGCGTCACCGCCGGCGAACACGCCGTCTTTAGTGGTAACTTTGGTTGCGAGGTCAGTGACCATACAGCCCCACTTGGTAGGAACACCCTCCGTCTCAAATTCGGCGGATTCAATTGCCTGACCGATGGCGACAATTATAATATCACAAGGAATGACCTGTTCGGGAAGATCTGCGCCGTAGGGTGCGGGTCTGCCGCGTTTTACTTCGCCGATAACCTGTGGTTTTACTGTAAGTCCGGTAACCTTGTCGTTTTCGCTTTCAACGCGAACCGGAGCCATAAGGGTTACGATTTCGCAGCCCTCTGCCGCTGCATCCTCAACCTCTTCGGGAAGAGCGGCCATATCTTCGGTTCTGCGGCGATATACGCATTTTACGCTCTTTGCGCCAAGGCGCATGGAGGTTCTGGCAGCATCCATGGCAACGTTGCCGCCGCCAACGATGACGACGTTTTTGCCGGTGAAGTCCGGAACATTTCCGTCGCCGATTCCTTCGAGAAACTCAATGGCGGAGATAACACCTTCGCTGTCCTCGCCCTCTATGCCAAGCTTTTTGTCGATATGAGCACCGATTGCAAGGTAAACGCAGTCATATTCGCTGCGGAGCTGGTCGATGGTGTAGTCTTTGCCTATGCGAACGCTGTATTTGACTTCAATGCCGGTAGAAAGAATACAGTCAATATCTGCGTCGAGGTAGGAATCCGGCAAGCGGTAGCGTGGTATTCCGTAGCGGAGCATACCGCCAAGGCGTTTGCGCTTTTCAAAAACGGTGACCTTGTGACCCATAAGGGAAAGGAAGTATGCAGCAGTAAGTCCGGAAGGGCCGCCGCCGACGATGGCAACGGTTTTTCCGGTGGATTTTGCGCATTCCGGCGCAGGAACGGTTCCGGCGTTGTCAACAGCAACGCGCTTTATTCCACGGATATTTACCGCGTCATCAACAAGGGCTCTTCTGCAGTGGTATTCACAGGGGTGCTCGCAGATAAGCGCGCACGCCGCCGGGAACGGATTATCCTTGCGGATAAGGCGAACGGCATCGGCATATCTCTGCTCCGCGACAAGGGCGATGTATCCGGGAATGTCAACATGAGCCGGGCAGCGCTGTACACAGGGCACGCTTGCAAAATCGGCGGTGCAGCAGCCGTTCTTTATATGAGAAATATAGTCATCTTTGAACGCCGCGAAGTGGTCGAGGACGAATTTCGCCGTCTGGAAACCGATGGCGCAGTCGGAGGTGTCGTAAATCACAAGAGCGGTGCTTTTTATAAGCTCAAGGTCGCTTTCGCTTCCCTCTCCGTTAAGGATTCCGTCCATAAGCACGGCGAGTTTGTCAAGGCCAACTCTGCAGGGGACGCATTTTCCGCAGCTTTGCGCAAGGCAGAGCTTTATGAATGCGCTGGTAAGCTCTACCGGGCAGTTACTCGCCGGAGAAGTCTGCATTCTGCGCTCGACATCGGAATAAATCTGTTCCAGCGCAGATTGCGCTCTATTGGCAGCTGTTATCTCAAGTCTGTTCAATGTAATTTCTCTCCATAAAATATTTTTAGTTGGTCATCAATTTGCAAGCTTCATATCTCCGGATTTTATCCAGCCCGCTTTTTTCATAATTAAATAGAACACATAGGAAAGCGCCGCCGGAAGCACAAAGCATACAAGCAAAATTCCGAGCCACATATTTGCGCCCCCTCCCATGGCGGAAACAATGCCGAGAGGCCCCACAAGTCCGCAGGTTCCCATTCCGGCGGAAACCCCGGTACACTCAAGCTTGAAAACAAGGGTGCTTATCGGGCCGCAAACCGCCGCCGCAAGCGTGGGAGGAATCCAAATCTGCGGGCGCTTGCAGATATTGCCCATTTGAAGCATGGAGGTTCCGAGTCCCTGTGCAAAAAATCCGCCCCAGCCGTTATCGCAGAAGCTGATAACCGCAAAGCCTATCATTTGAGCACAGCAGCCCGCGGTTGCCGCACCTCCCGCAATTCCGCTTATGCCTATCATGGCGCAAATCGCGGCGGAGGAAATCGGCAGAGTGAGAATCATTCCGACCACAACGGAAATTATAATTCCCATGAGGAACGGACGAAGCTCCGTTGCCGTATTTATAAAGTCACCGAGGTAATACATAATATATGCAATAGCGGGGCAAATAAGCTTTGATGCGAAATATCCTGTCATAATGGTGACGGTGGGGGTCACAAGAATATCAACTTTAGTCTTTTTGGATACGAGCATGGCAACCTCGCAGGCGGCAATAACAGCCACAAAGGAGCCGGCAGGTCCCGCGGTGTAGGTAATCGACTCGCCGCCGGAGAGCATAATCTGCGCTCCGGTGGAATAAGAAACGCTGCCCACTGCGGCACAGGAGAAAATCACAAGGGGGTCTGCTTTTAGCGAGTAGGCGATGGCAGCGCCTATTGCCATACCGGAGGCGCCCTGGGCGAAGCCCTTCATCTCGGTGAAATAGCCGCCTATGGTGTTTACAAGGGAACTATTCACATAGTCAGCTCCGAGATATGTTCCGATTGTTCCGAAAATCGTTCCGATAAGCAGAGATGCAAAAAGTCCCAGCGCCATAGCCGACATAGCGTCGATAAAATACTTTTTGGCATAACTTTTCAGCTTGTTCATCATCAAAATCCTCTTTTTATTCTATGATATTGACTATTATAGCACTACAAACCGCAGATTGCAAAAAGTTTAATAATTTATACTTGAAGAAAACAACAAAATGTAGGATAATAGTATCATAAAATAACAAAAGCGTTTTTACAGCTAGAAAAGAGGGCGTGTTTTTGAAACCCGTTATAGGAATTTTCCCGTCTTACGAGGTCGGAGCGGATCCCCTTGTGCTGAATAAAAATTATGTGAGCGCAGTTACAGACTGCGGCGGCGTTCCGTATATTCTTCCGCTTTTTACGGAGGAAGCCCCCTGCGCCGAAGCACTTGAGCATATAGACGGTCTTTTGCTCACCGGAGGCGTGGATATTTCCCCTAAATATTACGACGAAAAAAACAGCGGCAAAAGCCTTGATATTTCTCCCCTGCTCGATTGCAGTGAAAAGCTGCTTATTGAGCTTGCGCTTGAGCAGGATATTCCGATTTTGGGAATTTGCCGCGGTATGCAGGCGCTGAATGTTTTTTGCGGCGGAAGCCTTGTTCAGGATATTCCCTCGGAGCTTGGAGCCGCAAAAAAACATTCCGGCGGCGTGCATAAGCCCGCTTTTCACGATATACAGATTTCCAAAAGCTCGCCTCTTTCCGAAGCTATGGGCTTCGGCAGTCACAGAGTGAACAGCTATCATCATCAGGCGATAAAGAAGCTTGCTCCCGAATTTTCCGCCGCAGCGCTTTCTCCGGACGGAATAATCGAAGCGATTTTTCACCAAAACAGGCGTTTCGTGCTCGGTGTGCAGTGGCATCCGGAGCGCGACGGCGACGAAATTTCACAAAACGCAAAAATAATTTCGGCATTTATAAAAATTTGTACCGACAGCGAAAGGAGAACAGTATGAGTATGATAAAAACAGCACTTATTACAGGAGCATCCGGAGGTCTGGGCTACGAGTTCGCAAAAATATTCGCCGCACGCAAATGCGACCTTGTTTTGGTTGCGCGCAGCAAGGAAAAGCTTGACGAAATCAAAGCCGAGCTTGAAGAAAAATACGCCGTGAACGTTCTTGTGATAGCAAAGGATCTTACGGAAAGCAGCGCCGCAAACGAGATTTACGAAAGGCTCGGCATACTCGGAGTACGCATTGACTACCTCATAAACAACGCGGGCTTCGGCGACAACAACTGCTATTTTGACACCGAATGGCAGCGGCAGGAACAGATGGTTAAGCTGAATATACTTTCGCTTATGCACCTTACTCACCTGTTCGGAAACGATATGCGCCGCCGCGGCGAGGGAAAAATCCTCAATGTGGCTTCCATAGCGGCATTTATGGCGGGACCCTATATGTCCGTATATTACGCTTCAAAGGCGTTTGTGCTTTCGTTCTCGCAGGCAATCGGCGCGGAGCTTCGCCCCTACGGCGTTACCGTCACCACCCTTTGCCCCGGCCCCACCACCACCGGCTTTGAAGCCGCCGCAAACCTCGAAAAATCCCGTATGTTCAAGCTCTTTAAGCCTGCGGAGGCCTCCGCCGTCGCAAGAACCGGCTATGCCGCTATGATGAAGGGCAAGACGGTCGCTTTCCAAGACTTTGTCACCCACTCCACCACCGTTTTTTCAAGAATATTCCCCCGCTGCATGAGCACCGCCGTCGCAAAGTATGTGAACAGCCCCGCAAAGGCAAAATAACAGCTGTTAAGCTAAATGCTTTTACATGTAAAATTCCGGCAGATTTTCGTAATCTGCCGGAATTTTTTGTTCAGTTTCCGCATTCTATGCTTATGTCATTGAAAATTTCGAGAATATCGCTCACCTTTGTGTTTTCCTTGTCCTCGCCTGCCCTGTCGAGCACTGCACTGCCGGAGTGCATCATCACAAGGCGGTTTCCGTAGTTCACTGCGAAGCGCAGGTTATGAGTTACCATAACCGCAGTGAGGTTCTTTTCTCTTACAAGCTTATCCGTAAGCTCCATTATCGTTTCCGAGGATTTCGGGTCGAGCGCCGCTGTGTGTTCGTCAAGAATGAGCAGTTTCACATTTGTCATTCCGGCGATTATCAGCGCCATTGCCTGCCGCTGACCGCCGCTGAGCAGCCCCACCGGGGTATTCATACGGTTTTCAAGCCCCATTCCGCATTGGCTGAGCAGCTCGCGGTAGTACTCCGTTCTGTCGCGGCTTATGGCGGAGCCGAGTCCGTAGGGCTTATTCTTGTTATCCGCAAGGGCGAAGTTCTCAAGAACCGTAAGCTCCGAGCAGGTTCCCATTTTCGGATCCTGAAACACCCTTCCGATGCTTTTTGCCCGCTTATATTCGCAAAGCGAGGTTATGTCCTTTCCGTCAAGCAGAATATTTCCGCCGTCCGGGAACAAGCTTCCGCAAATGAGGTTGAGCAGAGTAGTTTTTCCGCTTCCGTTTGAACCGACTATGGAGATAAAATCCCCATCGTTCACCTTGAAATTGAAGTTGTCGAAAAGCTGCATTTCGTCGGCGGTTCCTTTATTGAAAGAGGTGCAAATATTATTCAGTTCAAGCATTTTTCGCACCTGCCTTTCTCTTTTCGCGGCCGCTCAAAACTATCGCCGCCGTAAACATCAGCGCCATAATCAGTTTATTATACGCACTCGGCACGCCGAGCTTCTGCGCCGCGGTGAGGCAGGCCTGATAAATTATCGAGCCTATAATCACCTTGGTGGTCGGCTTCATAAATTTAACCCTGCCGAAAAGCGACATACCGATAATGAGGGACGCAAGCCCGATTACGATTGTTCCTATACCCATGCTCTGGTTCACATTGCCGCTGATATGGGTATAAAGCGCACCGGAAACGGCGGCGCAGGCGTTTCCTATGGCAAGCCCGATTATTTTGCTTTTGCCGGGATTTATTCCGAGCATTTTTACGAACTGTTCGTTGCTGCCGGCTGCACGGAGCAAAAGCCCGCTTTTCGTTTTAAGATACATATCCAAAAGCAGCTTGCAAACAATGGTCACGAGCAGGAAAATAATCAAGTCCCGAAGCCCTATATTGTTCACCTTTGCGGGAACGGCCCCGCCGAAAAAGTAATCGTGCAGGGTTTTGACCGTTCTGCCGTAGGAAATTGACGAGCTTGCCTGCCCGGAAAAATCCCCCGCCGTACCCGCCGAAACGGCTATAAGATTCACTGTTATAAGCGAGGTCGAAACGAGTATTCCGCAAAGCAGCGGACGAATTTTGAGCGCAACATGCAGAACGCCTGTCAGTGCCCCGAAAAGACTTCCCACGAGCATTGCCGCCAAAAGTCCGAGCCACGGATTGAGTCCCTTGCTTGCGAAAAGCCCGAATGTGACCGCTCCGGAAAGGAATGTTCCCTCAACCGTAAGATCGGGAAAATCCAAAATATGATAGGATATGTAATACCCCATTGCGATTATCGAAAAAACAAAGCCTGTTTCCAAAAAAACCTCTACGGTGCTCAAAATGCTCATAGTAACCTCTTATTCAACGGTTTTTACTTCGGAATAGCCCTCCGGCGTGCTCAAGCCGAGTTTTTTGAGCACGGAGGAGTTTATAACCGGTGTTGCTTCAGTGATGGTTTTCACCGCCATGGTGGAAGCATCCTCGCCCTTGAGCACGGATACCGCCATTTCGCCGGTAACTCTGCCCAGCGCCACATAGCCAATAGAAACGGAGGCGAGACAGCCGTTTATTACCTGTTCCTCCTCGGAGCCGTAAACCGGAATTCCGTATTTATCCGCCGCGGTGAGCACCACGGAGAGATTGTTTACCACATTGTTATCGGTGAAGTTATTTATGCAGTCCACCTTGGAGGCAAGCTCCTCTGCGGCGGAGGGAATGTCGGAAGCGCCCTGAACCGCAGTTGCGACGACCTCTATACCCTCTTTGTCGCAGATTGCCTTGAAGTTTTTGAGGTTGGTTATGGAGTTATCCTCGGAGGAAGTGTAAAGAATACCTATGCTCTTAACCTCCGGCTGCATTGCCTTGATAAGGGCGACCTGCGCTTCAAGGTCGAGCACATCGGAGGTTCCCGTGCAGAGGTAGCCGGGAGCGTCCATGCTCTCCACAAGTCCCGCGGCGACCGGGTCGGACACCGCGCAGAAAATCACCGGAATTTCCGTATCGTCAGTGGCGGCGAACGCCGATTTTGCCGCGGGAGTTGCTATGGCGATTATCATATCGTAGTTCGCCGCAACCATATTTTTAGCGAAGTTTGTGCAGTCGCTGTCGGCGGAATTTCCCGAGCCGATTTGATAATCGACGGTATATTGAATTCCGGAGCTTTCCAGTGCGGAGATAACGCCGTTATAGCAGTTATCAAGGGAAGGGTGGCTCATATACTGGATAATCCCGATTTTGAGCACGGAATTTTTTTCATTTTGGGTTTCGCCGCAGCCGGCGAAGGCAAGCATCATTATAACGGCAAGCATAACAGCAATAATCTTTTTCATTTTTATTTCCTCCGTAAAATTCGTATTAAAAAGTAATTTTCATATTCGTTTTTGATATTCACTCGCCATCGTTTCATTTTCTTTTCCTCCTTATAAAACAAAAAAGTCTTTGTCCTGATAAAAACAGGACAAAGACTTAATAAAAATCTCTGCGGTACCACCTGAATTGGCAATAAGCCCACTCTGCCGGATACAAACATATCCGCTCGGTATGGTAACGGTCCGACGCCGGAAGACATTACTCGCAAGAAGCTTGCTTTCTCTCTCCCCTCATGAGTCCATTCACTTTCTTTAGGTTACGGCAATTTCACCGCCTGCCGCTCTCTTTAAACCATAGGGAAAGCTACTATTCTCAATCAACGGTTTAACTTATTAAAACATTGAACTAAATATATCACCTTTGATTTTATTTGTCAAGGAGTTTTTGCAAATATTTTTTGGTCGCCCGAAAACATTTATCTTTTGCAATTTGAGCACCAATTCCCTACCGTGCTCAAGCGAGCACATATGTAAGAAGGCTCCGTGCTCAAATTCGGCGGATGAAAAAAGCGGTGCTCAAAATGAGCACCGCTTTCAGGTCTGCACGGCAGATAATCAGTTCGTGGCTTTGAGGTCAAGGCCGGAGGCTTTTTTCTTATACATCTGCTCGCAAAGCTCGGCGATATATGCGCCGGCTTCTACGGGCGGAGTGCCGTTTTTGTGAATGTTGGAAACAACGGTACGGTTCGCTTCCGGAATACCGGGATAGCCGCCGTAAACGCAATATGCGGACAGCGAAGAGGAGGTTGCAAGGCCGGGTCTTTCTCCCAAGAGAATTACGGTGACCTTTGCATTGAGGATTTTCGCAACGGAATCCTCTGCACCAACGCGACCGTACTTTATAAAGATAGGAGTGCCAACCTTGAGCCCGTTGGATTTAAGTCCGTTAAAGAGTGCCGGAAGAACCGCGTCAATGTTCGCTTCAACCGCAGAGGAGGAAAGTCCGTCGGAAACGATAATCTGGACATCGGGATCGTTTACGCAGTCCTTTTTAATCTGTGCGGCGGTTTCGTCATCGAAAACACGGCCGAGGTCGGGTCTGGTGAGGTAGGTTTCCTTGCTGTCGCACTTGGTCTGATATGCCTTGAGGTTGTTCCTGCCAAGGCATTCCTGTGCAACGTCGTTGAAAACGGCGTCCATAGCGGCAGCGTTGTCTGCACGAAGACGAAGAGTAGTCTTGGTCAGCGGACGAGGGCCGCAGCGCCATACGCCGAGGCGGGCGTCGGTCTTTGCTTTAAGGCGCATATATTCTTCCTTGTTGTAGGGGTTCGGAATGTTGAATTCATCTCTGAGGCTATATGCAGAAATGTCTTCTACTTCCCCATCGCAAACACAGGTGCATTTAGAAGCTGCTTTGTCACCTTTTGTGGCTTCGGCGATAGCTTCACGGATGATTTTCATAAGTTCGGTATCGTTCATTATATTCGCAGCCTCCTTTCTTATTTAGCGAAGAACATGGACGCATCGCCGGCGCGCTCGCCCATTCTTCCGTCTTTGTCGAGAATACCCATCTTCATTGCCCACTCGTGGAACTCCGGAGCGGGAAGTCTGTGGCTGAGCTCGCGCATGGTGTTGTCGTCGTGGAAGGAAACGTCCTGATACGCAAGCATAACGTCGTCGCCCATAGGAACGCCCATGTAGTCGTTGCAGTTGGCGGCGTTAAGCAGCAGGCATGCGATTTCCTGGTCGTCTTGGGTAATACCGGTGTGGTTGGTAAAGCAGGGAGCCATACCCATAGGAAGTCCGATGATTTTTGCCATAAAGTGGTCTTCAAGGTTGCCGCGAATCATTTCCTTGCCGTCATAAATGGTTTCCGGTCCGATAAAACCGGTTACATTGTTCACCATAAACGGCTCAAACGCGCGGGCAAAGCCGTAGGTACGACCCTCAAGGGTCATTTCGTCCGCTCCCTCGTCACAGTCGATAGACATTTCTGAGCCTTGACCGGTTTCAAAGTAGAGCTTATTCATACCGGTGCCGTAGCACTCCTTTTTCGCAAGGTCATACGCTTCGAGAAGCAGAGCCTTGTCTACGCCGAAGGCTTCGCAGGCCGCCTGAGTACCGGCGATTGACTGAAAGAACATAGAAAGAGGCGCGCCCTCCCGAACCGCCTGCATCTGGGTGGTGATGTGGGAAAGAACGGTAATCTGAGTGGGGATTTCCCACTGATCCTTGAAGTCGCGGAGCTTGTGAGAAATTCTCTGTGTGGTTTCGACGGTGTCCTCAACCGGGTTGATACCGAAGCAGGCGTCGCCGGAGCCGTAGGAAACGGCTTCCTGTATGCCGAGCAGGATTGTGTCGGGGTCATCGGTGCTGGAGTTGGTCTGAGCACGGAAGCTGAGTCTTCCGGGAAGGCCGAGCTGAGTTTCGCAGCGGGTGGGTCTGCAGCATTTGCTTGAGCCGTAAACAAGGTCGGATGCGGAGCAGATTTTTGCGACGGCAGCAACGGTTTCGCCGATGAAAGCATAGCTTGCGCGATAGAGATCCTCGGTGGTGGTGGTGTGCTGCATAATCCACTCGCGAACCTCGGCAATGGTCATATTTTTCATCTTGTCGTACTGACGGCGGTTCATGCTGTCAATCTCAACTCTGGTTACCTCGTCTTTTTCGTAAGGTACAACAGGGTTTTCGGTGATGTCGGCAACGGTAAGCTCGCTGAGAACGACCTTTGCGGCGATTTTCTCGGTAACGGTTTCGGGTGCGATACCAAGGTATCTGTCACCGGATTTCGGCTCGTTTGCCTTTGCGAGAACGTCTTTGACATCACGGAATTCAAAAGTTTTTCCGTTAAGTCTGGTTTTAAGTTTCAATGTAGTATTCTCCTTTCTTTTTTGTACCAAAGAAATAAGTGCTTACTAAATCTCCCCTCGTTTCATTTTGAATTTTTTTCTGAAAGCATTTATGTAAATTGCCTTCCTTCAGGTCAACAACATACGAATTATTCAATGAAGTCAAAGCTGACCTCTGTGCCCTCCGAAGAGGATTTTATCTCAACCTCTCCGCTTAGCTTCTCTTTTACAATGGTTTTTACTATGTCAAAGCCCATGCCGTTCTTCGTTGCAACGTCGGTGTAGAAGCCGATACCGTCGTCACGAACGGAAATTTTGGTGGAAAGCGTTCCCTTTTCTCCGGTAATCCAAATCATTCCGTTTTTACCGGAGGGAAATGCGTGCTTCATGGCGTTTTGCAAAAGCTCGTTCACCACAAGGGCGATAGGCGAAGCATACTGTGACGGCACGTCAACATCGTCTACGGCAATTCGGATTGTAACCGGCTGAATGGTGCTCAGCGAACTTTGCAGCACATTTGTGCGCACCTTTTCGATAATATATCTGAGAGAAACTCTTTTATCTGTAATATGAACTATTTCCTCCATGGTTGCGGCGACTGCGTTTATTCTGCCCGCCGTTTCCCGCAGAACCATTGCGGAGTCAAGCTCGTCCGCATATTTTTCTTGGCTGCGGAGCATTCCGGAGAGCAAAATCAAGCTGTTTTTTATACGGTGACGCTGCTCGCGCATAGCAATCTCCTGCGTGCCGCTTTTCTTTTCCTGCTCCCGAAGGTCGGTAACATCATCGATTATAATCGCAAGCTTTATCGAGTCGGAATAAATCGGAACCATGGTGTAGTGAATACTGTGGGAACGAACGGTGACCTCCCGCTCCTTTATTCCGTTTTTATTTATATCGCTTCCCGGAAGAAAGTATTCGTCCGCATCCGGCTGAATATTGTTTAGTCCCATGGACATAATACCGTCCACATAGCCAAGCTTTTCCGCATAGAGCTTCCTCGCGGCGGCGTTGCAGGCAACAACCTTATCGTCCATTCCGATGAGAATTACCGATTCGTTTAGATGCTCGATTATCGGAAGCATTATTTTGCCGAAAGCATTCGCTATGCCCTCGTTCCCCGCCTGCTCCTCCGTCTGCTGCTTCTGAATTTCCTCCTCGTCGGCTTTTTTCTCAAAAATGAGCACGCCGATAAGCTTTTGATTATAGAAAATTCCCTCGGTGGTCTGGACTATTTTTCTGCCCTCCGGCATGGAAACGGCAAGCATACCGTTGGTGGGCTTCAAAAAGCGAAATGTGCGGTCAACGGCGGGTTCGTTTTTCAGGTCAACGAGCATACCGAGTATCGGTATCGAATAGTTCGACGGAACTGTTTGAGGCTTCGCCTCCGAAACGACTATCGCCGTTTTGCCGGTAAAGGATATGCAGTCAATGAAAACATCCGCCTGCTCCGCATTTGCCAGCGGCTGAAGCATGGCGTTCATTTCTTCAATATGGGTTATTTCATCATCCGTAAGGTTCGTATACTTTTGACAAAGAGTCCGCGTAATACTATTCACTTTTGTGATTCTCCCATTCAGCAATAATCATTTCCGCGACCGTTTCGACGGAAACGCCCTTTCTTCGGCTCATCTCCCGAAGATATTTGTAGGCGTCGTTTTCGTCAAGACCGCGCTTTTCCATAACTATAAGCTTTGCTTTGTTTGTAATGTCCTTGCTGTCAAGCTTCCTTTTAAGATTGGTACAGTCCTTTTTGAGCATATATCTTTCTTTGCTTTGAGCATAGCACATATCGAGCACCGAAAGAAGCTGCCAGCGCTCAAAGGGCTTTGTAACATAGCCCTCCGCACCCTTTTCTATGGCGGCGTTTATGTAATCTCCCGTTTCAAAGGAGGTGAGCATAACGGCACAGCGCACAAGGTTCTCATCTGTAAGAATTCCACAGGCCGTAATTCCGTCCGCCGCGGGCATTTCAATATCGAGCACCGCCAAATCCGGCTTAATCTCCCTTGCAAGCTCCACAGCGGCGATACCGTCCCCCGCCTCCGCGGCTATTTCGTACCTGCTGTCCTTTACGCACTCGCGAAAGGCGTTTCTTATGGCAAAATCGTCATCTGCAATGATAACGCTTATCTTTTTCTGCATTTTATCCGGCAAGAAAGTTCACCTTCTGTTTACGTTCTTACTTATTTTCCTGCGCCATTGATGAAACAAGCATTCGCGCAAGTTCTTCCTTGCTCTTTCCGCTTATTTCAGCCTTTTTGGACAGGATTTTGTCCGCTTCCGTAATGGAAACGCCCGCGGAAGCTGCTATAATTCCGTTTGCCTCCTCGATTATCCGCTTCGCTTCAAGAGAGGAAAGCAGCTCCTGCTTCTCTTTTGAAAGGCGGTTTATGTAATCCGTTCTCGTGAGCTTCGTATAGAGCCACGGAATTAAAAATTTTTCCGTAATCGGCTTTACTATGCAGCCTTCCGCTCCGGCGGCAAGAGCTTTTGCGGTCATATCCGGGTCATATTCGTCCGCAATAATGAAAATCGAACCCTCAAAGCCCTTTCCCTTCAGGCAGGACGCCGCTTTGAATCCGTCCATAAAGGCAGTGTTTTCCTTTATGAAAAGAACATCGCAGTTCTTCTCCGTACACAAAGCCACGGCGTCTATTCCGTCGCTCACAATGCCGTCTACAATGTATTCGTTCTTTTTAAGAAGCTCTTTCATCGCCTCTGCGAACTGTGTATCATCGTCCGCAATCACTATATGCTTACCGTTCATATAAAAAAACGCGCCCTAAACAACACGTTTGTTTAAGACGCTACCTCACATCAAAATATCATTTTACGAAAGACTGCTTCCTTGCATCACTTTCATACCTATAATACAAAAAACAAAGTAAAATGTCAAGATATTTTGAACGAATAATATAAGATTTTGCCGATTTTCCCGCATCGGTTGCAGCCCACTGCCGCCAAAACTTGAATTTTGCCGATGATACACAAAAAGGGTTCCATTCACGGAACCCTTTTATATAATTGAACGTCTTTTTTTAAACGTCTTTTTTGAAGCGCGCCTTCATACGCATATTGTTATCAAGGATTTTTTTGCGGATACGGATGCTCTTCGGAGTGACCTCAAGAAGCTCGTCGTCCTTGAGGAACTCAATGGCGGCCTCGAGGCTCATCTTTCTCGGCGGGATGAGACGGAGCGCATCATCGGAACCGGAAGCACGTGTATTGGTAAGGTGCTTCATCTTGCAGACGTTAACCGCAATATCATCGGACTTGGGAGATGCGCCGACGACCATTCCCTCGTACACCGGAACGCCCGCACCAATAAAGAGCTGGCCGCGTTCCTGTGCGTTGAACAGACCGTAGGTGATGGATTCACCGGTCTCATAAGAAATAAGGCTACCGGTGCTTCTGCGCTGAATATCGCCCTTATAAGGCTCATAATCTTCAAACACGGCGCTCATAATACCTTCACCACGGGTATCGGTCATAAAGTCGTTTCTGTACCCGAACAAGCCTCTGGACGGAACCTTGAACTCAAGGCGCATACGGCTACCGACGGGAGCCATTTTTACAAGCTCGCCCTTTCTGTTGCCCATGGCGGACATAATGCTGCCTACGCAATCCTCGGGAACGTCAACGGAAAGCAGTTCAATAGGCTCGTAAAGCTTATTGTTGATGGTCTTATAGAGCACGCGCGGAGTAGATACCGCAAACTCATAGCCCTCGCGACGCATGGTTTCGATAAGGATGGAAAGGTGCATTTCTCCTCTGCCGCGAACCGCGAATTTGTCGGTGGTATCGGTATCGGAGACCTGGAGGGAAACATCTTTGAGCAGCTCTCTGTAAAGTCTGTCACGGAGCTGGCGGCTGGTTACGAACTTGCCTTCGCGTCCGGCAAAGGGACTGTCGTTTACGCAGAAAGTCATCTCAACAGTCGGCTCGCTGATTTTTACAAAAGGCAGAGCCTCGACTTTATCCGGTGCGCAAACGGTGTTGCCGATGGTGATATCGGTAATACCGCTCATGCAGACAATGTCGCCTACGGTCGCGCTTTCGCACGGGACTTTTGCAAGGCCTTCAAACTGATAAAGGCTTACGATTTTGGATTTGTAGTTCTGAACGGTGTTGTGGTAGTCTGTAACAACAACGTCCATGTTGGGCTTTACAACGCCGCGCTCAATTCTGCCTACTCCGATTCTGCCGACGTATTCGTTGTAGTCAATAGAGGAAACGAGTATCTGGAGGGGACCCTCAGCATCACCTTCCGGCGCGGGAATGTGGTCAAGAATGGTGTCGAACAGCGGCTTAAGGTCGGCTCCTCTGGTATAAGGATCAAAAGAAGCGGTGCCTTCACGACCGGAGCAGAAAAGCATCGGGCTTTCAAGCTGTTCTTCGGAAGCATCAAGGTCAAGCAGCAGCTCGAGAATTTCGTCGCCGATTTCGTCAAGCCTTGCATCGGGTTTGTCTATCTTGTTGACAACAACAATTACAGGATGGCCAAGCTCCAGTGCGCGCTGAAGAACAAATCTGGTCTGAGGCATGGGGCCTTCTGCCGCATCAACAAGCAGGATAACACCGTTTACCATTTTGAGTACACGCTCTACTTCTCCGCCGAAGTCAGCGTGTCCGGGAGTATCAATTATATTGATTTTAACTCCGTTATAATGGATGGAGGTGTTTTTCGCGAGGATGGTGATTCCTCTTTCTCTTTCAAGGTCGCCGGAGTCCATAACGCGGTCTTCAACAACCTGATTGTCGCGGAAAGTTCCGCTTTGTTTAAGCATTTCGTCCACAAGAGTGGTTTTGCCATGGTCAACGTGGGCGATAATTGCCACGTTTCTTAAATCTTCACGAATCAAGTTTTATTCTTCCTTCCGGTAAAGGGGCTTTGCCCCAAGTATAAATAAACATAAAAAACGGACAATCCCCCGTTTTGCCGGGTGAATGCCCGAAAAGGCTGAGCATTGACCTTTGTGCTGTTTTATCTTTCGGAGAATTATTCGTCGTCCGGAAGATCCTCAGTGGGAAGGTCAAGCTTGTTGAGAAGCTTGCGAAGCTCGCCAAGTTCTTCTGCGGTAAAGGTAAGACCTTTGGACATACGCTCGTGATCCGGGGACCATTCGCGGATGTCATATTTGGGTGCGTGGTCATTCCAGCTTACTGCGTTAAGCTCTTTAGTCCATCCACGCGCGTTTTCGGAAATAGTTCCGACATTTTCGGTAATTTTGAATGTAATTTCCGGCATGATGTTTCCTCCCAAAACAATAATTCAAAGCAGTTCTATATATTATATATTATAAT
>OIWT01000549.1_pt1 | contig 51080 bp, 87 predicted proteins | sample 1587701 | NCBI WGS metagenome assembly OIWT01 (sample SAMEA3888904, study PRJEB22519) | human gut metagenome | biome: human gut; feature: human-associated habitat; material: faeces | place: Denmark | collected 2009 | reverse complement strand
CCGAAAAGGCTTCCCTGCTGGGGGCATGCCCCCAGCAGGGAGTGGGAATGAAAGTTAAGAACAAGCCTTGACACAGTTTAAATTACACCCCCAATTAGGTTGGGATTATACCCGCAAGCGTACTAGTTAAGGAATATATTCAAAGGAAGGGTAGTATTGTCCTTCTTCATGTGGAAAGAACCTTCCCATCATTGACAATGCCGTAGTACATTTTTCATATTGCTTTTGAAATCCGTACTTCTTAGCTCTCGATAGGTTGTGATGCAGGTCGTTGATTTTGACTTGTATTGCAACCATATCTTTTGAGCCAATGATTGATTGTACGTAGTCAAAATACGGAACACCTTCCTTGTGGGTTAGTACACATACACTATCGGCAATGTCTTTTCTAACACCTAGTGATAACAGCTTGTCGTAGGTCATATCCGTATCTTCAATCGTATCATGGAGAAATCCGACACAAATCTCTTCGGTACTATTACCCATTTCTCCAACATGGATAGGGTGCAATATAACAGGCAATCCAACCTTATCAATCTGTCCTTTGTGCGCCTTGCAAGCGATACCGAGGCACAATTCTATCATTTCAGAATCTTTCATATTCTTCTTTCGTTATTAACTCACCTAATTCAAGAGCATCTTGTGCATAGGTGTTCTCATTAAACTTAAACTCTTTTGGCTTACGCCCTTTACCTTTTGGGTAACACATAAGTTCTTTATTTACATATTGATAACGGACAACGATGTCATCCTCCCAATAGTAAACATAAACCGACTCTCCGTTTTTAAGGAGGTGGCTGATTTTGTTCTTATCTTTATTGTTCATAGTCTTTATCTCCTTATTACAATGCAAAGATATAAAAAATATATTAAACTTGCAAATAAATTAATGTTTATTATTTGAAATTTAAATATATTAATTATTGAAACGTAGCATAGTAAGCTTGTTGCATAGATACCGACCTTTGCTTCTTACCTCCGTTACTCTTGGCGGTTCTACTTTGCTCGTATAATGCATGTCCCCAACCGGATGGTTTCTTGGTCTCTTTGTAGATTTCTCGCATGGTCTTCCCACCCAACAGCTTATAGGCTATCGAATAATTCTCCTTGGCGTAAATCATCTTGGCGGTGTTAACTTGTATCTCACCAATAAGTCCGGTCTTCTTGTTCCGAATATTGATGATGTTTCCTGAATAGCCCGTATCCAGTTTCTGTTCCTTGAGTCTAACGAACTCAAAGCCTTTGTATCTACCTTGGAGGTCTTTTATGATTTTCGGAATTGACCCTTTGTCTGCGATAATGGTTGTTCTGTACGAGTCCTTTATGTCTTTAATACCATTAGCCTCGCCCTTAGCCTTGCGTACTATGGAGTCAACACTCTTGTAATTGATAGGAGTGACCCTTGCTCCATACTTCTTAGCTATACCTTCCGCTATAGCTTGTAGCTTATTACCAACCGACTCGGCTTTTCTCCGCATAGAGGTAGCTTGTGCTCTCAGCCTAGCATATGCCCCATTATTTCCAACGTCTCCCATATCTTTTTTGTGCAAAAGTAACTAAAATAAAAGCCAATTAACATGTTGCTGCGATATGTTATTTCACTAAAAAGACAAAGTGAAAAGACGCACAGACAAACATTTCTCTTAAACAATTATTATTCATACCTTTGCAAGAAACAATGAGTTGATAAGATGACGAAACCAAGAGATTATTTCACAGGCAAGCAAGAAGAGTTCAAACGCTCCGAAGTGCAGATAGCACCATATAATCCAAGGAAGATTTCACCGCAGCAGAAAGCTACATTGAAACGTTCCATAAGGAAATATGGCGTTGTTGGAGGTATAACCGTCAATAAGCAGACAATGACCATCGTAGGCGGCAACCAAAAAGTAACCATCATGGATGAGATTATGGGCTATCCCGAAAAGGATTATGCTCTTTTGGCTGAGGCTATAGATGTGGATTACAGGACCGAAGTTGAACTTAACCTCATGCTTAATTCCGAGAATGCTCATGGAGAATGGGATGACATGAAAGTCCGTGAGTTACTGCCGGACATAAACTATATGGATGCCGGATTAACGGAAGAAGACCTGTCCCTGTTCGGATATGATGCAATGGTAAAGACTGAAGGCGAAGACGAGTTAGGCAAAGAACTCAATTCCTTACTAGACCCATTTGCCCAAGAAAGCGAAAACAGAAAAGTGCCAGCACCAAAGGAAGTGCAAGAAGAGCAGAGACGACAGATAGAACAAAATCAAATTATAGCCAATCAGCAGCAAGAGGCTCAATATCAAGCGAATAAAGAACGTATGCAACAGGTAAAGAAAGAGGTAAATACCAAGGCAGCGGAAAAAGCTTTAGAAGCCGAGTCTTACGTCATGCTTTCCTTTGACAATATTGAGAACAAGGAACGTTTTATGAGCACCTTTGGCTTTATCGAAACCGATAAGGTAATAAAGGGAGAAATGCTTATGAAAGTAGCAAAACGAATATAAACAAAAACAAAATGAAAGCAATGAAAAAGATTATAAGATTCTCGTTAGGGTTTATAATGGCGGCAATAACAATAGTTATGCTCATTCCATTTATGATTGTTTCTATGTTTCTTGGCAAGAGGAGAAAGAAAGCGTTCAATATATGGGTGTCGTGTCTTTTTATCCCTTTGATAAACAAGATAGGGCAATTGCTCAACTCATAAATATCGAAAGATTATGAAGGAGAACAAGAAAAGATTAATGAAGATTGCGAACTTGGCTATAGCTATGGTATTGGCAATACCGATGTTCATTCTAGCCGTTCCTTTCTATATGTATAACAAGATTAGAGGCAAGGTATAAATCCCATCTGCCCAATATATAGCGAAACAATAATAAATACAAGAAAATGGCAAAACCGAAATTTGATTACAATGGCGATGCTTTCTACGATGAGATAGAACAGCTTGCAAAGCAAGGTCAGAAGGATTCTGAAATTGCCTACGCCCTTGGTTTGAAGTTTGGGGTTGACCTAAATCCACAGGTCTTCAACCGAATGAAAAACGGAAAATACGAGAATTGGAATGAAGACGAAAATGCGGAAAGAGGCGAAAGAATAACTCAATCCCTCGTGCGTGGCAGAGAGTTTATTAATGCAATCGTGCGTGGCAGATTCCTTAAATGCGCTCTTGGAGGTGTCAAGGTAAAAGGCAAGACAACTACCAAAAGACACATGGTTGTAGATGGAGTTATGACAGATGATATAGTAGTGGAAACTAGAGAAACCGAGCAGGAGACCCCACCTAACGTACAAGCTCTTTCAACTTGGCTATTCCATTACGATATGACTTGGAGAGAGATACAGAGAGGTAAGAAGGATGAAGAGGAAAAGGGCATTCCTTTTGACCCTAAGAAAGGTATATCCGTCAATAAGTGGATAGAAAGAGAGATTGAGCAGGAAGCAGAAGAGCAAGAGGAGGGTGAATAATGACAAAAACCCATTCCGTTTATTATCCGTTGTATAATGACAAGACGCATTTCATTTACCTTATTACAGGAAGTCGTGCGTCAGGAAAAAGCTTCTCAGCCTCTCAGTTTATAGAAAGACTAACCTTCGAATACAATGCGGAAAGGAAGATAGCGCATAAGATTCTTTATACACGTTATACGATGGTTAGTGCCGCTATTTCCGTAATTCCAGAGGTTAAAGAGAAGATTGAGATTGATGGTACGCAGGATTACTTCAAGAACACGAAGACCGATATAGTCAATAAGATGACAGGTGCTGAAATCATGTTCCGTGGTATAAATACTTCGAGTGGTAATCAGACTGCAAAGCTAAAGTCTATTCATGGTGTGACAACGTTTGTCGTTGACGAGGCTGAGGAATGGACTAGCGAAGAAGATTTTGAGCGTATTATGCTCTCAATCCGTCAGAAAGGTTTGCACAACCGAGTAATAATCATTATGAACCCATGTGATTCCAATCATTGGGTATATAAGCGTTTCATCGAAAAGACGCATAAAGAGGTGTATTTTGATGGTGTTCCTGTCCAGATCAGCACAGACCCAAGAGTACTTCATATACATACTACATATCTTGATAACATAAAGCATCTGTCACCGGAGTTCCTTAACGAGGTATTAGAGATGAAGGAGAATGAACCGGAGAAATATGCTCATATAATGATAGGTAGATGGTCTGACGTGTCAGAGGGTGCAATCTTCAAGCATGTTGGCATCGTAGATAAGTTCCCTAGCAATGCAAGGAAAGTAGCTATCGGTGTAGACTGGGGATATTCAAAAGATTATACGGCAATTGTAAAGTGCGGTATCGTAGACAATCGCCTATACATAGAGGAACTTTGCTATAGAACGGAAATGTTATCTAGCGACATCATAAGATTCTTGCGCCCTTATGCGGACGAAGGCTTGTTTGTGTATGCGGATAGTGCTGACCCTAGACTTATAGATGAGGTAGCTCTTGGTGGAATAGTTATATATGGAGCACAAAAGGGTGCTGGCTCTATATTGGCTGGTATTGACAAGATGCAGACATTCGAAATCTTCACAACTAGGCAATCAGTCCATTTACAGAGCGAGTTCCGTAAATATGTGTGGTCAAAGGATAAGGATGGTAATTACATCAATGTTCCCGAAGACCATGATAACCATTTGATAGATGCTGCTAGGTATTATATTCTTGCCGTATTGCTCGGTAAAGTGATGAAGCCAAGAAAAGCATCTAAATCAGACTTAGGAGTGTACTAAATGACAAATATAATTACTTTTGTAATAAAAATACAAGTATCTAATTATTAGATTGTTAGTGTAAGTAATCTATAAGAGTAGATAAAAGTCAAGTGTAAATAAAAAAGATTGTTTACTAAATAAAGATAAATTCTTTAGTAAATAGTCTTTTTATTCACTTAAAAACTAAGTGAAAGGCGTTTGCACTATATGGTAGGTAGAAACCCTGTTTATTATTACCTTTGCTTCAAAAAGTTATAAGGATGTTTGTAGATTCAATTATTCAGATAAAGACATATTTTCGAAACCTCACGCTCAATGCATTGGGTGTGGAGAGAAGCATCTTCGAACGTTTGGAAGATAATGATGTTGATTCTGTCGTAAATATGATGGAACAACATGATTTCGATGTGGATAATGCCATTTCGGAATATAATCCACAAACCCATAAGGTGATGAGCCGTGAAGATAAATGGGTAAAGGGAGAAAAGCCATACAGGACGGAGAAGTTGGCAAGAACAAGACAAAGATACATCAATGAGGTAGAATTGTTCTTCTTGTTAGGCAATCCGGTTATGTGGAAGAAGACTGAAGGTGACGATGAAGCCTTTGAACTATATAAAAAATACTTGAAGGATATATACTTCAATACCAAGCTACGTCAATGTAAACGACTTGCCGGAGCAGAAACCGAAAGCGGTTTTGTTTTTAATTTCTCGCAAAAAAACGGAAAAATGCATGTTGATGTGTATGTTGCAGCTCGCTCAAAGGGACATAAGATGAGAGAGTTGTTTGACCAGTACGGAAACATGCTTGCTTTTGCTGTAGGCTATTCCTTAAAGCGAGAATCAAAGACTATCGAATGTTGGGATATATTGACATCCGTTTTTAACTATCATTGTGAACGTGGTGGCTTTGGGTGGAAAGTGTATAAGTATCCTAATCCGACAGGAAAAATTAATGGCATTTATTTTCGTCAGCCAAAGGCATGGGAAGGAGCAGAACCGAGAATGGAACGTGAAGAAATGCTTGATTCCAAGATAGGAGATACTAACAACTACTTTGCTGACCCTATTGCCGCTGCTACTGCTGACGTGATACAATCAATCCCTAAGCGGAACAAGCCAGGTAAACTCATACAACTTACAAGCAAGAACTCTAGGTTTGAATATATCAACCCACCTCAGAATTCCGAAATCCGCAAGGCAGAGAAAGAAGACTTGGCTCAGTCTATATTGTTTGATACGTTTACACCGGATATGTCACCGGAACTGATGAAAGCTATGAGTACGCTTACTAGTGTCGGCATAAAACGAGCGTTGGTATTGGGTTACATCAAGCGAGCGAACCGAATGGAAATCTATGAAGAACTTGTTGGTAGATTATCGCATGTGATTATAGCCGTAATGAAGGAACTATATCCTGAAAAGAGAAGCAAGTTGGATAAGCTGGAAGTAGAGTTCGATTTCGCAGAGCCTTTTGAGGATGATAAAAAAGATAAGTGGAAAGTTATTGCGGAACTATACAATCAAGGTGTCCTGTCTCTAGAGACCGCTGTCCAAATGTTGGCTCTTACGGATGCTCCGGCAGAAGAGATAGAAAAGATACGCAAGGATTCCGAAGAAAAAGTTGCGTTAGCTGCAAAGGTAAAGGGAGACGAAAATTCAACTTCATAACATCAAATGCTTATTGTTTTTTGGGGGCGCATTTCCTGCTCGGATTTGCGCCCTTTTTGCACTTAAATTTTAAGTGAAAGCATTATGGTAAAAATATAATATTATTCCTCATTTTGTTTTTAACTTTGCTGACATGAATTCGAATGAACTTATCATAAACGGAAAGGATGCTTGGACTAACTATCGTGTAAAGATGGGTAGTGGATTCTTAGATGCATTAGAGGCTGATGCAGACAATAAGAGTTATATTGCCAACGAGGTAAGAACTGAGCATGGAACTAGGGTTGTTCCTATTCGTCCAAAAAAGGCAGAAAGAAGCATTACATTAGAGTTTGTCATTATTGGCAGAGACCATACTGACTACAATAAAAGGGTAAAAGCCTTTGATGCGCTTATGGATAATGGCTTTGTTACTATACAGGTTCCGAAATCAAAAGATGATGTTTATCGTTTGTATTGTGCAAGAAAATCATCTAGCTATTCTAGGGGAAAAGGAGGTTCTATAGGCAAGAAGAGTTTGAAGTTAGTGGAGTACAATCCTACAAATAGAGGAGAACTGACGGATTCGGATAGAGAAAAATTCACTTTAAAAGAATTTGAAGATATAGAATAATTATGAAAACTTTCAAGGAAATCGACATAAAGTACTACGATAATAGCGGAAACGTACAAGTAAGATGTACTGTTCCTGTTACACAAGAAGCATTAGTTCATTATGAATTGATGCAGTCTCACTATTGTAAGCTTTCGTTTAAACTTTCTAGACCGACATATTTCTTGCTTGGTGATTTTATCGAAACACCATATGGGCGATTTGAGCTTATAGATTTAACTAAGGCCAAAGATAATGATACTATTGGATATTCCTATGAAATCCAATTCGATGCCTATTATCGTAAGTTAAAGAATAAGATCCTGAAGTATCGCCCGAATACAGGTTCACAAGAAGCGACATTCTCTCTTACTTCAAAAATTAGTACTCATATAGAAGTGATAATGAAAAATCTAGCTTATTATGCGAAGTTAGATAAGTCTTACCTTTATGACCCTAATTTTGAAGGAGAAGGAACGGATTATACTTATGTTATAGATGCGAGTGTAGATGCGAATGCTGCAAAGCTTATAACCTATTCCAATTCTAGCATATTGGATGCTATTGCGAATATAGCCCAGACGTTTGGGTGTGAATGGTGGTTTGAGGGAAATATACTGCATTTTGGAACTTGTGAGAATACGAATGCTATTACTGATTTCAGACTTAACGACAATATCGTTTCTATGTCAAGCTCACAAAGCCAATCCACTTATGCAAACAGGGTATATGCCTTTGGAGCAGCAAGGAACTTGCCTAGCGGATACAAGAATGATTCCGATGCAGATATAACAAAGGATGGTGTTGTCGAAAAACGCCTTATGCTTCCAACGTCAGCAGAATGTTCTGAACAAAACAAGCAAATGCTGGCAGAGAATGGCTTTGAACTGAAAAATGGATATATACAAGTAGGTGGACTCCGTGAAGACCAATATGTTGAGGGAGTAACTACAAATGATGATATTTATCCAAGAAATCTTATCAAGACTTCTAAGGTAACATCATATGAAAAAGATGTAGAAGATGAAAGTACACCCGAAGAAGGAGATTACATCAAACGGACTTTCTATCGTGTAAATTCGCTTACTATTGTCAATGATGATGGCGAAAAAACAGGTGATATGGCTTTCCGAAAGGCGTATATCCTTAGTGGCAAGAACTTACATATAGTATTCCAAAGCGGTTCTCTTAATGGTATGGACTTCGAATGTGAGTTTAATCCAGATGGAGTTCCTGAAATACTTTTAGATGATGATGGAAATCCTATATTTAAGGATGGAAAAGAACAGATAAATCCTAAGTCGCAGGTATTTGAGATTGTTGCTAATGAGGATTATGGCCGTTTTTTGCCGGACACAACTTTGCATCCAAAGGACGGAGATACTTTTGTTCTCTATAATTGGAATTCTACCAAATTTGGCGATGCTTTGGTTCCTTCTGCTTCTAATGAACTGCTGGCGGACGCTATCAAGAATTTGAAGAAGTCCGTGATAGATCCTACAACATATACATGTACTGCCGAGGATAACTATTCCTATAATCATGGTAGAGGAAACTTGCATGGGGTAGGTGACAGGGTTAATCTTTATAATAAAGGTTATGGCGATGGATATAGGTCTTCAAGAGTTATTGGATATGAATTCAGCCTTGATATTCCTTTTGATGGTGCGAAGTATTATGTTGGAGAAAAGCCTTCGTATTCCCGCCTCAATGCAATGGAGTCAAAGATAGAAGAACTTATCTATAATGGACAGAGTTATCTTAATGGTAATGGCGGAAGCGGAAGGTCGATTTACATCATTAAGAGTTATGATAGCATAACTCCTACGGATTATAATGTATTTTCAGCAAAAGCTGTTGATGAACAAAGATTAAACAAGACAAAGGACGACACCGCCAAGGGTACTATCACCTGGGAGAAGATTCAGAAGTTCCTTGGTGGTTTACAATCTGGAGAATTTGAGAGCGGTTTATATGGTCATGGTGCGCAGGTAGATAAGCGGGGAGACGCTGAGTTTAACAGTATCTTCGCCCGTGAGTTCATCAGAGCACCGAAGTTCGTCTTTAACGAGATTGAAGTAACAAAGGCGGAACACTGGAATACTAATGGTTATGGTACAATCAAGACTGTTGATACACAGAAACATATCATCAGCCTGAAATTGGAGGAAAATGACTATGGTAGTCTGATGGTGGGTGATATATGCCGTGGTATCTATGCCGATCTTGGGGATACGTATAAGTCGTCTCAGAACAACGAGGGTACGCTTGACGAGAATAACTTCATTGTCCGCAAGGGTTTCTTTACCTCTTACTTCTATGTGAAGAAAGTTATCACAGCTCAGAAGGGTGAGTTTATCTTTGAATATGGAAAGAAGAGTGATGCTTACCCAGACCCATGCCCATTTATGGACTTTGCCCAGTATGGTAACTTCAACAACACGCAGAGGCAGAGTTCCATGTACTTCTCTTCTAGGGGAAGAAGCTATATTGAAGTGCTCGAAGGTGTAAATTCGTGGGAGATACAGGCAGAGCACCGTGTATGCCGATACGGAGATTTGACTGGCTTGTTTATCCGCAAGGATGATGGAACTATGACGAATCTGAAGGGCAATGGTCTCTTCGCTCAGAACCACGTATATCTTGGCGGTGCGGTCATTACACTTAGCAATATCTCCGACCTTGACGACCTTGTGCTGAAGCTTTCAACCTACGATGTCACGCTGTCTGCCTACTCTTCCGTGATTACCGTGGATGATATGGGTAACGTGATTGATGGTTTATGGACGCAGGACAGTGAGGGCGGCAACAAGCAGTATCGTATCTCAACTGCCGTGTTCGTTTCGCAGGCGGGTAAGCCGCTTCTGTTGGAGGACGAAAGCTCTAAGTATTGTACGGAAGGACATTATCGTGTCTATGCTACCGGAGATGGATGTGACGTGTCTGTGGCTAACGGCACGGTGTTCGTAACGGGTATTGATAATATCAAGGATGGTGTGGCTGGCTCTGGCGATGACAGCAGCTTCGATTACGATACTATGCGCAAGATGACAGACTGCAAGGTTACGATTGTCGTTGAACTCGAAGGTAAGGGAACTAGAACACTTGACTTCCCTATCCGCATACATCACGACTCGCTTCCGTTTATGGTTTGCGACCTTACAAACGAGCACGCAGCCGTGAGCTGGCACACGAAGCACACACACTATGCTGGTCTTCCGTTGCAGACTGAGGTCAACATGATGTACAAGAATACTCCTTATAGTATAAGTGAATTGTCTGTATCACTGCCATCTTCGGTAAGCAAATATCTGAAAGCTACCGTGACTGACAAAGCCAAGGCGAAGGTGGTGACGATTGATAAGGTTTCTGATTTCGCCTCCGATGTACTGCCTACCAGCTTTGATATCACGATTACAGCCGTATCCATCTATGCAGGTGCTAGGTATGAATATACCAAGGTGCTGACCGTATCAAAGACCTCCGACTACGTGATATACGAGCTTGTTCCTAGCGTGAACTCCGTAACCGTTGATTCAGCAGATAGGGTATCGCCTGGCAGTGTAAGCTGCGATGTGTGGGCAACCTCATCCGATGACAAGAGATACAAGGTGACTTCGCTTCCTTCAGGATTCGGTCTATATTATAGCAAGAATGATAATGCGTTATCATCCATCTCTCTGGGCGGTTCGGTATCGGTTTCGGCATCGGATAACAAGGTATCTTTTGTACTGAAGCATACCGAGGGTGGCGTGGAATATATTGACGACAAGGAAGACATACCTGTTGTATCGGACGGCAAAGAGAGTGCGGTGGTGTATTCATCCGACAATATCGTTTCCATACCTGTTGATGTTAACGGCAAGGTTCTCTCTGCCCTGAACGCATCTGTATCATTCCGTATCTTCGCAGGAGATAAGGAACTTACAGTTAATAGCGTAGCCATCTCCTCTCTGCCTAACAACAGGGCGGTGAGTGCAAGCGTCAGCAACAAGGTGCTTGTATTGAAATGCGGAGCAGGTACTAGCTTCGGCAAGGAAGAGGTGTCTTATACTCTCAGTGTGCAGGGAGCTAACGGAAATGTTACTCATACGGGATACACGACCGTGAAGGTATTGCCTAACGTGATGGGCAAGAGCGTGAAAGATGTAAACACTTACTATGCGCTCAATGATAGTGCGACCAGCAAGCCTGCTGACAGCAGCTTTACATACGATACAATCAGTTCTGCTGTTATCAGCAGCAATGCCAATAAGTATCTGTGGAGTGGCGATAAAATTACGTATGATGACAATACCTCTGCCATCACGGGAATCTATATGGTGGGCAGATGTTCCGAACTTGCCACCGTCACGGAGCAGTATGCTAAGACTACCACCAACTCTGCACCTTCAAGCGGATGGTCAGAAACATACCCATCCGTAGGTAAAGGCGTGTATGTGTGGAGCCGTGATAAGATAACGTGGAAGAATGGAAGCGTGACCTATTCAGCTGCCCAGCTTGTGGCGTACATCGGAAACGATGGAAAGGATGGTAATGACAGTACGGTTCCTGGTCCGAAGGGTGATAGCATCACTATCACATCAACAAGCGTTACTTATCAGATTCACAATAGTGGTACGACACCTCCTACTGGAACGTGGTCACCGAGCATTCCAAGCATTACGGACGAGAATCCTTATTTGTGGACAAAAACTTATGTACTGTACTCTGATGGCACATCTACGACAAGTTACAGCGTTGCCACAAGGGGAAAACAAGGTGCGTCTGTGACAGGTAGGACTGGCTCGGTCGTGAGGTCGTCTATATGGAAGACTGGTGTTGATTTTTATTGCGGTGACACCTTGGTTAATGGTCAGTATTACGTAGATGTGGTATATGTGGCTGATGATACGGAGAGTGACGGTTGGGCGAAATATCAGTGTATTAAGAATCACACGAGCAGTAGCAGCATTACAACTTCCAACGGAACGTATTGGAAACGCATGAGTTCTGCGTCTATCTATGCACCTCTCATCGTCGGCAAGAACGCAAGTATTGACTTTGCTCAGGGTCAGCAGTTTAACCTTATGGAGGGCAATTCCGTGTGGGGAAGCTTCCGATACGTAAATACGGGCGATAGCCCTGCATTATGGCTCGGTGGTACGGATTCTCGATATGCTCCGTTTAGTGTGACGAAGAACGGGTATATAAAAGCTACAAGCGGACAGATAGGAAGCTTTCGTATAACGGAATTTACCGACTCGGTTTCTAAGCTAAAGTTTTACGATTTATATGCAGAACACGACTCTTTTGGAGTAATAGAGGCTAGTCAACTAAATCTAGGAACTCAAGGAATTACGGTTGGTGTAGGAAACGCTTCACTGGGCGCTTATGGACGCATTAGTATGGGACACGCTGGTGCTGGTAATAAAGAGACAGGATTCACCTATAATAATATCCTGAGTGTCAACGTTGTTTGTCACAATGGTGATGAAACGGGAGCGACTTATATTAGTGCAGAAGGAAGTGTAGAGAAAGTAAAAGCCCTCACGGTTTACGCAGCTCAAGGAACTCACAATTATGCCGTTTATTCGGACGCAGGCATGATACGAGGTGCTTTGTGCCCTAGAGTTAAGGTGATATCCTCCGACTACAGTCTTAAGGAGAATGACAATGTGATTATCTGCACCAACTCTGGCGCAATCGATATTCAATTCCCAAGCAACCCTGCTGTAGGACAGTCGTACATCATCATACAGGTTGACGGTGATTTGTATTTTAAAGGTGGAGCTTCTTTTCGAGGACGATTAAATGACGCAAATCGCAATTCAAAGACGAAGGGGCAGATAAACTTTTTCTTCTTTGACGGCACTCACTGGAGTAATAGTTACGCTAATTAATAACGATACATTATGGCAGAAACAAATCTATCAGAGATAGCAAAGCAGATTAATACTGCTTCAAGGATAGTGATGGACACGGATATGTTCATCATCTACTCGGTTAATGGAATTGTGAAGATTCCTGCCAATCTGGTGAGACAGTATCTTGTGCAGGGCGCAGCCCTCACGGATACGCTCTATCAGAAGGCGGTGGGTCTCGTAGTAGAACAACTCAGCACAACCGCCAAGATACAGCCGAACACGCTGAATGTGTGGCGTATGCCAGTCAATAAGCTTGATATTTCCTTTGACTCACCTATCGACGGAATCATCAATGAGTATATGATGGAGTTCCAGCTTTCCACCGGAGAGCTGAGCATAAATCTTCCCGATGGACTTCTATGGGTGAATGAGCCTGATTGGCAGGAGAACGCTAAATATCAGATTTCTGTGGTCGATGGCTTGGCAGTCTGTGGCGAATGGGAACAAAATTCTTAGCTTATGAGCAAATTCAGACGAAGACTTTTGCTTGCGGCGATAGCGGTGCTATCGTGTTTTGCTAGCGGTCTATGGCTCAATGAGAAACCATGGACGGAAAATCTAGGTTGGAAAAATTAAAACATATTCAATATGGCAAAAATAAGTCAGAACAAAATCATCAACGTCCTTACCGAAGATTGGGGCAAGGATGCACGAAACGGCTTGCCTTATTCGGGTAAGGCGGTAAGAGAAGCTTTGCAGGCTATCCTGAAGGAGCACGATAGAAAAGTAGGTTACTACCATTGGTCTCCTACCGTCGATAGCAGCAACTATTATCATCTGTGGGGATTCCGCAACGAAGCAGACTACAAGACTTATGCCGCAGGAGACAAAGAGGATGCCAACATCAAGGCTTTGCTGCTGGTAGATGAGCCGCTGCCTATCAACACCGTACAGGGTGATAGTTACGGAGCGTACCTCTTCTCGACAATCGGAACTACGAACAATATCGTAGTATCAAAGGGAAGCCTTGAAGTAGAACTCCGTTTCCATGCTGTGAGAAACTCTAACGGCGACAGACTTAATGTAGGTTCTAGGGGTACACTTGTTATTCAGCGTAAGACCGCTGCAAGTAATTGGAGCACTGTAGGAACTATCCCAGATGCATTACCATCTACTGATTATTCCGATGATAAGACCTATACTAAGGTGGATATTGGCGCATACTTGCAAGATGGTACTCAGCAGGTGCGTTTACAGGCAAGATATAGCTACACGGATGGTGACGGAAACGAGCAGAGTCAGGCATCCACCTATGTACTCGTAGGAGCAAGCATTACAAAGACGGATGTGACTCTCTCCTGCCGACAGGATTGGCATACCCCTATCCTTGCGTCTGTACAGCAGGTAAACGGATTCCCTTACTCATATGTCGTGAACGGAGCCGTGCAGAAGACCCTGCACATTGAAATCACGGGAGGCAACAAGCAGGTACTTCCTATAAGCATTCAGATGTCGGCGGCAGAAAATGGCTCTGTTGTCCGCAATACCTATAAGGATTCTACTGATACTTACAAGCTTTGGCAGCACGGCGTGCGTCTTGTCAAGGCGTGGGTGACTTACGATGACGGCTTGGGTAACACTCTTTCTTCCGATGTGCTGGAGAACCGCTTTATGGTGGTGAATCCTACAACGGAAGCCGAGAAAACTAAGCCTTACATCATGATTCAGAATATGATGCGCAAGGTGGTGAACTACACACAGCGTGACATCTGTTCCTTTGCGGTCTATTCTCCTCGTGTTAATGAGGATGGTTCCATCACGAACGATAACGGCAATATCACCACGGTGTTCTATCTCACTTCCTATGCCGAGCATTTTCCTGCTGACAACCCAGAAGAGTACTTCCGTATCGAGCAGGACGTTGAGCCTGGAGTGCAGAAGACGCTGAATACAACTGTTGAGATAGAGACGGATGAATCCGCAAGTGATATACAAGCCTACTTCCGTGTAATGCGCAAGGATGGCAGCAGTGAAGTTGACTTCCTTACCGATAGCGTAGGAGTGGATAACATCTCTGTAAGTATAGATAACTCAGAGAGCTATGCACCTACTTCGGGAGCAACATTCTTACTCAACCCAAAAGTGCGTAACAACTCAGAAGCAAATCCTGCAACTATCCTCAATGCAAGGGCAAACAATGCTGTTGTTGCAAGTACGTGGGAAGGTTTCGGATTTGTTAACGATGGATGGGTTACTGCGGAGGATGGAGTAAAAGTACTGCGAGTTCCTAGCGGTGCGAAGCTCAATATCAAGTACAATCCATTTGCTCAGTTCGTTACGACTCCAGACAGTGCAATGACCTTAGAGATGGACGTCTCTGTCCGTAACGTAACCAACGAGGACGACCCTATCTTGCAGATTTGCGAAGCGGTGGCAGGTAGCTTTATCGGTCTGCGCGTCAAGCCGATGATTGGCTATATCTATTCGGCATCCGATACAACCGAGAGTGAAATCGACTTTCAGTTCCAAGAGGCGAAGCGTACCCATATCACGCTGAATATTCACAATGCGGTGATTCCGAACAAGGGTGATGCTCTTACCCCTACTGGAACGTCTCTCAACACATCTGCTACGAAAATTGCGCTCATTCGTGTGTATATCAACGGAGACTTGCAGAGAGAGGTGAAGTTCTCGACAACAAACCGAGAGGAATTTTGCACAGGTGCGATGAGCAACGGCGGTATCATCATCGGTCAGGATGGTGCTGATATTGACATCTATTCCCTCAGATGCTATACCAACATGCAGCTCGAAAGCAGCGATATTGTCAAGGACTATATTTCTACCCTGCCTACATCGGAAGCAAAGCGTACAATGCGCAAGGCTAATGATATTATGAGCGGTGAGACTGTAGATGTTGAGAAGGTGAAGGGTCTCGGTAAGCGTGTGTTGATTCTTCACGGAGTAGAGTCTTATATCTACAATGCGGGTTCGCAAAAGGTTTGGTGGGAGATTTTTCAGTACGACAAGAATGGTAACTACATACCAGAGCTGTCGGGAACCATCTGTATGGAGACGAAGACAAAGAGTAAGCGACAAGGTTCTACGGCAAACACTTACTACTATTCCAACATACAGACAAAGATTAGTGACGCAGGAATTATTATCGTAGCATTGAAGAATATCCATCAGAGCATCACATACAAGGTGAACGACCCAGTTGTCAATGAGAAGACTGGCGAGACAACAAGAACCGTGAGTATGTACGGCGGTAATCTCGGCAAGAACGACCCTGTAAAGAATACTTTCGTAGAATATCCTTACATAGAGGTAAATGGAGAACCTAGCGTCAAGGTTCCAGATGGATGGATTGACGGAAACGGCAAATACAGAGGAAAGGGCTTTATGATAGCAGAGGGAACTCCGCTTGCCGACAAGCTGGTATTGAAGATAAACTATGCTTCATCTATGCAGAGCCACTTATGCGGATGCAACCGTCTGTTCAATGACCTTCACAATCTTGTCGTAGGCAAGAACTCATTACAGGAGGCTTGTCCTACCGCACGTGTATCGAAGTACACCGAGCCAGTTTTCTTCTTTACTCAGGCAGACGGAGGAAAACCAGTGTTCCGAGGTGGTGGAAATTTCGGTGCAGGCAAGATGGATAAGCCTACGTGGGGCTATGTCAAGAAGCTCTACCCAATGTTCGCAATGTTCGAGGGTTCTGATAACAACTACGAGCTTACCGATATGCGAGTTCCTTTCTCTACGGACAGCAGAAATCCAGAGTGCATCACGTATTCACCTGATGATGAGGGCTATTTCTATAACGGCTTGCAGAATCTCGACTTCGATGCAGGTATGACTGATTCTGATGATAACGGCAAGGAAACGCCAGTCGCAAGCCTTACCGATAGGCTTAGTGAGAATTGGAATTTCCTCTATCTGCACGCTCCTCGTATCAGCTACTACAACGGTACTTTTGATGCGTTTCAGACTTCTTCTGAGGCATCTAACACTCAGAAAAAATACTGGTGTACGCAGGGTGCTGATGCTTTCTGCCTGAAGCGATATAATTTCGTGCAGAAAAAATGGGTGGATGCTGGTCTCTGGGATGGCTCGAAGTGCGCTAAGATTGACCTCAGAACGGACGAGATGACGAAGGATGCTTACAATAGCAGTGAGAATCAGGCGCAGTACTCGGCTCTCAACAAGGAGTTTATTGCTGCCATCGTTGCACATTGCAAGACCTATATAGGATGGTACGTCAAACCCAAGTCTCTGCAATTTCATTACGCCTTTGTCAATCACTTAATGGCAGGTTCGGACAACTGTTCAAAGAATACTTATTATGTCTTCGACCCCAAGCCTAAATCCGTAACAATAAATGGAGTAACAAAGGTGTGCATCCTGATGGAGCTTCACCAGGACGACTTGGATTCCATTTTGAAAACGGATAATAACGGTAGAGGAACGAAAAAGTACTATGTTGACAGAATGCACCCTTATGCAGACAACGACAAGAATACTTCTCAGTATGAGGGTATGAATAATGTTCTGTTCAACCTCTGTGAGGAGATGTATGAGAACACAAGAGAGCTGCAATCAATGTTGAAGAGCATCTTCACGGCAATGACGCAGCTTGTGAGCAACAGCGACGAAATCGAGGGATTCACTGATAGCGTAAAGGTGAGTGTATGGGGCTGCTTGTGGAAGTATCTCTTCTCTATCAACAGCTACTACCCAGTGACGGCATACAACGAACAGGCACGTATCAGATACGAATATCCTGCTATGTTGGGATTCGTCTCAACAGGTTCGGGTGCTCGTGGTATCGATCCTATCACTCAGTCTTGCGGTTCATCTCTGGAAATGGAGTTGCAGTATATGAAGAGACGACTTGTCTATATGGCTTCCTATGCTGCCTGGGGTAATCTCTTTGACGGTGGCAAGAGCGAAAATATCGGCTTGCAGGACGTTACCGACACCTTCGCAATGCAGGCTTATCACCTGCCCGACAGCGTTACGTCTGCTACGGAATACAAGTTCAACGTCAAGCCACATCAGTATATCTACCCGACTGGTATGATGGGTCAGACAAGTGTTGATCCTCACGTAAGGGTAGCTCCTGGGCAGGAATATGAGTTGAATCTTGGAACGACCACATCTAACGATACTGGTCTCAGCATCCTGGGCATCAACTACTACCGCTCTATCGGCAATATCGGAGATTTGTCAACCTCTCCTAATTTGTCCGTTACCATCAACGGTAAGCGACTTACTGAGATTATAGCAGAGCCGACTAAGCTTTATACGGATACGGAGACTGGTAAGAAAGTACCTGCATTCCGTCCAAATAATATTGTCGTTTCGGCACTTCAGGTGCAGAAGTTATCGTTGAAAGGATGTTCGGGCATCGGAGGTTCACTGAACGTTACAAACTTGGTACGTCTCCACACCATCAACGTGTCTGATACTGCTATCTACGATGTGAGACTCCCCAAAAGTAAGGTACTGACAAGTATAGCATTCCCAGCCAACCTCTCGAAGCTATCGCTCGTAGAACTGCCAGTCTTGAAGACGGTTTCCTTGCAGGGAGCTAGTCAACTTGTATCTGTCGAGTGCGATGATGCTACACTCGGTATCAGTACAGAGAATCTTGTGACTTCCATCTATGAGTACAAGCAGGAAAGTAATGCCGTAGAATTATCAACCGTGAAGTTGTCGGGAGTAAATTATCGCTCAATGAGAGCTGATGTATTCAGATATCTGAATGCTGTAAAGAGCAGCGCAATCAGCGGTAAGATTGCCTTGGTTGACGGTTCGGCAGGATTGCTTACCTTCTCAGATGTGTTCAATCTCATAGAAAAGTACGGAGATATACAGAGCACCAATAACTCTCTGTATCTTTCGTACCCGAAGCGCACTATCAATAAGGTGAATGTGAACGGAGATAAGTATATCAAGAAGACTGGTGTATGGACTGGATGGAATCTCGCGATGCTGCCTCCATCTGGCAACAACATTGCGGTAAAGAACAATCGTCCTGCTGTAAACTACAGATTTGTCGGAGACAATGCGGAACAAGCTGGTCAGTATGCTGAGTTCGTCGATGATGTCACGGGAGTTCTTAACGTTAAGAAGCTCTCAGAAGCATCGCAGGATTTAAGATTTCAGGTTGAGGTTCGTGTTGGTCTTACGGACGGAACGGAGTTAAGCTACATAAAAGGTGTCGGATTCTATAACCGCATTCCTAGAGTCGGAGATTTTGCTTATTCAGACGGAAGCTTTGACGATGAGCTTGATACGTCCAAGACGTGTGTAGGTGTGGTGTTTAAGTCGGAAAAGTTGTCAGATAGTCAAATCATGCTAAGAGTGTATTCCGCCGAAAACGTTTCTTATGTTTCTAATGATAAGACTATCGATTCAACATCTGTCCCGTGGGGTATCTTTCCTGTAATAACCGATAATACAGATGGTAATGATTATCTGCAATATACAGTCGGACAGAATGTGCTTGATGAGATAGGTACTGCTGTGGGTGTTGGCGATGTTTGTGATATTGCGGATTTGCCGAATGGAAATATCCGAGAACTCTATAATACAGACGAGAACGGTGAGCTGAAAGAAAACGGTAGGATTACGGTGGAATCCTATCAGGATGCTACGACAGAAGACGGTTACAAGGTGCTTGACCCGAAATCCCGACTGAACGAGTTTAACGGAAAGAGTAATACCACTGCAATCGTAAGATGGGTGAATAATGTTATCAGTCTTTACCTTGATGAGTCTTATCCGAAGACTATTCAGGAGTTATCCAACCGTATGGCGGCACTCGTCAAGAAGAAAACGGATGAGGGTGATACTTATCCGAACAACTGGAGACAGCTCTATTATCCTGCCGCATACGGATGCTATCTTTACGAACCGTCAGTCAGCGGAGCCGCTACACTGAACGAGCAGTATAAGAAAGGCAACTGGTATCTGCCTTCAGCAGGAGAGCTTGCTAGAGTCTATAACTTCTTCGGTAATAGCCGTGGCTGGCAGAACGGTACCACTGCATCTATCGACCACGCCAATGAGCGACCGGAGAGTGAGGCTGTAACGCCGTTATTCGCCAATCTGCTGAAGCGAGCCAAGGATAAATTTGCCGTTTGCCCTGTTGCTATGATGTCTCGAGGTGATAGCTATTGGTCTAGTACCGAGGCCAACAGTAACGGCGCTTGGCACATATACTTCGTCGACGGTGGCACGTACGGTCACATCAAGTACAAAGACTTTTTTGTGCGAGCAGCAGTGGCATTCACCTTCAACCTTTAACCTTGACTCGGCGTTTTTAAAAACGCCGCACAAGGATAGGAGAATAATAAAGCGAGCCTTGTAAGCGAAAGCTTACAGGGTTCGCTGACTACAAGTATGTATTTATTTAAATTTGACTATTATGGAAAAGAAAACATCAAGACCTTGCTTCTCCGTTTCAGTGGGAAAAAGCAAAAAGTATCTGAACATTGTTTCATCTGCCATTAATACGGCAGCAGACGCAGATAGTGGAGAAAGCCCATTATCTGTGGTAAGTGTAGATGCATCATTGCCTGTAAGGGCAATTCTCGCCGAGTTACCTATACATGAGCTGGGAGAAGAAGCCCTTATCTCGGTACTGAAATACGTGGCAAAAAGGGATGCTATAACCGATTACTCTGTCTATAAAGGAGCGTTGGTCAACGCAATGGTAAGGGTGAAGTATTCTGAGGACGAGGTAGAAGCTATCGTATGCAACGTTCTTGCTGCCGAAGTTACCGAGGAACATAAAAATGAATGGCTGGCATTCCAGGCTTACAGAGAGGAATGCAAGGCGAGAGCGAAAACTATCATTGATATGATGACAGCGGAAAGTGAGTAAAATGTACAGATAGCGTTAGAATCGGCTTAGAAGTCTGTTCTAACGCTATTTTTGTGACTTATTACTTTCAGATTGTTACTTTTTATAAAATTTAACTATAAAATATTGCGCAAAATGAACGGAATTGTGCAAAAAGTTGTAATTTTGTGGCAAATTCTTTCTTTTAAGAACTATAATTGCATCAACAACTAACAAAAAAGGAGGTTATATGACACTAGAACAAGAAGCCGAAGTCCAACGGTTGATAAAGGACATTGATGTGACGGAGCTGATGGATATGCTTAAGAAGCATGGTAATCGGTATAGCAGGAGAATATTAAAGTTCTTCCGCTGGTTCTGCAAGTATGTGCCTATCATTATTATGTTCTTCCACGCATACGGCATTTGGGAGTTCTCTCAGCATCCCCGTGAGATGTTTATCCCCTATAATGAAAATATGCCTTGCTATATCTTTATTTATTTCATGGTTTACGTCCTGCCGATGGTGACGATACTGGCAAGTAGATTTTTCTTCTTGTGCCAGTGGTATCGCATTCCATTTATGTACTTCTTAGGCATCAATGCGGCTCATATTGTAGAGTTGAGTTGGTACACAACTAATGATATGGTGGATTCCTGCTTTACGGTCATGGTCGTGACAGCTATATTCTATTTGTATAGCTTTGCTAAAATGTTTGTTAATGAAACGAAACTAGGACGTAAAATCTGCGCATAAAGGCGATTTCTACGGAAATTTCACAATAATAAAGGTAATATGGGAAAGATATTGAATTATAAGATACTAGGCACGGCTTTGAAATCATTGGCTGATGCTTGCTTTAAGGCAGACGAGCAACAGAGAAATGGCGAGAAGGTCACCGCTTGCGGAATGAGTGACGATGACCTAGATAGATTGTGCGACATCATCCCCGATATGCTTAACCCGATGATGAGCACAGAGGAAGTAAAGGAGAAACTGCACGTTTCTGATGCTACCCTTAACAGAATGGTGGCTAGGGGCGATTTGCCCAATGGCGAGTCCAAAAAGCGAGGGCATACTAGGTATTGGAAGAAGTGGGACATTCTTCACTTCATAAAGAGCAAGAGAAAATCATAACGTACAAGCCCTACGCAGCACGGATAAGCGAGCATATATGAGTATTATGGATTTTATGTTTCAGACTTTGATTATAGTAGCGATACTGGTAATCATCAACTGCTCGTTCATTGCTTATTTGTATCTTTCCTATAAATATAAGAAGGTCGATAAGTTTTTCATGGCTTGGGTGACATCATCAACTATGATGTTGATAATGTGGTTCGGGGTAGGATTGTATCTGTACTTTGAACATTTCTTATAAGTTAAAGAGAGGTAAGTGATTGCCTCTCTTTTTTATTGCTTTCATATTTTCAAGAAGTCTTCTACATCAATGTACTCAATTCCGAAATTCTCTGCGCATTTTTTGTCGGAGTCTGAGAAATCTCCATCTTTTCCGCTAGCATCACCTATCATTATCAGCTCACTTTTCTTCCAAGAAGAATACGACTCAAGCATTCCAGTATTTGGCTTTCTCATTCCTATCTCTGCATGCGATGGGCAATACATAGAGTTGACGAAGATATTTCGTCCGGTATGATTGCGAAGATATTTTTGCATAAAGCTTTCAATCGCTTTTATCTTTCCTATGAAGTCCTGTTCGTCAACGAATTGAGGGATGCCTCCTTGGTTTGAAACTATTTCCACATAGTAAAGAGTAGGGAACACCTCTACGATCTTATCCAAAACCTCTTTCCGGATTTTGAAATCTGTCACATCTATTGGAAATTTGTTTCCTGAAATAGTCTTGATAATAGTATCATCTAAATCAATGAACAATACTTTTTTCTTGATAAAATATCCTTTTCCTGTCATATCTTTGCTTTCTATATTGTTGTTTAATAGCTATATTTTCTAATATAGAGTTCGAAAAAACACAGTTGTTATGGTGTGTCTCACCTTTTTAATAATGCAAAGATACGACAAAAAAGACAGCCTTGCAAATAAATTAATGCAAATTTTAAAACGTTATCTGTTTTTAATGAAATCTTTAATAATTCTCGTAATAGAATCTTCCTTGATCGCCATAGGAGCATCGCCTTGGTACTCTATTACTTGGTTGCCACATTCCTGCCAAAACAAATTGCTATTAATACGTTCTCCATCTACTAATAGCCAATTTGGATGAAACTCAAATGAATGCATTTTAGTTAACGGAACAAGAATAAACATTTTATTCTCCTTCTTGTTCACTAGTACAGACAAGTCTGAATCATCAAATGTGATGATAACTCGATTTTCATTCTCGGAAAGAACGTTGTAATCCTCGTTATAACGTTCGAAAAGATAATTTTTAATGCTAGAACAACTCATATTCTTGTAATTTTATAGGAGGGCAGATGGAAAAATCCAAGTTCTGCCCGCCAAGTTAAACTTATAAGGAAATCTTCTATAATATAGACTGGCAAAGCCATCCCATGAGATAGCATGGTTCTTCGCCTTGCATGTCTATTCCCAGATGGTTGCATATATGTGCAACTACATGGAACATTTCATGTGTGAGGCTGTTTATATACTCGCCTTCAGATGTTGACTTACAGATAAGGACGACACTTGTGTTCTTTGAAACATTTGTGTATGTCAAGCCTTTGTTTGGTGAATTGGTTGAGATGTGGTCGTATGCATCCAGCAATGGTTGCCCTTTACAATCAATGGAACTTAGTACATCTATAGCCTCATCAACCTCTTCTTGATTAACAACATGACATACAATCACATTCCAATCATATTTCTCTAAGTAAATTTCTTGTTTAATCATAATACATCATCCCATGGTATGCCGATACCGTTATGGTTGCAATCGGCATAAAATCTATTGAAAATGAATCCATCCTCTTGGTCTGGGTCATCCACCATATCCTTAATAAATTGAGCCAAAGCAGCTTCATCCTTTAAAGAGGACTTAAAGAAATCGGCTCTAGCCATGTTTGCGACATAGACAAAATCGTAATTGTCAGCATTCTCCAACTTTACGTTGTTGACTTTAAGGAGTTCCTCCACAGTGTCTTTTTCTGTAGGTTCTACTCTTTCTAACTTGCCTGTCGTTGCGTTTGTCTTGCGCATTAAGGTGATAGCCCAATCACACATCTTTTTATTGAAGTGCCATCCATTATAGCGAAGGTATGCAATCATTCCTTCGGGCTTCATGTCGTATGCATCAAGTGGTATTTTGTATCTTCCCATAACTGAAATTTTTAAGGAGGTGGAGATTTCTCCCCACCTCAAAGTGTAATACTAATAACGATAACCGCCACCTCTGCGACCACCATGTCTTTCACCATAGCGGTCTTCATCGTCATCCCAATTGTCTCGGTAATCCGGCATTGGGTTTCTGTGACCCATTCGTCCATACTTGTCATCCCCCATTTCATCAATGCAGTGCATGAGTTTACCACCATACTTAAGCATCTTCTCTACAAGTTCTGACATTTCATTTACCTTGTTTTCGGTAATTTCTATCATGTATCCCATAATGATTTACTTTTTTGTATTAACTTTTTCCAAAGCCACTGACAACATAGACTTAATATCGGTCAAAGTTCCCTTCATTCCGCTAACCTCGCTTTTGAGGTTGTTGATGTCTTCTTCCTGTTGTCTGTCTTTGGCTATTTGTGGATTCAAGATGGCACGCATCTTTGCGCACTCTTCCATAACCTTTTTGTGGTATGACTCGCTTTCCACAATCTCCTTAGAATGCCGATACATAGCCTCAACTTCTGCATCCATGGCTTCACGACTTTCAGAAACCACGAGGTTCTCTGAGTTTGCGATTTGCATATTGGATGGGAGTTGTTTGAACTCCATTTGCTCATTCGGCAATTTCACGACAACATCAACGGTAGTCTCCATTGGTTGTGGGTTGAATTGCCCAGGAGTATATGTTGGGAACTTAGGTTGTGGGTTACTGACCGACACAACCTGTCCGATTTTGAGACTTGGGTTTTCACCCTTGTCAAGCACATAGAATATGCTGTTAGGTCGAAGTCCTTGAAACATAGCTTTGTAATGTTAATTGTTAAACAATACCCGTCATTAGCTGAAGGGTGTTAGTATCTCGCTCGAACCAAAACTGATAAACTCCAGTTCCTGCAATATCGGCTACCGTCAAAGGATTGCCGTTGAACTTAGTTACAGCTTGGGTTACGCCATTGGTCTCGAAAAGGATTGGCAGCGTATTTGTCGTACCTGTCGGAATGGCTTGATGTAGGTTCACAAAGATAGTTCCCCTATAGTTAGCATTCACGAAGGCGTGGTTTCTGAACGAGAAAACAACATTTTCGGTGTTCACCACCACGCCTGTAGATGCGATAGCTGCCGAGCCGTTACGATTAACCCATGCAAAAGGTCTCATCCATAACATAGCAGCCTCCTTTCTTTAACCCCAGAATCCGTTGTTGGCAGCATTCAAACCATACAGACCAGCCTGATAAGCGACACAATTAGGAACCGCAGTAAATGGGCTGTAAGGAGTAGTTACCGTCTCTGGCAACTTACACTTGATACCAGCCACCTCACTCTGCAAGCCAGCCAATACCGCATTGATAGGTGCTACAGCCTGACCCACAATCTGTGATGTCATAGCGGAAGACTTGAAGGTACTGTTCTCCTCACGAAGAGAATCAATCTTGTTCTGCATCTCACGCATCTCAGCCTGCTTCTGACCGTCAACGATGGTCTGAGTGCTTTCCTTTATTGCGTTGTGCAAATCACAAGTCTGTCTCTGAGTCTCGTAAGCCACGTTAGAGAAGCCACGCTCCTGTCCTACGGCTACATTGTTGATGGCATTCTGCAAAGTGCCAGTCTGCTGACACATAGCCAACTTGACGTTTCCGTCCATAGCCGTAATATTGTTATTTACACGGCAGCAGCAATCAGCGAGTTGTGATGCAATCTGCATATTACCTTGCTGAAGAGCGTTGATAGTTTGCATTCCGCTCATGCCTACTTGGTTGCCCACGTTCTGGACTTGGGTAGTCAAAGCAGAGATTGCTTGCTGAATCTGTCCTTCTGTACAATTGAGCTGGGTAGCGAGATTACTGAGTGCATTACGATTGCCACCGATTGCATCCATAAGCAAGGAACGACCATAGTCATTGTTGATTTCATTAGCAAGACCTGCGCCATTGCCACGGCCACCAAAGCCGAAACCATTACCGCCCCAACCGCAGAAGCAAAGGATAAAGAGCAGCCAAATGAACCAAGAACCATCACCATTGCCGAATCCGTTATTACCCTTCATCGCAAGAAGAACGTTTGGGTCAACGCCTCTCTGTTGGAGCAAAGGAGCTATCAAGCTCATCATTCCTCCATTGTTACCTGAACCCTCTGGATTAAAAACATAAGTTTTTGATGTCTCCATAAGAATAATCTTTTTGTGTTAAACCTTAATTAAACTAACTCTATGTAACGTTACGGCTGCAAAGTTACGAATAATAAGCAAAAGGTTTAATAACTCTATCAAACTTTCTTTTATCCACTAATAATCAAGTAGTTAAGGTGATAGGAGGTAATATCATACTTTCGAATGGGCGAAAAAACAAAGGCTTGTTTGCAAATTCCGTTTGCAGAAAACAAAAAAATGCAAACGGAATTGCAAACGGAAACTAAGCGCACACAAATTTAAAGCCAAACTTTCGTGTATAGTATTCCTCTTTCGGATGTCTTTTCGTCTCGGAGTCATAGCAGAGAATAAACGGCTCACCCTTAGAGTAGAAATAGTTATAAGACTTTCGCAAATACATCTTCGCATTCAAAGCCTTTGGGGAGAGTTTTCTTATTCTTAACCTTGTTTCTTGAGGCTTACCCGACAACACTCTAAGTTCGTCCATTTTATATTGCATATGCAACTTTCTGCCTTTATTGGCATACTTTTCTTTATTCCAATAGTTTCTCAAAGACTTGTTACGCTCTTTGCGAATTCTGTCTGCCGTTTCTGCGTTATGTTTCAATCCAAGCTTACTGACCTGTCCTAAAATTGTCGATTGAGGAATATTCGTTACTTCTGATATTTCTCTTGCCGTCATCGTTTGGTACATGTCGGAGATTTTACGGATAGTCTCATTATTCAATTTATTGTCTATTTTCGTACCACCTAAAATAGTGATATACTTATATAATGTATGTAAGGTTACACCAGCAGCCTTGGCTACTTCCTTTCGTGGGTAGTCATTGATATGGGCTTTGATGTAGTCCATCTGTTCCTGTGTCAATCTTCTTGGCATTCTTCGTCCTCCTCAAAAGAAAATCCATATTTGTTCTTGTAGTATTCCTCATCCATCCTACGAGTATTCCGGTCATAACCCAAGATATAAGGTTCGCCTTCAAAACCGAAATACCCATGTTTCGTAATGAGATTGTATTTGGCGTGATATGCTTTTGCAGGTAACTCTGAAAATCTAAGATTCGTTTTCTGCGGAATGCAGGACATAAATCTGAGCTTTTCTGCACGCATAGTTCTTTTCCAACTTTTTACCCTCTTATTTATTATTGCTTTCTCATACGCTTTCTTTAAGTTTGCCAAACTATTCTTTTTAAGTCTTTCGATAGTTTCTTTCGAATGAGTAAGCTTTAGTCTTTTTGCCGCCTTTCCTACTGTAGATGGATGACACCCTACAATCTCGGCAATCTCTTTGACCGAATGGTTAGGATAGAGATTTATGATTTGTTCATCACGTTTCCTGTTGGGTTGTGGAACAAATCTTTTGTGCTCAAAATTACAATCGCATTCGTGCAATATCTTATATAGAAATTTTACGCTGACACCCATTCTTTGTGCCAACTTGTATCTTGGTCGCTCATTTATGTGCGTCTTAATGATGTCTATTGTGTCTTGTTCTATTATCTTCATTTTTATTCAGTTTTTTATGGTGTGACTCACCTGTATTTGCAAAGGTAATTAGATTTTGTTGAAAGAGCAAATAATTTAATGTGTTATAACTTTGTTTAAGGAAATATTTAATTATTTGCACAAAAATTAATTGTGTAGTTATCCAATCTGGTTATGTTCACATTATTATATATAAATTGTTATCTTTGCAACAAAAAATACAAGGAAATGACAGCGGAAACTATTCAATTAATACAGACGGGAATAAATCTTCTTTGCGCATCGGGAGTTATCTCTACGTTGCTGTACTATAATAGTAGAAAGCGAAAGGAGGCGGCACTCGCATCACAGGAAGAGAATAAGACTATTTCATCATATGCCGATGAGTGGAAGGCACTCTATGAACGTTCCAACGAGTCGGTCGTTAATCTTAACAGTAAAGTAGATGAATTGTATGAGGAAATCAACCAATACAGAATTACGATACGCAATCTTAGGGACGAGAAGAACGATTTGAAGCTTGCCTTGCATGAGGCACAATGGAATAGATGCATCAAGGATGGATGTCAACTTAGAACCCCACCAAGAAAGCGAGAATCCTTAGAATCGTTGGTTGAAAAGGAAGAAGATGCGATATATCGTGATAGGGAGGATTAAGTTATGATAAAGTATCTGAAATTACTCATACAAGTTAATAGCGGACATTCAAGCAAGGCATTCTTTTTAGTGTCCGTTACTTTGATAGGTTTCTTGATGCTCCTGGTTGTCTGCTTTATTTTAGTGTGGGAAGTGGTAACTTATGGGACTATCAAGACCGATTTGATGGGGTTAAGTGCATTTGTTGGTAGTGTGGCTAGTTTGTTCGTCACGGCTGGCATTACCAAGACTATAGGGGAACGTGGCGAACACAATAACAATAACTTAAAGTTGGAGGAAAAAGACAATGGCTAAATCGGAGATTTTAAGCGAGTTCGTACTTAGTTGGGAATCGTCTAAGTACACCAACAGAAAAAGCGACCGTGGAAATGCGACAAAATACGGAATCACGCTCGCTACTTGGAAGAAGGTTGGATATGACAAGAATGGTGATGGGGTAATCAATGCCGAGGATGTGAAGTTGCTTACCAAGGCAGATTATGACCGAGTGTTCAAGAGGAACTACTGGGATGTTTGCATGGCTGACAAGATAAACAACCAGTCAGTGGCGAACCTCCTAGTGGACTTCGCCTACAATAGCGGATGTTCAAAGGCCATCCAGAAGATACAGGAAGTTGTAGGAACAAAGGTGGACGGCATCATGGGCAAGAACACCTTGGCGGCTATCAATAACTTCAATCAAGGACAGTGGGTCTTGTTCGACAGTCTGAAGGTCGCTAGGATTACCTACCTTAACGACATCGTGAAGAACGACCCTAAGCAAGAGGTAAATCTGAAGGGTTGGCTCAAACGTGTCGGGAACATCAAGTACAGAAAGCTCGTCTGCAATGATGGACGTGTAATAAACAGCTAATAACACAAAAATAGCTCCATCGTTCTAGTCGGTGGGACTATCTTCGTTAAAGTCCTAGCTTGGTGGTTATCCAAGAGCCTATTGGAACATTTTCCTCCTTGGACTTCTGCTTTATATAGTCCACGGTTTCCTTTGGCATCCTTATGCAAAGGTTCACGTTGTTCCCTTTCTTTCGTCCGCTTCCAGCCCTTGCACCTCCTCTGTTACTTTTCTTGTTATCCATATCTATTTTGTTAAGAGCCTTACGTTTGCCAGGGTGGTACTTCTATTGGAAACGAAAAAGTGCTCTCGTTCTAATTTATCCCTAACCAAATTGTCTATTTCTCCCAATTTTTTCTTGCATACATTAAGTCTGTTCGTTAAGTCTTTGACTTGTCCATCTAGTTTCTTGAATTGGAGGACGGTATCTTCGGGCTTACAAACTTTGCTTATGTTCGCTATAATAGCTTTCATTGCTTTGTTTTCTTCTACCAGCTTGTCGTAGTTGCGAAGAATGGGAAGCATCTGCCTCTCATACGGAATATTGTTTTTTGTCTTACTCATATAGTTTTATTTTAAAGTTCAACACCTCGCCATCTCTTGATGGTACAAAAACTCTCGAAATTATCAATATACACTTTGTCCTTATTGAAGTGGGCTTGTTGTATTTGGTATTTCATCCAACCGATGTTGCAACCATTCTCGCCACCTTCCCAATGGTAGTAGCGATAATGCAAGCTAACGTCTATGTCAAGCACATCATCTTCTCCCGATACTTCTGAAGGGTAAATGTGGAGGTCAGCCTCAACGTGAATGCTCTTGAAGATTGCAGGCTGCATCTTGAAGTCAGAACTCACGATGTGCTTCTCGTCTATGGGTATGAACTCAGCGTAAATGCCAAGTCTCTCACAAGTCTTTTGTATGTCCTTTGCTATGTAGGACAGAATATTTTGATGCTCCATATTATATTATGAATATTTTATAAATTACATACCAAATTATCAATGCGACCAAGGAACATACAATGTGCGTCTTAGTCATTCGTGGGTCTCTAAGATTATACATCTTCTTTGAGGTAATCCGCTGATGCTTGCAACATCTTGATGGTGTTCTCCACAACTTTGTGGGCATCGTAGTCTGAGCCAGCCTCGTCAAGAGCTTGCTTGTTCATTCTGATAAGCATCTCTAGGAACGTGGCACACTCATCCTTGGTTGGTGCATTGACGTGGATAGGTTTTTGAACCGTCTTCACGAAATAGTCCATACCCTTTTTAAGCAAGGTTCTAATCTCGTTTGGTCGGCTGTTTTTGCCTATCATTTGTTGTATCTGGATGCGGCAACTCACACCACGCTTTGGGCAACCTATGCGATAATCATCGCCTACTTCTTCTATTTCTCCGTCCATATAGTCAACCTTTGCGATAAAGCCGTTGTCCTTATCCGTGCAAACTAGGAAGTCACATTCTCCTCGCTTGTGATTTCGAGTGTTGTCAATGATGAAAAGTGGTATTTCTCTCTTTGCCATATTATGCGTTTTTAATGTTGTCTATCCATTGTTTGGCTTCTGAACATGTATTGCAGCAAGCCGCATTCTTGTAACCATTGCAGATGGTAGGATAATACTTTCCATCTTCAATATAAATAATCTCACCTCTGTACATGATGTGGGTATTGGTGTTTGTGCAACCAACTTCTTGCAATTTATGTGGAATCATATTTTTTTGTTATTCTTTATAAAGGTTTGCTTGGTCTTCTAACGCAGCGTCTAGCGTCCATTCTGTTTTGTCGTAGATACCATCTCCAAGTCCTGTATTGAAGTTGATATAGTAGAACTGACTATCTTCTGCAATAGTTACTTTGAAGCCATTATACTCACGTTCATCAACATTCATTCGGATAAAGCGAATGTTGTTAGCCTTAAACATTCTTTCAATTGGTTCTTCGGCTATATCGCTTACATTGAGATAATATGAGCCGTTCTTATAGTGTAAGTCTGTATCCCATGACTCTGGTAGGTCGGTCATTACCTTATAACGAAACTCTCGCTCGTCCATTAAGTCTATGATGTTATATCTCTTCATATCTATAATGAATTAAAAAATATATTGAACTTCTGCAATACCATCTTCGTTGATAGCTACCTTGCGATTATCGTCTTGACACACATCAAACTCGTTGTCGGACAACTCCTCCCAAGAGTTCGCCTCAATGATTTCTGCTACCTCGTTAGACCACTCGTCTTGCTCATTGATAAACTCTACCAATTCGTCTAATGTTCTTACATCTGTTGCTTTCATATTCATTTCGCTTGCCGTGATGCGATAGGGCTTAATTGTTGATAATACAGTTTCTGAAGGTGTGTCTCACCTTTCTATTTCTAATGCAAAGATACAAAGAATATTTGAAATATGCAATAAAAAATCAAGCTATTTTCTTTGCATTAACTTTTATTGGATATAATAGTAGGCTTGATTACATTCGTTAACAGAAAATGGCTAGTTTTTCACTTATTCGGGTTTTGGAAATAACCCAAATGGCTCTTTTTATGCCATATATAATATAATTTGTACCTTTGCACTCAAAAAGGAGGTTGATATGCAACTAAGATTTGATTGGTGGCGTTGGCTCGTTACCATATTGGTAGGTTTCTTCATCATGCTGATGATGTACGGATGCCGGACAACGAAATATGTAGAAGTGGAAAAGGTGGTGCGAGACACTACTAATTATGCTCACTGGGACTCTATCGTCAATGAAAGGGTCAGGCTCATTCAGGATAGCTTACTCTCTTACCATTGGGAGCAGACCGAAAAGCAGGTTAAGGATTCCACATACATAAAGGATGATGTCAAGACAAGGGTAGATGAGAGTGGTAAAGTGCTAGGTAAGGATTCTATTCACATAGAGATTAGATACAGGGATAGCAAGGAACTATCCAAGGTTCGTGATAGCCTTATTCATTATAAGGAGATAGCAGAGCGAGCAAGTATATACAAGGCTCAGAGGGATAGTCTCAACAGAGAGTTGAGTATTGTCCAGACCAAAAAGGAATATATCGAGAAAGACTTGGCGGGATGGGACTTATTCTATTGGAAATTCGGAATGATTTCCTTTTGGGTCGTTTCCTTGACGCTGGTAGCAATGATTTTCTTTCTCACGGTAAAATACAAGAAAAAGTTTTTTCATTAGGTTGGTTTTTAGTTATTAAGGTTTAAGATTGGTTTTTAGGTAACAACTTATGGAGCAGCTGCCAGTGATGGTGGCTGCTCTTTTTAGTCTTGAGAACAGCTTAGTGTGTAAAATGCCATAAATGTAAGCGGTTTAATATATTTATAGTTTCATATATGTAACTAAATACGGCATTATGTGTTAAGAAAGCATAATACACATAATCAGACACACTAAAACCCTTGCAGTTTGAAAATAAATTAGTATCTTTGCAGCGTGCTTTGTTGGTGCTGACCCGCTTACAAGAATCAATAAGATTTCCCGTGGCGAAAGCCATACTACGATAATCCTTACCTAGATTTCGGGGTCAGACGAATGAAGGGTAAGGATTTCTTTTTAGAATCCTTATTTTGAGTTGAAACATCCTTAGATAGCTCTAAGTTAGCAATGGGCTATAAAATTGTTGGAGTAGGCGAAACACAGATAAGTTAAACAAATAGGGAATTTATGGGAAAGCATTATTTACATATACGTATGGACTTGGTAAAGAAGTATACCTATGGCGCGTCATCGCAAGAAGTGAAAGCGCACAAGGAGACTCTTTGCTTTGCCATTTGGTGTAAGATGCAACGCAGAAATTCTGTAATATTTAACTTAACCATCAAGGATGTAAAGAAAAAACTCGGTGTAGGCTATCCAAAGGCAAGAAAATTGCTAAAGGATGTCAAGGAGGATGGACTCTTTACAGAACTTGGTAACGGGCGATTTATCGTGAATACGTTCCGTGATAAAGAAAAGAAGCCCAATAAAAAGGGCGGTCGCTTCCAAGGGGCTTACGTTTGTCGTATTCCTATTAATAAGGACTATAAGCTAAAGGAGTTATATTCTATAGTCAACAATATTTTGTACACATCGGTTATTAGTGGTGCTCGTCAAGACTGTTTTAACGTTGGCAACAATGATTGTGCTTGGCATCAACTAACTACTAACTCGTTTGCAAAGGTTGTGAATATGGGTCATGGCTCTATATGCCGAATCAAGAAGAATCTTATCTGCGAAGGTAAGATTAAGTCCACGTATGCGGAAATGCACATGGCAGATGATAGAAACGAGGGAGAGATGGAACGAACATTGCAAAGGTTTGGTCGTAGGAACTTTACGTTTAACGTAGGTAACCTGCACTATTTAATTATACCTTGCTCTTACTCTTTTGGAGACCGAGAGACTTCTATTGCTATCAAGCACAGAATCTATGGTTATAAATTGAAGGGACATGGTGCTTTTAAAGAAGGCACGAACAAATACTATAATGGCTCAATAGGATTAACCAATATGCCTGATTAAAGGTCGAGTTCTATTTTGGACATTTTTATATTAGTAGTTAGTTGGTATTAGTATAGGAGTCTTTAGGAGGCTAACGTGTTCCTTGGTATATTACGTGTTATTATTATATATACGAGATTATGAAGAAGATAGAAGAAAAGTACTTGGAATCAGAACATCAAGTTAGAGCTTATGATGTTTATCTGAGTTCATATCGTGTGAAAGGTGCAAATCGAGTGTTGGCTTGTAGTCGATTGTATGATGGTGATAAATTCATTCGTGACAACTTCCTGGTCAACGAACAACAAGCCGACAAAATAGAGGCTATGTTTGACTTGGTTAATAGAATATTGGAAACTTGTAAGGATATAGACTTGTTTACGATTCGTGTTTCAAACAAAACTTTTGCGAATTTAGTGAAGAATGCTGACTTTGCGGAAGAGTCTAATCGCTACTTTGGCAATATATCTAGATTCAAACGTCTGCTTGGCAAGAGGGAGGTGATAATTGTTATTCCCAATTGGTGTACCGCAAACAAAAAAGATTATGCTATTGACGAAATGGCAAAGGATTTGTATGCGAAGATACCATCTTCCCGAGTCTTTTCGGGTTTCTGTATAAAGAAAAATTGGATAGAAAAGGGCTTTATCGAAGATTTGTGGGACTTGTTATGGAAAAACGGATGGAGACAGAAAGATGGAAACTATTGTGATGATTGGCGAACATTGGCAGGTGCTTACAACTCCGTTTTGCGAACAGGCAAGAATGCAAAGTATGGAAAGGTTCAACCTAAGAAAGAAGAAACTGTTGTGGAAAGAAAAAGGCTTCTTCCAAACTATATTTGCTATACCGATGGTAGTTGTGATAATTATTCCACTCATAAGGCTGGCGGTTCGGCTTATATCGTTGTGAACACGGCTACAGGTGAGTTGGAAAAGGTTAAGACACATCATTGCTTGCATACGACCTCAAATCGTATGGAAATGTTGGCTATAATATCAGCTGTTAATTATTGCCCGAAAGGTTCTGTCATAGAGGTTCGAAGTGATTCTAAGTACGCATTGAAAATGTTCCGCTATACAGATTGGGAGATAGGTGCAGATATAAAGAACCCAGACTTAATCAAGTTGTATCGTAAGTGTGCAAAGGACAAGCTTGTTATTTTGACTTGGGTAAAGGGACATAATGGTGATGATTTGAACGAACAAGCCGATTGTTTAGCTTTTGGAGCTTACGAGAAAGCTTTAAAAGAGAATGGCTTACCAATGGCTCCTGAGAAGTATCGTGTGTTAAGACGAGGCAAGCAAACGGTGTTTGAAACAGATAATTAAAGATAAATTTGATTTATTATGAAAGAGTTAGGTTTTGATAAGCTATACGTAAAGTTTAGCAATTTATATTGTGAGTATCGTAGTAGAAAGGAATTTTTGAAGTGGTTAAAATCCGCAAAGAATCTTTCTGAAGAGTTGTTTGAAGTAACGCCAAGTGGAGGTGGTTCGTTTGATGTTGTGTTGTCTTTTGAAGAGATAAAGGATTTATTTCCGATTATGGAGAACTCATTGCCTAAGTATGAAAACGATATAAAGCAAGTTCTTTTGGCCATGAAGGAAATGGGACAGCTTGAAGTTGCAAAGATATGGCATGAGGATGATTGGGGTGACGGCTTTGTAGAGGATTTTTGTAAAACCCATGATATTTAATGAAGATACAGACGTTTGAACTATGTGCCGGATATGACTCTCAACTGATGGCTTTGGAGCGGTTGAAGAAGAACCATTCTGATTTTGATTACGAGTGCATCGGCTGGTCGGAGATAGAGCCAAGTGCAATAGCCTTGCATAATGCTTGCTTTCCTAGTCTGTCCGGTAAGAATTTCGGTGATATGACTAAGATAGATTGGAGCAAGGTTGCCGACTTTGACTTGTTGACATACTCAACACCTTGCCAGTCTGTTTCGCAAGCTGGAAAGCAGGAAGGAATAGAGGAGGGAAATAACACCCGTTCTTCTATCCTTTGGTTCACAAGAAACGCCATTATTACCAAGAGACCGAAATACCTCTTAATGGAGAATGTAGAGGCTTTGGTTCAAACAAAGTTCATCGGGTTCTTCAACAAGTGGCGCAAGGAGCTGGAATCCTACGGATATGCCAATTATGCAAAGGTGGTAAATGCTGCCGACTGCGGTGTTCCTCAGAACAGAAAACGTGTCTTCATGCTCTCTATACGAAATGATGGTGATAAGATAGATTATCATTTTCCGAGAAAGACAAAGCTGAAGAAACATTTGGTTGATGTCTTGGAGGAAAATGTGGACGAAAAGTACTTTTTGAGCGATGCTCTGCTATGTAAAGAGAAATTTGTACCAAATGAATGGAAAGAGCCTATGGGTGCAGCTATAAGGACTCGTTCTGAAGGGGAGTGGATAAAAGGCGAAAAGCATAGTCCAAAGGTTGAGTTTGGAAAGAATATAGCTAATACCATTACATCTGCGAGCAAGGACTCCTTGGTTGTGCTTGGAAAGACAAGGTTACGCATTAGGCGTTTGACTCCGAGAGAACTCTTCCGTTTGATGAACGTTGACGAAGAATACATAGACCGGATGCTTGAAAGTGGAGTGTCAAAGTCAAGTCTTCAAAAAGCTGCAGGAAACTCTATTGTTGTAGCATGCATGGAGATAATATTTGAGGAACTTTGGTTTCCTGAGAATAATGTTAAGGTCGCTGATGATGGTCAGCTATGTCTATTTTAAATAATGATGATATGATGTTTTTGAATAATAAAGAGAAAAAGGAGAAAGCAAATGCTATCTCATACAAGATAGATGAGTACATCTGGGGAAGAAAGGATTTCGTTACCGATTGCCCCTATGGTGAGAAAGGCAGATACACCAATGCTGTTAATAAGGTTGGTGACTTGGGATGCAACACTTGCGAATGGCAGGTAAGACACAATCAAAGAGCGCAAGTTGTGATGTGCTCCCATTCAAAGGAGGAGAAGAGCGAGGTTAAGGAACTTTTTAATGATTTATGATTATGGATAAGGAAAAATTAAAGAAAGATTACGAGAATGCTTGCAATGCTTACTTGGAGGCATTTTGTGAGAAGCATGAGTTTTACGGATTGGATAATCCGGAGACATATTGGATTGATACAGGTGGAATAGCCAATTGCGGTGATTTAACTTTCGATATGGCTACTATTGTAACTGATATTGACAAGGAAGCTCCTGAAGAAGAGTTGTTGAAGTGGTACGATTATACGATTGAAGCTAGTGAGTTCAATTTGCCTATTCCAAACTTCGATCATTGGCTCATAGGATGTCCAAGAACACCGAGCAAATGGTTTGAAGACATGCGGGCAAAGCGCAAGGAGATTGATGATTTATTGAAGGAGGAAAATGAAAGATTGAAAAATGGAAAAGAGTAACCTTTTTAATTATCTACAGAGGCTCTTTGATGAAGGTCTCTGTATAAACACTACCGAACTTGAATTCGGAACACTTGAAGTAACGGCAGAGAATCGAAGCCAAGGCAAGCAAATCACATTCTTTGCAAAGGGCATGGAGAATGCAAAGCAGAAAGCCATGGAGTGGCAGGCAGGGCAAATACTCTTGAATTGCGATGACTTTGAAGAGATAGTAATGTTCTTGGCTAATAGAAAGAAACTTAAAGCGGAAATGAACTATGGATAAGAATTTTAGAAGTTGCTTTTGTTGTATCCATTTCTTGGGAATACTAAATACTAGCACAGGAAATGTTTTGAAATGCAAGAAGGGTAGCACAGTGGAAGTAAAGGGGAAGCGACTGACAGAAATCGCTGCAAGATGCAAAAATTACAAAGCGTGAGGCACACGTTAAAGGTAATAGACAACATGGGTATTTGAAAGAGAGCGAAATGTAAAAAACTGCAAAACAAATAGTAGATTCTATATAGTGAGATTAAAATATATTAATATAGATAATAAACACATTAAATTATTTGCATATTTCGATAATTCTTTGTATCTTTGCATCGTGATTAAGAAACAAATGTTACTAATTAAAAAGGTGAGACACACCTTAAAAACTGGGAATAATGACAAAGAAAGAAATTTTAAAACAATGGCTTGATGAGCAGAAAGTGAAATATTGTGGCAATTCAAATTTCACGTTAGGTTATGGTGATGGCTGGGATTGGGTTAAAGATACCCTACGACCAGCTATTACGAAGAATGCGATGTTCCTTAGATTCTTAGAACATGGCTTCCGTGAGATAGAAGAGTTTTTGAAATCAAAAACCGGAAAGCCGAGCGAAGAGGATTGTTCCTTGTATTCTGTTGGATATAAGGATGGAGTCAAGGATGCGATGATTGCAATTAAGAATAGATTTGAAAAATTAAAATAGGAGGTTAAATGGATTTAGGAAAGGCGATTAAGACAATTAGGGTAAGCAAGGGCTTGACCCAACGACAACTGGCTAAGGCTATCGGTTGTAGCGAGACGAATATGTTGTTTATGGAAACCGGAAGAACGTTTCCACGCAAAAGTAAGATTGATGCAATTTGTAAGGTGTTGGGGATTCCGATGTCTTACTTGTTGATGTTCTCTATTACACCGGATGATATTCCGGAAGACAAGAAGAGCTTGTACACAAGCATCGTAGAGCCGATGCGTAACGAATTTACTAGGGAGTTACTGCGATGAAAAGATACTTTTATTTTTCCGCAAGATTCATCAAGGATGGACGTATGGCGTATTCCGTCGGAATTTTAGAATCAGATGAAGGGTATTTTGATTTTGTTAAGGCCTCAAAGGATATTGCACAAGGAGAAGGGGTTGATGTAAAAAAGGTTATCATAGTCTTTTGGACAGAGACCAATTCTATTATGAAGGATAAGTTTGAAGCTTTAAAAGAGGAGGAAAATTGGTAGAATATAAATAAAAGGATTGAATATGAGAATACGAATAGTTAAACATGTTTGTGCCGATGGAGTAGAAAGTGGTATCTTGGAATACCGCAACCATTGGTGGGAGAAGTGGAGACCATTGCACCAGGAAGGCAAGTTGGCTTATGTAGCATATATGGGGGCGAATCCATATAAGTCTTTACAAGAAGAGTGCTTTGATATGCTCGAATTGAATGAAGAGCAGAGAAAGGTACGTGAACAGATGTTCCACTACATCTTAGATGCAGAAGAGATATATGTTGGTGCAAGAATTGGTAGCGAGTATCATATCGGCTATGATGCTGAAAATGATGAGAGTATGGAGACACTTAGAAATTTGGAGGAATAGTTATGCTCGGAAAGATTTTTTCGGTTATGACCGATATTATATATCGAAGAGAGGAAAGTTTGAATCTCTTTGAAGGAAAGAAGAAACTTGATAAGGTGGTGTCTGGTCGGGTAATCAGAGAACAAATCAAGTTGTTTGGTTTCACCGTCAGGACAAAGTATTTTTATCAGATTTGCTGCCCACAAGTCAATATGAATGATACCCACGAGGTTTGCACATTGAATAAGGTCGAGGATTTGGTAAGAACAGAGTGCTATAACAAGGTCGTTGAATATTCAAACAGAAAACATCATGTCTAGTGTTAATTGTTTCAGAAGAGTTCTGTTAGATGTCGGTGGTAAGAAGACAATCATCAGTGTTCCGCATGAAATGTCCGAAACCGAAGTAAATAAGGTTATGGTTGTTACCAGAGCCTATCTACAGCAGTATGTCTATGTCGAAATGATATTGGCAGAGTGTTTCATTCAGAAAATCGAAAAGAGTATTCTGAAGAAGAAATGCGTTAGGTTTGAAGTTAAGAAGAAGTGGGTGGACTGCAAGAAGAATCTTCGCAAGGTGGTTAAGTATTATGACGCTTATGTTCCTAATGCAGATTTTAATAACGAATTCGCAATGACGTTCTATGACAAGATTAGTGGAGACTTGTATAAGTTGCGAGATAAGATCGCGGTGAGGTTACAGAACTTAGGAATTGGTGAAAAATCGGGAGTTTATGCGAATGCAATTATCCTTTATAATCTCACTAACCTTTGTTTGGGCACTTATGAGAATATCATACGTAAGCTGTTTGAAGAATTGCACGTTAACTTAATGCAAGCGTTCAAGGATTTTGCCCCAATACTTGCTTTTGAAAACTCCTATGACTTCATGGCGTTAGTGATGGATAAGGATTTCGAGAGACTGGCAGACCATTTGATGACCAAAGAAATTCTTTCTTATTTCGACAAGGTGAGAAAAGGTGTCTTTGACGAACAGACATTAAATGAGGCTGCTATTAATGCAACGGAAGACTTAAAAGGCGATGAGAAGGATTTGCAGCGGACTTACATAGGGATTAATGACTTTATGAAGAGTGACTTCCCTTTGGAGAGAACAACATCAAAGAAAGCAAGCTGATGGAAATAGACCCAAATGAGTTATTGGCGATAGGTAATGAGTTTCAGAAAATCTTCGGTGTAAGCTTTGGAAAGTTCATTGATATGCGGTTTCTTTTGGCAAGAAAAGAGCTGGTCTTCAACTTGCTGAAGTTCACAGACTGGCTTGAAGAACGTTATCCGGATGAGTGTTCCATTGATGGAGTGAGTTACAATGCGGTTGTCGAGCGAAAGTTTGGCAAGCGAGGTGTTAAAATGATTAAGAAGTTGATAGGATGAAGTACATTCAAGTTCCGGAAGCCTTTAGATTAGGTTACAGCGATTATCCATTCAATCGTCCGGAGCGGATTAGCCTCAGCCCCGAATGGAATTGGGAGCTACGTTAGGGATGAATGCATAGGCACGTCAGGATGTCCGTCCAAGTTCTGCCCTCTGCGGTTCGTGGTTAAAAGTGGCGAAAGCTGCGGTGCTGCGGACAAGAAACCATCCTGTAACATTGGCGATGGGCGCACAACCCCACTTTGGTGGGAGATTTATTTATTAATTTAAATTGATTTTTATGATTTATGTAAGGAGCAAGGATGGTAAGGCATTGATGCCAAGCGAGCGTGGAGGGAGGATAGGCTATCTTCTTCGCCACGGCAAGGCTCATGTAGTCAGCCGTGTTCCGTTTGTCGTTCAGTTGGATTATGAGAGCACCACCTATACGCAGGAAGTGAGCCTTGGCATTGATGCTGGCTCAAAGCACATTGGCGTTTCGGCTAGTTCCGAGAAGAAGGAGCTGCTAGCAGCGCAGGTTGAGTTAAGAAGTGATGTTGTGAACTTGCTTTCTGCTCGCATGGAGTTGAGACGGACAAGGCGAAACCGCAAGACACGTTACCGCAAGTCTCGTTTTGACAACCGCAAGCGAATGGATGGTTGGCTAGCACCTAGTGTTAAGCAAAAGGTTGAGAGTCACTTGAAGGTTATCCGATTGGTTCATAAGTTACTTCCAATAACGAAGACAACAATCGAGGTTGCTCAGTTTGATGCGCAAAAGATTAAGAATCCCGACATCAAGTGTGATAAGTATCAGCAAGGCGAGCAGATGGGCTTTTGGAACGTGAGGGAGTACGTCTTGGCAAGGGATGGACATAGGTGTGTTCATTGCAAGGGCAAGAGCAAAGACCCTATCTTGAATGTTCACCATTTGGAGAGCCGCAAGGTTGGTGGCAATTCCCCATCCAACTTGGTTGTTTTATGCGAGACCTGCCACAAGGCTTACCATCGTGGTGAGTTCGACTTGAAAATCAAGCGTGGCACAACTTTGCGTGATGCGGCGGTGATGAACATTATGCGTTGGTCGGTGTATGAACGAGCCAAGGCTGAGTTTGGGAATGTGTACTTGACCTATGGTTACATCACCAAGCATACTCGCATAGAGAATGGTATTGCCAAGACCCATGCAGCCGATGCTTTCTGTATTGCTAAGAACGTAAATGCAATGCGGTTGAGTTTCTTCTTCATGTGTCGTTGTATTCCCCGTCATACGAGAGTCTTGCATGTTGCCAACCCTAAGAAAGACGGCATCCGCAGAAGCACGATTGCCTCTCATAAGATAGGCAAGTCTCGTTTTCAGCGTTTCGACATGGTACGCTGGAGAGGCAAGGAATGCTTTATCTTTGGTAGTACGAAAGGCAGACCAGTCTTGCGTGACATCAAAGGCATTAAAATGCACGAAAATAATAGTGTGAACATCAAGACAATTAGTTTTTTGAAAAGATTAAGAAATGATATTTTAGTGGAAGAAAAGACTTCTGAAAGTTTTCATAACTACAAATAGCCTATCGCTAATGGTTGTTCCCTTGGGCAGGGAGATAGTTAATACCGCATCGTAAGATGTGAACACTTAAAATTTGCCGACAGCCATTGGCACAAGCCCATAAGTCAGCGACAGAAACCCTTGGGCAAGGTTGGGAATGGTGCATAGTCTTCAAATTCGCATCTGTCGCTGACAAACGGATGAGTGGCATTGGCAACTGAAAGCAATGCGACCCTCGCAAACTTGGAGCGGATTTCTTGATTAAACATTCCGTGTACCAGGTCACTGGGGGAGGTATTGACACCAACAAGGGTTTAAATCCCTTGTCATCCACTAATTTTAAAAGGTTAAATTATGAATGAGTATTGTGAGAATTTGATTTCAAATGGAGTTCCTAGCTGGATAGTAGAGGAGGCTTATAAATTTACAATTGAGCCTTTGAAATCAACAGAAGGCTTGGTAGGAATTGATAAGGAAAATAGTGAGCTATATAGAAATGTCATTATCGCAGCCTATATTGAGGGTGCTAGTGCTACATTGGTAAAAGTGCAAAAATATTATGGCGGTGAGGAACATAGTTAGACAATGGAACGAGGCAACTGAAGGATATTCGTACCGCTTCAAAGGTGGAGATATTTTCCTCCGGTTGGTTAAGGCTGATGGTAGTTATGAATTGCGTAACCCTATAGGTTATGGTGTTCAAGTAGTCATATGCAAAGACTTGGATGAAGCAGATGCAAAAGCCAAGGAAGTGCTAGAAGCGTTTTTTGAAGACAAAGTTAACATAAAAGTTATTTGATTATGGACTTAGAATTATTGATAGATAAGATAGACTTTAGTCAAGGTGCAAGGCAGATAGCCAAACAAGCCTTGGAGTTGGGAATGAAATGCCAAAAGGATAGTGCTTGGCATCCGGTAGAAGAATTACCTGAGCACAACAGACGCATTGTCGGTCTTACCAAGGTTCGCAAGCGTTTCAAGCATCTGAATTTCTTGGGCGAGGAATGGTGGAAGAAGTTCACGAAGTCAAACGCCATCTATAAATGGGCTTATGTTGACGATTTAGTTTGATAGTAATCGTAGAAATCCATAATGCTATTTTGTTTTAAATGTTTGCCCCATCACTATATATAATAATGTAGTGGTGGGGATTTTTGTGTTAACATCAGCAAATTATCTGTCTGTATTATTATAGTATGTTAAATACTAAAAGAAACACATTAAATAATTTGCATATTTCGAATATTCTTTGTATCTTTGCATCGTAATTAAGAAATAAAGGTTACTAATTAAAAATGGTGAGACACACCACAAAAACTGTAAGTTAGAAATGAAATCAACAAAGTATTATATTGATTACGTAAAGGACGGCATGTACTTTATCTTGGTTCGTAGAAGAGACGAAGCTATCCTCTTCTCGAATGAGCTGCTTGACAATGTTATCAACGAGGCAAAGACTCGCAACATCAAAGGTTGTGATTGTGTGATTCTTTAACTTTGAGGATTAGTTATGAAAAATAATTCTATCTCATTCAGCGAGTTGGCTAATTTCAACGATAGCAACTCTTGTGTTATGGTTGCCTTGATTATTAATGATGAAGGCGAAGTTGACGAAATCAATGAATATCTTGCTAATGTGCTTGGATTTTCCAAGGGTAAGAAAATCATAGGCTATCATCATATTGATGGCAATGACAATGGACGCAGTGACTATCTCTTTGAGTTTGACCATCCGGAGATTGCTTTCAATCCTATTGCTAGGTTAAAGTTTCCAGATTTGAAATGGACTAGTGATTTTGTAGATAATTTTAAACTTGATTATTTAATATAAAGTAGATATGGAAAAGAATAATGCTTATGTAGAGGTGTTGGCAAAGATTGCTAGCCTCATGGGTAGAACAAAGGAGTCTATTCAGATGTCGTCTTCAAATACTCATACGAGTATTACGATGTTTGCCGAAAACAACAGTAAGATAATTGGCAATTGGTATTTTGATTCATCCGATAGCAAGGAGTTGATGAATGCTTCTTTCAATGGTCTGAAGGCTTTGGTTGAGTCTCTTGAGCACAATAAGAGCAATGACGGACAAGCAGCGTAAGTACATTGAAAGTCTTGTCAAGAAAGTGTTTCGTAATGCAGATTCGCAGAGCGAAATACTTTCCAGATTGGATAGGATTAAGATTTCAAGCCATCAAGCTTCAGTAATGATACATGCATTGAAGTTAGAGTGCAACATCGGTCGCTCTGTTCCGGCATATATGTTAATGGCAAACAATCTAAATCCAAAAATGGATGAGTTCTTTAGTATATTAGGTTACGATGAATGACGGATTCGTCAAGAAGAAAAGAAGTTGATATGAAAAAGGTATTTATGATAATTGCCGTTGCCGCTATCTTGGTAGGTTGCAAAGGTAAGGGTACAAGAGTCCAAATCTCGGATTCTGTTGACAAATTCAAGGTTGAGAAGTTGTTTGTCGTGGATAGTATAACAGTATACAGGTTCTATGACCAAGGAAATGCTATCTATTTCACTAACCGGAAAGGTAGGGTAGATGCAATACATTTCAAGTACAATCCGGTTACTCGTACATACAATGACGAGGTTAACGAAACTTTATGTGAAGGAGACTAAAAAATGGAAAAGAGATTAACTAAGGAAGAGTTCCTTAAGGACTTATGGCATCCTGCTAATGAGATACCGAAAGAATTTAATCATTACGGATTTGCTGCTTTATATATATTACAATATAATCATCAGATTAGAATGGTACTTTATGATAAGGACAATATGAGTTGGAAGAATGTAATTAGTAACAATGAATATTGGCTTTATGTTGATGATTTACTTCCAAAGGAAGGAGGCGAACAATGACTAAATGGTACTCTGCAAAAGAAGCTCCAAACTACGAAGAATGGATTCTTACAGAATGGTATGATGGAGACGATGGAGGTCTTAAGTACGAAGCTGATTATCTTTACTGTTTTGTTTATTGGAAAGATTATGTAAAGAGAAACAACATCACAAAGTGGTGCTATATTAAAGATATAAAAGATTAGGTATATGAAAGTACTTAAGAAGATTTTTGATGAGCATATTTTCGATAAACGAAATAAAGGCTTGTAGTGTTAGTCCGAATTTAAAGAGGAGGTTTGATTATGAAATTATCTGAAATAGAATTAGATTTTTTGTATGAGAAATCTGCCGAGTTGTTTAGAGATAAAGTAAAACAACGAGGGGAAGATTATGAACATGATAATAGATGCGCTTGTCCTGAAGCTGTTCGCAGGACTCATCTACGAACTCTCGCAAGAGAATCTATAGAAGATGTTAAGATTTTAATTGATGAACTACGTAATAATGGTTATGAAGCTTAATAAAATGGTTTTAGATGATAAGGAAATAGAAGAAGCTGCAAGACGCAATGCTGATAAATACAGAAATTATCCAACTCTGTCCGATGAAGATAGAGATAAAGTTAGCATAGGCTCTTTTATGGATTGTGCTAAATGGATGCAAGAAGAGTTCTTAAAGAACTTGTGGTATTCTGCTAGTGAAGAGCCAAAGGAAAACTTTGATTTAGTATATATAAACAATACTAAAGAGTTCCGAGAAATATCTAGCTATAACTCTGATAGATTTGATGACCTTTTTGGTAAAGGATGGGAAGCTGCTTGTAGAATGTTCGGTATTTATAAGTGGGCTTATAAAGATGATTTACTGCCAAAGAAAGGAGATGAGTAATGAAAACATTTATCTTTGATATTATGCTCAACGGAAGATTTGTCTGCACATTGAAGTATAAATATTGTGCGCTCTTCCCGATAGATTTTGAAGAATTAAAGAAGTACATCCTCAAAAAGAGACCTACTTTGATAGGTAAGGACTATAGAATTGCGTTTTGATTATGAAAGAGCTTAAAGTTGGAGAAAGAGTTACGATTGAAGCCGTAGAGTCCTTTGGGGATAGTGACCAATGTAAAGGTTGCTGTTTTGAAGAACAATTAGGTTGCTATGAAGCTAGATGGTTTCTAGGTCAATGCTGTGGTAAAAACCGTTCAGACGGAAAGGATATAATTTTTAAAGAGGTAAAGGAGCAAAAAAGAAAAATGAAAGAAAATAAACACTCGTTAAAGATAAGTCGTAGTTGTGGTGATATTACCCTTGATGGTTATCCAATAGCTACATATTCGAATGATGAATTGAAGATTCTAAAGAACCTGCTTACACAGGTTTTGGATGAAGTGAATGAATATATAAAAGACTAGGCGTATGAAAGAGTTTAAAGTTGGAGAAAGAGTAGTCTTGAAGATTACTGAAACCGAGGAAGAAACTTGCTATGGTTGTTTCTTTTTTGGCAATGATGCTTGTGAAGTTTGGAGAAAATATCCATGCGATCTTAAACTACGTAAGGATAATAAGAATGTAATCTTTGAAGAAGTTAAGGAATAAAGCGTATGAATAGATTAACTAAAGAGATAACGGCTACGTGGGGAAACACTATCCTTGTCGTAGGCTTATCTAATAAAGACGAAGTGATGTACGTCAAGTCAACAATAAGAGTGAAGCCAAAGAACAGAAAGCAAAAGAAGGAGTTCAAAAGCCAGTCTTATAGAATGAAAAAGGTTGCAAAAGGTGAGTATGAAGTAACAACATACTGCCCATTTAACGTTAAGCTATTCTCGAAGATAATGAGTCTTCTTGAAAAGAATGAGAATGGCGAGTTTTGGTTTAATATTGATAAAAAGTAAAGTGTATGGCACAGAAATATATTGAAGGTGATATTGTTGAGTATGACAACAAAGTAATGGTTATCAAAGAGCCAAGAGACGGAAGCCACTTTGACTTGTCTTGCCCGAAAGAAGGATTGGTGTACTGCTTTGTTGATGTTGATGAAATAAAGCCAATGCTCCTTACATCTGCCATTCTTAAGAAGAATGGATGGAGTAAGGGACAAATATACTTTAGGCATAGTCGTATTCCAAGAATTAAACTTTGCACAGACGGCGGAATCAGTTGGTCTGTTTCAATAAATGATGATATTATGGGAAGTTATATCAATTATGTTCATCAGTTGCAGCATATCCTATTTGCTTTTGGTATTGGAGAAGAAATGGAGGTGTAGGTATGCTTATAAGTGAATTTATTCAACAGCTTCAAGATGTTTACGATGAAGAGGGTGATATGGAAATTGCCATCAAGATAGATGATAACGACTTAGGTTCTGAACCTATTGTTGTGAAATCTACTGTTTATGAACAACTTTATATAGTTAATTCCTAACCGCTTTCGGGCATAAATAATAGCAGTATGGACAAAAATGTTGTGCTATCCAACGAAGAGTTGGAATTACTCATAACAGGCTTACATTGTGTAGATGAACGTAGTTATAATTTTTATACTACAACATATACACCGTGGAGTGAAGCTAAAGAGTTAAAAGAGAATTTGCGAATAAAGCTCAAAAGAGTATTGTTAAATGTTTAACGCATCTGGGCATAAAAGATAGAATATGCAAGGACAATTAGTTGATTTACGTGATGCGTATAAAGCCATTCGCAAAGCTTTGTTTGTCAAACAGGGGCAAGGTAATGAGTGGATGCAAAGAGATAGACAAGAAGGCTTAAAATTGTTGCGTCAAATACAACGTATTTTAAGCTATACTTATTAACGCCTTCGGGCATAAAAGATATTAGTATGAAAATAAGTGATTTGGTTAAAAGTTTAGAGAAAATAAAGGCAAAACACGGAGACTTGCCTATTGCTTTTGAGGTAAGTGATGATGACTGCTGTCCTATAAAGAAAATACACGTCAAAAAGATATATGACGATGATAGTACAGTTTCAGAAGCAGGTTTCTGTGAGGTAAGAAACTTAGGTGATGGGGAGAAGTATTTAAACATAAGCGATATGTTAGGTTAACGTCTTCGGGCATAAATAGTAGTAACATGACATCAGAACAAGTAGCAAAAGTATTGAGTTCTCTAGGCAAACGAAAGGTCTGCTTTCAGCATGGAGACAAAGTAGAGATAGTTAAGGGAATCAACGTAACAAATGATAACGTGATTCTTATTAGTGAACTTCCTTCGGGCATAAATTTTAAAAGATATGACAGAAGAAAGATTATCTAGAGCTAACGAATTAAGCAACTTTGTTAATGCTTATAAAGAAGTTATCGGTAGATATTGTAATGGCATGAGTGCTAATGAAAACAGACTGGGGAGTGCTCTAATAGATATAAACAAGTATGCGCCAAAAGAATCTGCCGACATAAAGAATGCTATAAAAAAGGCTTTAAATAGCATTCAGAAAGAGTTTGATGAGATTTAGTAACTAACCGTCCTGCAAAGGATATAAATATAAGTAATATGATTAAAAAGTACAGAAAGAAGCCCGTCACCATTGAAGCTATACAGTGGACTGGCAAGAATCTTATTGAAGTATCAGCTTTTATAAATAATGAAAGCTATGCAGAAGCTCTTAAGGAATATGATAGATGTTTTCCAGACAAACTTTGTCGTGATGTACACAAAGATATTATAAAGCGTGAAGGCTTTTGCATTGAAACCTTAGAAGGTAATATGAAGGCTAAAATTGGTGACTATATCATCAAAGGTGTAAATGGAGAGTTCTATCCTTGTAAGCCTGATATTTTCGATAAGACTTACGAGGAAGTAACTGAGTAACTAACCACCCTCTACTTGGCAACAGGGAGAGGGTAAAAAGAAGAGAATATGGACTTAGTAATTACAATATTAGGTTGGATTGCATTAGGTGTTATATCTGCTTATCTGTTAGCAATAGTAGGTAAAATAATCTTTGATGCTGCAACCGCTGATTATAAGTTATACAAGCATGTAAGATTGTGTCGCAAGAGATTGTTAAGAAAGCGATATGAAGATTATGCTTGGCTATTACTCCAGTTAGAGAAAGATACGGAAGTTTTCAATCTTACTCATGATACAAGAGATTGGACTTTTGAAGATTGGAGAACATTTTATCTTAAAAAGGCAAAGGAGAATAAGCAATGAGTAAAGTAAATATCAAAGAGTCAATTCAGGAGATTGTAAAAGAGAATAATCTAGAGATACTAAAAATTGACCTTTGTGATGAGGGTGCATCAATAGCTAAAGCAGAAAGATTAAACCCGAATTACTGGGGCAAATTATATAGTACACTAGAATCTCTAGATTTTGAGGTAGAATCTATCTTTATGCATGATGAGGTTCGTGGTATGATCTACTGCCAAGATAAAGATACTAAAGAACCAGTATGGATAGAGTCTCGTGGTGATGAAGGAGGTTCTTGGTGGGAAGTTAATAGAGTCCCAGACTTTTATAAAGATAGGAAGAATAAACAATGAGTAAGGTAACTGCGATTAATGAAATCATTGAAAAGAAGAATCTTTTAAGAAAGTGTCAAGAAAAGCATGCTAATTACGTTAGTATTGATGCTATTCTTGTGTGGTTAGACAATATTAAAAAAGAGTTGGAGGATTGATTATGATAGGAGATATAATATTATTCTTAAAGAAATGGTGGAAGCAAAATATAACTTGTCACCATGAGTATGTCTATAAAGAATTTGGCAGAATCAATTTTGAAGAGTGTCGAAAGTGCGGAAGAATAAAAAATTACATAGGTTAAAATTGAGGAAGGTAAGCAATGAGTAAAGAAAAAGCTATCGAGAAAATACAATATGCTAAAATGCAAGTTGCTTCTGTATATGCATGTTCTGCTATCTTTGATGAAAAGACAAAGGTAATAGAAGACAGACAGAAAGAACTTGAAAAAGCGATTGTCAATTTGCATGATGCAATTAAAGAGTTGGAGGATTGATTATGACAAGAAAAGAAGCAATGGCTTTCGCTATCAGCGTAGGAAAGCCGATAAGACATAACTCATTTTCAAAAGGTGAGTTTGTTCAATACAAAGGAAAGGAGTTAGTTGACGAAGAAGGAACTATCCTTCCTCAACAAGAGTTTTGGGCTATCCGTTCAGGTGGCTCTTGGGAGAATGGATGGGAAGAATATAAGGATGCTTAAGTATGATACAAAAGCAGACATGGAAGGATGAAATCAGAATTTTAATAACTGATGAAAAAAATCTTGGTTCAGTTCAAATATCCATTCCATTATATGTTAGTGATATTTTCGGCAAAGCTGATGCTCTAATATATGCACTTTGGGTGGATATTCTTTATAGAAGACGTGGCGTTGCAAAACACCTATTACAACTCGCAGAGCAACAAGCAAAACTAAATGGAGTGAAGACAATCGGATTGGAATTTAATAAAGATGAATCTGATAGATTTGTTCTAGATTGGTATCTCCGCATTGGTTATAAACAATTTGATAAGAAAAGTAATTTATTAATCAAGAAATTAGAGGATTGAGTATGGACAGAAATCAAGCTAAAGAATTTTATCCTATTCTGCAAGCTTATGCTGAAGGAAGGGTAATTGAGTGTAGAACAAAACCGAGTGCCATAGAAGGTACAGATGTTCCGAATGATTGGACGGAAATAAAAGAGATTGAGTTTTGGAATAATACAGAGTACCGAATCAAGCCAGAACCAAAGTACCGCCCTTTTGCCAACGCAGAAGAGTGCTGGCAGGAAATGGAAAGGCATCAGCCTTTTGGTGTTGTTAAAGATAAGCACTTTGCTAATTATCAAACACATCGTGCATTCACATTCTTAACTACTGAAGGTTGTAACTTCCGTGGATATGAAGATATGACATTTGAAAACAGCTTTAAGAATTTGTTATTTGCCGATGGGGCTCCATTTGGTGTAAAAGTGGAGGAATAGTTATGACAGAAAAAGAATGGGAAAAAGTTCATCTTGGAAGTATAGTCGAATATAGTACGTTTAATTTGGCTAGTTTTATTTTTGGCGGCTTAATTTATGGCGGTTATCATGATTTCCATAGGACAGAAGTCTTAGGAATACGTGTTGATAAAAAGATATATTGCAAGTTAGATGGTAAGAAATTACCAAGATGGTACAATATTGACGGATTCAAGTTAATTGAGGAGTAATAGTTATGGCATGGGTAACAGTTGATAAAGATGGTAGTGAACGTATCTTTGAGCAAAAACCTAGAAGGTTTGTTCAAAGTGTATGGGTTTCAACCCACAATGATTATAGAAATAGATTCTATGACTTTGTAGAACTACCTAAAGGCAGCATCAAGAAGCTCATCGGAAGAGAGCTATCTTGGAATGATGAGCCAGTAGAACTTAAAGAAGATTGATATGGAAGAATTATTAAAGGCATTATTGGATGTATAT
>OIWT01000547.1_pt1 | contig 51176 bp, 52 predicted proteins | sample 1587701 | NCBI WGS metagenome assembly OIWT01 (sample SAMEA3888904, study PRJEB22519) | human gut metagenome | biome: human gut; feature: human-associated habitat; material: faeces | place: Denmark | collected 2009 | reverse complement strand
GAGCCATAACGAAGCTTTGTAAAACAACATTTACAAGGCTTTTATTTTATTATAAAGTTTATTGATTTTTAATTGCTTAAATATATTAAATATGATATATTGTTTTAGAAGAATTAATTTAAGTAATATAAAAAAATATAGTTTAAACCAGAAATTTTATAGAAATATTGACAAGTATACATAAATGTGCTATTATAAAATAACATACGTTATTAACACCATTTTTACTTATAGGAGGACACAATGATGCAAAATGCAAAAATAACATGGATGAGTTATCGGTCAAAATTAACATTAAGAGCGGAAGGAAAGTGGGAAGAAATCAGTCATTTTATAGATGATGGTTTCGATGTGCAAGAAGAAAAAAACAATGAATGGACATTAATTGTTCAGGAAAGTGTAACTGCTCAAATTGAAAACATAGAAACTAAAGAATATAATCTTTTTGATGTCACGGACGACTTAAGGAAGTATTATAATCAGAAAGAGATAACTTTAGAAATGTTTAATAATTTTCGCAATGACTTGTTAAAGATCAGAATAGGAATAAGTAACGATGGGCAGGAGTATTCGTTTGAATACTAAAAAAGTTGGTGAAAAACTATTAATTTAGTTTTTCACCTTTTTAATTTTAAAAAATATATGAAGGAGATAATAGTAATGTATGAATTTGAAGTTCCAGGAAAAATAACAGGGAAAGCAAGACCTAGAGTAAATACGGAGACAGGTAGAGCATATACACCAGCTAGTACAAAAGAATATGAATTATTAATAAAGCAATATTTTAAAATTAAATATCCAAGATATGAAATATTACAAGGTAGAATAGCTGTAAAAATAATAGCATGTTTTGCTATTCCAAAATCAACCAGCCAAAAGCAGAAAACATTAATGTTAGAAAACAAAATAAGCCCAACAAAAAAACCAGATATAGATAACATTGTAAAAATAATTTTAGACGCATTAAATAAAATGGCTTTTAAAGATGATAGTCAAATAACAAAAATTCAGGTAGAAAAATTATATGCAGAAGAAGAAAAAATAAAAATTAACCTGGAAGAATATTAAATATAGTTGACATAGTTTGACAATTAATGCTATAATAAAAAAAGGTAAACCTATTATGCATGTCAGAATAAGGAGGACTTATGAAAAAAGCCAACCTGCAAATGTCTAAAACAAAGAAAAAATTTATGGAGTATGTTAATACTGGTAGAAAATCGGAATTGTATTGGTCTTTGAAGCCAGAACAGGTCGAATTTATTCGGCAGCAGGGATTTCCAGTAATCCCTTGGCTTTATGAAATGAGAACAAGAAAGTTTTCTAGAATTTCTGAAGCAGATCCACTTATAAAAAATTTGCACTATGCAAATAAAAAAGGAAAAAAGTATTTTACAAGTAGACTGAATAAAGACCAGCTGAGTTTGTTAAAAGAACTGGATATACCGGTTCGAATTGTAAAGTACAAAATAGTACTCTCAGAAAGATGTTAACCATCCCCCGAAAAAACAATAAAATAAAAATCCTTTAAAAAGGTTTCTGACGTGCAAAAACACCGAATAATAATATGTTCGGTGTTTTTATATTATTTTTTTATACTTGCATCATATAATGTTATTTGATATACTTCTAAATGAAGTAAAAAGAAAGTTGGTGATTTGTATGAAACAGCAGTATGATGCAATAGTAATAGGAATGGGACCAAGTGGAGTATTTTTGGCATATGAATTAATTCAGAAACAAAAAGCAAAAAATATACTTTTAATTGAACAAGGAAAAAGAGTAGAAGATAGAAAATGTCCAATTCAGAAAATTAACAAATGTGTTAAATGCAAACCATTTTGTAATATTACAAGTGGTTTTTCAGGAGCAGGAGCATTTTCTGATGGAAAATTATTATCATATCATTTATCATTATACAATGAGGACAAAGATAGCATATATTTAGGAGGAAATGGAGGCTCATATATAAAAAAATATATGGGACTTCAAGAAATAAAAGATTTATTAAAATATACAGATAATATATATTTAAAATTTGGTGCTGATACTAAATTAGAAGGGATAGAAAATAGGGAAGAAATAAAAAAATTACAAGAAAAAGCGCAAAAAGAAAATTTGAACTTAATAGATATACCAATAAGACATTTGGGAACAGAAAAAGCACATGAATTGTATTATAAAATAGAGAAATATATAGAAAATAAAGTAGAATTAAGATTTGAAACAGTAGTAGAGGATTTAATAATAGAAGACAATAAAATAAAAGGTGTAAAGATTAGAAAATCAAATAGTGAAACAAATAATACAGAAGCAATTTATTCAAATAATGTAATATCAGCAGTAGGAAGAAAAGGGGCAAAATGGCTAGACGAAATGTGTAAAAAATATAATATTAAAACCAATTTAGGTTCTGTAGATATAGGAATAAGATATGAATTACCAGATAAAATAATGGAAAAAATAAATAAATATATGTATGAAGGAAAAGTAATTGCAAGGCCAGAACCATTTAAAGATAAAGTAAGAACTTTTTGTCAAAATCCAAGTGGTTTTGTCGCAACAGAAGTATATGATAATGGGTTAACATTAGTAAATGGACATTCATATAAAGATAAAAAAAGTACAAATACAAATTTAGCAATATTAGTATCACATCATTTTAATTATCCATTTAAAAAACCAATAGAATATGGAATAAATATAGCAAATAATTTAAATGAATTAGGAAATGGTAATATTGTTGTACAAAGATTAGGAGATATATATAGAGGAAAAAGAACATGGCAAGAAGAGTTGGATAATAATTCTGTTGTACCAACATTAAAAACAGCAGTTCCTGGAGATATAACATTTGCATTAGGATATAGAACAATGACAAACATATTAGAATTTATAAGAAAAATGGATAAAGTAGTTGAAGGTTTTGCGAATCCAGACAATTTATTATATGGACCAGAAATAAAATTTTATAGCAATGAAATTGTTCTAGATAAAAACTTTCAGACTAATATAGAAGGACTATATTCTATAGGAGATGGTGGGGGACTAACAACAGGACTTATGATGGCGTCATGTTCAGGAGTTAAAATGGCAAGAATATTAAGTGAAAAGATTTAATAAATAAAAAATTTAAAATGATTAATAGAAATCTATTAGTCATTTTTTGTTCTAAATTAAAAAGTATTTAATAAAATTAATTAAATAAAAAAGATGGGAGATAATAAATATGGAAAGTAATATGATTAAAAATATTTTTAAAGGAGTAGGTATTTCATTTATTAGTACAATTATACTATTACTTATATATTCATGTGTATTAACATTTACAAATATAAGCGAAAATACAATGACAACAGTAATATCTTTAATAACTGCAATTAGCATTTTAATAGGAAGTTCGATTGGAAATTATAAGATAAAGAAAAATGGTTTATTAAATGGAGGTTTAGTTGGAGGAATATACTTATTAATAATATATTTAATTTCAAGTATATTAAATTGGCAATTTGGGCTAAACTTTGAATCTTTAATTTTAATAGCAGTAGGAATTATATTTGGAATAATAGGTGGAATAATAGGAGTAAATAAAAAATAGAAATTTTACAAAAATAGTTGATATTTTTAATATTTTAATATAAAATTTAAAAGTGCAAATAGATAGGAGGAGACAGATGATAACTTTACAAGATGTAAAAAATAACCAAGAGGTTGAAGCTCTAATAAAAGGAGCACAAAAACAATTAGACGGTTTAGGCTATACAGAACATAGCCATAGACATATTTCAATAGTATCTAATAGAGCAGGAGAAATATTGGAAAAATTAGGATATCCAGAAAGGACAGTAGAACTTGCTAAAATAGCAGGATATTTACACGATATAGGAAACTGTGTTAATAGAGTTGACCATGCACATAGCGGAGCGATTCTTGCTTACAATATTTTAAAAGATATGGGAATGCCAGTAGAGGAAAGAACAGAAATAGTAATGGCAATTGGAAATCATGATGAAAAAACAGGAACTGCAGTAAACGAAATATCAGCTGCAATAATATTAGCCGATAAATCAGATGCGCATAGAGACAGAGTAGTAAATACAAATATGTCAACATTTGATATACATGATAGAGTTAATTATGCTGTAACTAATTCAAGTTTAATATTAGATGCTGAAAATAGAAAAGTAATATTAGATTTAACAATAGACACCAAAATATGTCCAGTGCTTGATTATTTCGAAATATTTATGGACAGAACTATGATGAGTAAATATGCAGCAAAATATTTAAAAATATGGTTTGAATTAGTAATAAATGATACAAAATTATTATAGTAGTCATAATTAGAAAGGAAAGATTTAAATGAAAAAAATTAAAATATTAACAATAACATTATTAATCATATTAATTACAATGATAGCCTTCTTTGGTATTTATGGACAAGTTCAAAATAGAATGGAAAATAAAGTTAAAGATTATTCTTATGCTATGGATATTAATGGCTCAAGAGTAGTTAGGCTAAAAGTAAATACAAACACAAAAGAAGTAATAAAAGACAAAGATGGAAATGTAGTAGAAAGTGCAACAGACGAAGAAATAGAGAAAAATGGATATCAAAAAGAGGAAGTGCCAGTAAATAGTCAAGAGAATTTAAATCAAAATAATTATAAAAACGCAAGAGATATAATAGAAAAAAGACTTAAAAAATTAAATGTAGAAAACTACATTGTAAAACTTAATGAGGAGACAGGAGATATCGTAATCGAAATTTCAGAAGATGATAATACAGACTCTGTATTAAGTGATATAGATACAGTAGGAAAATTTGAAATAATAGATTCAGAAACAAAAGAAGTATTATTAAATAATGACGATATAAAATTATCAAATGTTGTATATTATCCAAGTACAAGTGGAACATCAGTATATTTAAATATAGAATTTGACAAAGATGGAGCCAAAAAATTAGAAGACATAAGTAATAAATACGTTAAGACAGAAGAAAATAATGCAGATGAGAATTCAAACGAACAAAACGAAGAACAAACATCTCAAGAGAAAAAAATAACAATGAAAATAGATGATCAAGAAATAATGAGCACAAGTTTTGACGAGCCAATAAAAAATGGAACAATACAATTAACAGTAGGAAGTGCTTCAACAGACAAAACAACAATTAAAGAATATGCACAAAAAGCAACAACTATGGCTACATTGTTAGATACAGGAAAATTGCCAATAAGTTATACAACAGATGAAAACAAATATGTTTTATCAGATATAACATCAAACACATTGTTAACAATAAAAATTGTTATAGCAGCTTGTATTACAATAGCATTAATAATATTAATAGTTAAATATAAATCAAAAGGATTTTTAGGAGCTATTTCATATGTTGGACTAGTATCAATCTTATTGTTAACAATAAGATATGCAAATGTAACATTATCAATAGAAGGAATATATGCAGTAGTTTTAACATTAATATTAAATTATATACTTACAATTAAGTTATTATCAAATAGAAATAAAACTATTGGACAATTCTTTATAGAAATTATACCAGTTTGTATATTATCAATAGTATTTTGTTTTATTAAATGGATACCAATAAGTAGCTTTGGAATGGTAATGTTTTGGGGATTAGTAATAATGGCTATATACAATATAATTGTAACTAAAAACATGCTAAAACTAAGCGAAAATAAATAAGGAGGTATTAATAAATGAAACAATTAACAAAATTTAATAAAATAATAATAGCAATAATTGTAGCTTTAATAATAATAGCAACAATAATTACTGCAACAATAGGATTTGAAGTTGAATTAAAATTTAAAGATAGCCAAAAAATAGAGCTATATTTAGAAAAAGAATTTGAAATGTCAGATATACAAAACATTACAAATGAAGTATTTAAAAATCAAAAAGTAATAATTCAAAAAATAGAAGTATATGAAGATGCATTGTCAATAACAGCAAGTGAAATAACAGAAGATCAAAAAGAACAAATAATAAATAAAGTAAACGAAAAATATAATACACAAGTGTCAGCAGATCAAGTAAATATAACAACAGTACCAAGACTACGTATAAGAAAAATGTTTACACAATACATTGTACCATTTATAATTGCTTTGGGTATAATTTTAATATATATGGCTATAAGATATTTTAAATTAGGAAGTATAAAAGTAGTAGGACAAACATTATTAACAATTATAATAACACAAATTATATTATTTAGTGTTATAGTAATTACAAGAATTCCATTAGGAAGAATAACAATACCAATGGTAATTACAGTATTAGTATTTACATTGTTAACTTTAACTACAAATTATGAAAAAAAATTAAAGAAAATAAAAGAACAAAATAATAAAAAATAAAATTTTAACACTAATATGTTTAATAAATATTTAACATATTAGTGTTATTTAGTATTGAATAGAAAAATATATAATTAATAAATTTCAAAAAAAACTATACAAATCTAAAAGAGTAATGATATAATAAAAAATATTGAAAAAGAATAAGTGGAGGAAATTTAAATGGGAAATATAGTACTATTAGATGACTTAACAATTAATAAAATTGCTGCTGGTGAGGTTATAGAGAGACCTGCATCTGTAGTAAAAGAAATGGTAGAAAATTCTATAGATGCTGGAGCTAAGAACATAGTTGTAGAAATAAAAAATGGAGGAATTTCATTTATTAAAATTTCAGATGATGGAAAGGGAATAGCCTCAGATGATTTAGAAATTGCTTTTGAAAGACATGCAACAAGTAAAATAAGATCTGCAGATGATTTAGATACAGTAAAATCTATGGGGTTTAGAGGGGAGGCACTAGCTAGTATTGCAGCAATTGCAAATGTAGAAGTTGTTTCAAAAACAGAAAACGAGCAAATAGGATATAGAGTTGTTGTAGAAGCGGGAAATATATTAACAAAAGAAGAAGTAGGCTGTAAAAAAGGGACAACAATGATTGTTAAAAATTTATTTTTTAATACACCCGTAAGATATAAATTTTTAAAAAAAGATTTTACAGAAACAGGATATATAGAAGATGTAATTACTAGAATAGCATTAGTTAATCCAGATATATCAATAAAATTAATAAACACAGGAAAAACAGTTATACAAACTACAGGAAATGGTTCGTTAAAAGATGTAGTATATAGTATTTATGGTAAAGATATTGCACAATCAATATTGGAAACATCATATAAATATGAGGATATACACATAACTGGCGTTATTGGAAAACCAGAAATATCTAGATCAAATAGAACTAATCAAATATTTTTTGTGAATAAAAGATATATAAAAGATAAAGCTTTAACAGCTGCTACAGAACAGGCATTTAAAGGAATGATACCAATTGGAAAGTTTGGATTTGTAATATTAAACATAAATATGGATCCCTCAAAAGTAGATGTAAATGTTCACCCAGCAAAATTAGAAGTTAGATTTGAGGAAGAAAACAAAATATTTCAAGCAATATACCACGCAATAAAAGATACATTATTAAAAGGTGAATTAATAGAGAATACTGAAAAATCTAAAGATGATGAAATTATACCACAAAATATAAATAATAATTTTAATGAGAATAAAACAACATTATTTGGAAGTAGAAGAACGCAGGAGAAGATAGCAAATTATACAGAAGAAGAAAGTAATATAAAGACAAATAATATTATAGAAGATATATATAACCAAAAAAATATAATGCAGAATAAAAGTACAGCAGGAAAACCAATAGATACGTCAGATGTTTTAAAACAATTACAAGAAATGAAAAGTAAGTTACAAGATGAGGTAAAAGAAGCAGATGAAAAATATTCTTATGAAAATAAAAAAGAAGATACAAATGTAAAAGTAGAAGAGAAAAAGGAAGAAAATATACCTGAAACGATAGAAGAAGAAAAAATAGAAAAAGCTAATTTTAATGAAATGTATGAAAAAACATTTGGAAAATTGCCAATAAGTCAAATAGAAGGGAAAGTGGAAAAAGAAAATAAAATAAATGCTGCAGATTTAATAAAAGATAATATTTCTGTATTTGAACAAGTAAAAGAAGTTAAAAAAATATTATATAAATTTATAGGAATAGCATTTAATACATATATAATAATTGAAATGGACAATGAAATGTATATAATAGATCAACATGCTGCACATGAAAGAATTATGTATGAAAAGGTAAAAACTAATTATTATAGTAATGCCTCAAAAGATTCGCAAATGCTATTATTGCCAGATATTATAACTCTTACACATAAAGAAATGGAAATTGCAAAAGAAAATATATATATGTTTGAAAAGGCAGGATTCAATTTGGAGGAATTTGGCGAAAATACTATAAAATTAACTGGAGTTCCAACAGTATGTTTAGACTTAGATACAAAAGAACTATTTTTAGAGACATTAGATGAAATTAATAGTGTAGCAAGAACAGCTAAGCAAGAAAAAGAAGAAAAGTTTATAGCAACTGTTGCTTGTAAAGCTGCCGTTAAGGCTCATATGGTATTGGACAAGCAAGAAGTCGAAAGTTTAATGGATAAATTATTACAATTGCCTAATCCATTTACATGCCCACATGGAAGACCAACGGCAATTAAAATGACTAAATATGATATTGAAAGAAAATTTGCAAGAAAATAAAAATTGCAGTAATATATACAAAAAGGAGCTTATAGATGGAAAAAGAAAAAGTAATTGTTATATGTGGACCAACAGCCTCTGGAAAAACAGCACTATCTATAGAACTTGCAAAGAAAATAAATGGTGAGATAATATCTTGTGACTCAATGCAGATTTATAAAGACATGGATATTGGAACAGCAAAGCCATCAAAAGAGGAAATGCAAGGTATAAAGCATTATTTAATTGACTTTGTTTTACCAAACCAAAGATATAGTGTAGCCAATTTTAAAAATGATGCTAAAAAAGCAATAAAAGAAATAATTTCAAAAGGGAAAACACCTATAATAGTTGGTGGAACCGGATTATATGTAGATAGTTTAATTTATGAAATAGAATATAGTCAAATAGAATTTGATGAACAGTATAGAAATGAATTAGAAGAAATAGTAAAAAAAGATGGACTAGCAAAATTATATGAAAAGGCAAAAGAAATTGATCCACAAGCAATGGAAAAAATAAGTGCAAATGATAAAAAAAGAATATTAAGAGTTTTAGAAATTTATAAAGCTACAGGAAAAAATAAAACCGAGCAAGAAATTCAGTCTAGAAGTAAAGAGATTGAATATGATTATAGGGTCTTTGCAATAAATTGGGATAGAGAAGAATTATACGAAAGAATAAATAAACGTGTAGATATTATGATAGAAAATGGACTAATAGAAGAGGTAAAAAATATTTTAAATAAATACAATGAATTTCCTACAGCAATGCAAGGATTGGGATACAAAGAAGTTGTAGAATATCTAAAACAAGAAATAACAAAAGAAGAAATGATAGAAAAAATAAAAATGGAAACTAGAAGATATGCCAAAAGACAATTAACATGGTTTAGAAAAAACAAACAAACCATTTGGTTAGATGGAAAAAATAGTATACAAAATAATATAAATGTTATTTTGGAGGGTATGAATTGAAAAATAAATTTAATAAGAAAAAGATAATAGCATATTTTATTTTAATACTAGTTGTAATTTACATATTATATACAATATATTTGCTTATAAAACAGCCAACAAAAACATTTGTGGTTGAAAATGGAAAACTTTATATGGAAGAAACAGATATTGGATATATAATAAGAGATGAAGTTGTGGTTCAAGGGGAAAATTACAAAAATGGTATGGAACAAATAAAAAGTGAAGGCGAAAAAGTTGCAAAAGATGAAGCGATTTTTAGGTACTATAGCCAAAATGAAGAAAGTCTAAAACAAAAAATATCGCAATTAGATGAAAAAATTCAAGAGACAATGCAAGAAAATAAAGATTTGTTTACTTCAGATATGAAAATATTAGAAAAGAAAATAGATGAAAAAGTTGAAGAAATAAGTACAATAAAAGATATATCAAAGTTAGCAGAATACAAAAAACAAATAAGTGAGTTAGTAACTAAAAAAGCTAAGATTGCAGGGGATTTGAGTCCTTCAGGTTCATATTTAAAGCAATTAATAAATGAAAGAAGCTCATATGAATCTCAATTAAATTCTGGGGCAGAATACAAAAAAGCTCCAAAAAGTGGAATTGTTTCATATAAAGTTGATGGCTTAGAATCATCACTTACTTGTTCTGATTTTTCTACTTTAAGTAAGAGCTATTTAGAAAATTTAAACTTAAAAACCGGAAAAATTATAGCAACAAGTAATGAATGTGGAAAGGTAATTGATAATTTTAAGTGTTATATTGCAACTATTTCTACTTCTGAAAATGCAAAACAAGCTAAAATTGGAGATAGTGTAAAAATAAGATTGCCAAGTAATAAAGAAATAACAAGCCAAATTGCTTATGTAAGTAAAGAAGATGAAGAAAATTATTTAATAGTATTAGAAATAGATAACGAAATAGAAGAGTTAACAAATTACAGAAAAATTTCTTTTAATTTAATATGGTGGAGTAAAACTGGTTTAAAAGTTCCAAATCAAGCAATTGTAGAGCAAGATGGATTAAAATATGTTGTAAGAAATAGAGCCGGATATTTAAGTAAAATATTAATAAAAGTAAATAAACAAAACGAGAACTATGCTATAATAGATAATTATGATGTAGATGAATTAAGAGAATTAGGATTTTCTGACGCCCAAATAAATGCATATAAAAAAATATCTATATATGATGAAATACAAATAAATCCGGATTTAGAAAAAATAAAATAAATATTACAACAATGTTACAAAAATATTAAAATTGTATTACATTTCAAAAAACTATTGACAATATTGACAAAAAAGTAGATACTATTAACAAATAATTACAAATGAAGTGAATTTTAGGAGGTTTTTTTATGTCAGGAGCATTAATGAATAAGGTGTGGGATTTATTTGGTATGGATTCTGCAAATACAGAGGAATATGAAGACGAAAATATATATGATTATGAAAATGAAGAAGAAGAAACAGATGATAAAAAATTATTTGGAAGAAAAAATAAAGTAGTTTCTATGCCACAAGCATCATCACAAGCAATAAAAATGGTTATATCACAACCAACAACATTTGAACAATCAGACGAAATATGTAGCTTTTTAAAAGAAAAAAAATCAGTTATTGTTAATCTTGAATATGTAAATAAAGACGTAGCAAGAAGAATAGTAGATTTTATTAGTGGTGGAGTTTATGCATTAGATGGATATATTCAAAAAGTATCTAATTCTATATTTTTAGTAGCACCATCAAACTATGAAATAACAAATGAAATGGCAAGAGAAGAAATGAAAAGTAAACTTTCAGTTTCTTGGTTAAAAAACAATAATATAAATTAATTATAATTGTGCATATACATAAGGAGGAAAAGATGATAACACCATTAGATATTGAAAATAAAAAATTTGCAAAACAAATGATGAATGGATATAGTGTAGAAGAAGTAGATGATTTTTTAGATGAGTTAACCATAGATTATAGTAAAAACTACAAAGAATTATCTGAATTAAGAACTCAAATTGAAGAATTAAATAACAGCTTAGAGCATTATAAAACTATAGAAAATACTTTACAAAACACCTTGCTTATGGCACAGGAAACAGCAGAAGAAGTAAAAAATGTGGCAAAACAAAAAGCAGACCAAATAATAAATGATGCAAAAAATAATGTACAAATTCAAGTAAATGATTTAAATAATGAAATATCAATAAAACAAAAAGAATTAGATGATGTAAAAAAACAATTCGATATATATAAAGCCAAAATGGAATCACTTTTAATCTCACAATTAGAGTTATTAAAGGAAATAAACAAAGATAATTAATAATAATACAAAAGACTATCATAATAGATAGTCTTTTATAAATTTATGTAGAAAAATATTACAAAAAGTCCATAATATTACAGAACTGTTAAATGTATGTTACATTTGTATTAATACTATTGACTTTAATAAAAAAAAGAATAAAATATAACATGTAAAGGAAAATTAGAATGAGAATAATTAGTGGAAGATCAAAAGGAACAAAATTAGAAACATTACAAGGAAATAATACAAGACCAACGTTAGATAGAGTAAAAGAATCATTATTTAATATAATACAAAATAATATTAAAGATTCTATATTTGTAGATGTATTTGCTGGAAGTGCATCAATAGGATTAGAAGCTGCAAGTAGAGGGGCAACCAAAGTACTTATGTGTGATAACTCTAAAGAAGCAATAAAGGTAATTCAAAGAAATATAGAAAAAACTCATTTAGAAGAAGTTGTTAAAATTTATAATATGAATTTTGAACAATTTATATCCACAAAAATTAGTGAAAAAGTGGACATTGTATATATAGATCCACCATATAATTCTAATTACGCAATACAAACTGTAAAAATGTTAATAGAAAAAGATTTATTAAAAGAAAAATCAATAATAATTATAGAAACTGATAACGAAGAAAGAATTTTAAATGATTTAGAAAATATTAATGTAAAGCTAACTGACAAACGAAAATATGGAAGAGCACACATATTATTTTTAGCTAAAATTTAGAAAGGGGCTAAACAATGGAAATTTTTACTTTATTAGAAACATTAGAAGATTTATTAGAAAGAAGTAGAGGAGTACCATTTTCTTCTAAGGTAATAGTAGATAAAGAAGAAATGCTAGATTTAATAAAAGAAATACGTCTAAAATTACCAGATGAATTAAAACAAGCTAAATGGGTTAAAGAAGAAAGACAAAGAATATTAGTAGAAGCACAAAAAGAAGCAGATGGCATTGTTAAAGAGGCAGAAAACAGAATAATTGCTATGATAGACGAACATGAAATAACAAGAAAGGCTTATGATCAAAAAACAGAAATCATAGAAACAGCAAACGAAATGTCACGAGAAATATCAAAGGGAACAAAAGAATATGCAGATGGTATTTTAGCTAATACAGAAACAGTTTTAAATGACACATTACAAAAATTAGAAAAAAATATTAGTGAAGCTTTAAGTTTAATGGAAATATCATTAGAAGATACAATAAAAACAATACAAAATAGTAGAAAAGAATTGGAATAATTAGCAGAAGTCAGAAATCAGAAGTCAAGAAATGAAAATAGACTTTTGGAGTCTGGCTTTTTAGTCTAGATATATTCAATTAAGAAAGGATAGTAAAAATGGCAAAAAAAAGAACAAGTAAAAAAAAGAAAAAAACAGCTTCAAAAATAGACCTAACAGTTGTAGGATTGATTATATTTAGTATTTTATTAGCTGTATTAATATATACAAAATCAGGAGTAGTAGGGATTAAACTTAATGAAATATTAGGCGGTATGATGGGAATTATAAAATATTTAGTACCAATTGGAACATTTGCTATTGGAGTAAAAGTAGCCTGTGCAAATAATGAATATATGACATCAAAATTAATTCAATTCTCTATACTTTTAATAAGTATTTCTATAATAATGTGCTTAACGCAAGTAGCAAGTGGAGAATTAAACCATTCTAAAGAATTACAAGAAGTTGTAAAAGATGCATACTATTTAGGAACACAAGGAAAAGGAGGAGGAGCTTTAGGTGCAATTTTAGCAATACCGCTTGCAAAATTATTAGGTGAAGTTGGAGCAATAATATTGTGTATAGGAATTGCAATATTATTAGTAGTATTTACATTTGGAATAAATATGTCAGATATTATAAATATGGTAGTTGAAAAAATACAGGCAAATAGTGAAGAAAAAAGAGAAGAGAAAATTAGAATAAGGGAAGAAAATGCTAAAAACAGACAAAAGTTAAAAGAAGAAAGAAAAAAGAAAGTTAAGCCAAATAATTCTAATATAATTTCACAAGACAATTCTATAATAGATGATCAAATAAAAATAAATTTTGGAGGAAGAGAATTAGAAAAAGAGGATAAAAAATTCTTAAGAAAGTATAAACATGAAGCAAATGATTTAGTTCCATTAGGAATGGAAAAAGAAAACAATAAAGTAGAACCAGATTATATAGAAAGTAATTTATTTAAAAAAGAAGAAGAAAAGAAAGAAGAAAAAACAAAAGAAGTTTTACAATTAGAACATGCTATAGCGGTAGAAGAAGAAAATTACGAATATCCTCCAGTGGAATTATTAAGTAAACCTACTAAGAAAACATTAAAAGGAGGAGCAAAAGCATTAACAGAAACAGCAGCAAGATTACAAAAAACATTATATAGTTTTGGTGTTTCTGCAAAGGTTGAGAATGTTTCAGTTGGACCAGCTATTACAAGATATGAATTAAAACCAGCTGAAGGTGTAAGAGTAAGTAAGATAGCTAATTTAGCAGATGATATAGCCTTAAATTTAGCAGCAGAAACAATAAGAATAGAAGCTCCAATACCAGGAAAACAAGCTGTTGGAATAGAAGTGCCAAATAAAGAAAAACAAGCGGTGCATTTAAGAGAAGTTTTAGAAAGTGAAGAATTTCAAGAAAATAAATCTAAACTTACGGTTGCACTTGGAAAAGACGTAGCAGGCAATACACAATTAGCTGACATTGGAAAAATGCCTCATGTATTAATTGCAGGATCAACAGGTTCTGGAAAATCTGTATGTATAAATACAATAATAACAAGCATCATATATAATGCTAAGCCAAGTGAAGTAAAATTGGTTATGGTAGATCCTAAAGTAGTAGAACTTTCTGTATATAATGGAATTCCTCATTTATTAATACCAGTAGTAACAGATCCTAAAAAGGCAGCAGGAGCACTAGCTTGGGCTGTTCAAGAAATGGACAATAGATATGAATTATTTGCCAAAAAAGGAGTACGTGATTTAAAAGGATATAATCATGCTATAGAAAAAGAAGAAGAATTTGGAAAGCTACCACAAATAGTAATTATAATAGATGAGTTAGCAGACTTAATGATGGTTGCAGCAAAAGATGTAGAAGAAGCAATATGTCGTTTAGCACAAAAAGCAAGAGCTGCAGGAATGCATTTAGTAATTGCTACACAAAGACCATCTGTAGATGTAATAACAGGTTTAATAAAAGCTAATGTTCCTTCAAGAATTGCATTTGCTGTTTCTTCACAAGTGGATTCAAGAACAATTTTAGACTCTGTTGGAGCAGAAAAGTTATTAGGTAAAGGTGACATGTTATTCTTCCCTGCAGGAGCTCCAAAACCATCTAGGGTTCAAGGGGCATTTGTTTCAGACGATGAAGTAGAAAAAATAGTAGACTTTGTTAAACAAAACGGAACTGCAACATATAGTGAAGATATACTAGAATCTATTGAAAATAATAATAAAACAGATAAAGAAATTGCAATGGAAAAAGACGAGGAAGATGATACAGATCCATTTTTAATGGATGCAATAGAAACAGTAGTAGAAACTGGACAGGCCTCAACATCATTTATACAAAGAAGATTCAAAGTTGGTTATGCAAGAGCAGGAAGAATAATAGATCAGATGGAAGAAAGAGGAGTTATATCTGGATACCAAGGAAGCAAACCAAGAGAAGTTCTTATGTCTAAGGAAAAATTGGAAGAACTAAAAATGGGAACAGGTCCAAAAACAGAATAGAAAGAAAGGAGAATAAGTTTGCAAAAAAAGAAAGAAAATCTTTTAGAAAAAATAGTAAAAAAAGATTATAACAATGAGTTAGAAAAAGTTTTAGAAGAAAAAAATTTTGGCGAAAACGAAAAAAATATTCTCCTTAATATATTATACAAAATAGAAGCGGCATATAAAGATTATAAATGTGTAAAAAGAAATGTAGAAACAAAAGAAGAAATAATAGAAAAAATAATAGAAATAATAAAGAACGACTGTAATAAAATTACTCTTATAAAACCATCAAATGAGAAAACAGAAATACTTAATGGAAAAACATTTATGATTGATAAAAGAAAAAAAGAAATTTTATGTTATCCAATAGAAAGAAAAGTATTATATTGTATAGCAAAAATAAGTAAAAACGATAAAATCATTAAAGACAAATACTTTTTAATTGACCAAACATTGTCAAACACAATAAATGTAGGAAATTGCATAAACATGGTTGAGCCACTAAGAGACTTTAATGGATTTTCGTGGACAACAATTAAACGAGAAATAGAAAGCATAGATTATAATATTATATATCAAAATTTAAGAATTTTAGTAGGATATGATTTTTTAAACAAATGGATTTACAATAAAGAGTATATTATTGATTATATGGAATTATTAAAAAACAAATTATCCGAGCAGTATGGTCAAAAAAGATCAAATCAAATTATAGAATTAATAAGTAAATTATCAGTTATATTAGAAACTCAAAATAATTCTAATATAAAAGAAGATCTATATAAAGTAAAAGAAGAAATACTAGAAGAAGTACGAGCTACTGAAAATATGCAAAAATTTATAGAAAGCATAACAAACAAGAAAATAGAAATTACAGCTCAAATAGGAAAAATAGATGAAATCTTAAATGATAAAAAGCTTATAAAAGAGGAATATGAAAAAAGAAATGAAGTGTTACCTTTAGAAGAAAAAATATTTAGTATACGCATTTTGTCAAATATTATGGTAAGAGAAAGAGAAAAATATTTTGAGCAACTTGAAGAATTAAATAAATTATTAAATCCAAAAAACTTTATAAAACATAAAGAAGAGTTAATTGAAAAGAAAAAATATATAGAATTATTAGAATGCAAAAATCCAGAAGAAGAAACAAAAAAAATAATTATAAAATTGCAGAAAATATTTTTAGAATGTTATGAAATAAAAATAAATAAAGCGGAGACAAGAGCTCAGATTGTGGATTTATTATATGAATTTAGGTATTATAGTAAGATACCATTTGATATAGACATTAATATAAAAAAGGTGCCTAAGTTACAAGAAGAAGTAGATAATATTCAGAAAAAATTAATAAAAAAAGCAGATAGCTTTAAAATTATAAATATTTTTTCTAGCTCAGAAAAATTAAATTATGAAATAATAAAAAACATATTTGATACAAGAGTAATTAATTTAGAAGATTTATTTATAAAAATAATACAAGAAAAAGACAAGTTGTATGTACAATTATACGATGAAAATATATTTGAAAATAAAATTGAAATAAATACTGAAGATATGATAAACATAAAAAAAATTGATATGAAATTAAATAGAAAAATAAAACTTTTTATTTAAAATAAGAAAGGTAGGTTTTTATGAAAATAACATTTTTGGGAGCAACTAGAACTGTTACAGGTTCAAATTATTTAGTAGAAGGTGCTGGAAAAAAATTTTTAGTAGATTGTGGTATGTGGCAAGGAAATAGTGAACTAGAAAATGAAAATAGCCAAGATTTTGATTTTAATCCAGCAGATATAGATTTTATGTTATTAACACATGCACACATAGACCATTCAGGAAGAATACCAAAATTATATAATGAGGGATTTAAAAATAAGATATATGCCCATAAAGCAACTTGTGATTTATGTGCATTAATGTTACCAGATAGTGGACATATACAAGAAATGGAAAATGAGTGGAAGAATAGAAAAAGAATAAGAAAAGGAGAAAATCCAATACTTCCTTTATATACAGCAGAACAAGCAGCAAGATGTTTAGAAATATTTGAACCAGTTAAATATGATGAAATAATTGAAATTGATGAAAATATACATGTAAGATATAATGATGCAGGTCATATGTTAGGGTCAAGTATTATAGAAGTATGGGTAAAAGAAGGCGACAAAGAGATAAAAACAGTTTTCACTGGAGATTTAGGTAATAATGATATACCATTATTGGATTCACCCACAATGATAGAAGATGCTGATTATTTAGTTATGGAATCAACATATGGAAGTAGATTGCATGTACGTAATGATGAAAAAGCAGAATTATTCTTAAAAATAGTATCAGAAACATTAGACAAGAATGGAACAGTAGTTATTCCATCATTTGCTGTAGGTAGAACACAAGAAATATTATATGAACTAAATAAAATAAAAGAGAATACTAAAAATGAGGAATTTGTAAGACAATATAAAACATTAATGAGAGCACCTGTATATGTAGACAGTCCACTTGCAATTTCGGCAACAGAAGTGTTTAAAGAAAATACAGATTTGTTTGAAGATGAAATAAAAGAAGAAATCTTAAATGGAGATAATCCTTTAGAATTTCCAGGATTAAAATTTACTAAAACATCAGACGAATCTAAAGCATTAAATGAAGACATGACACCTTCAATAATTATATCTGCAAGTGGTATGTGTGAGGTAGGAAGAATAAAACATCATTTAAAACATAATTTATGGAATCCAAATAGTACAATACTTTTTGTTGGATATCAAGCACCAGGAACACTTGGATATAGCATTGTTAATGGAGCAAAAAAAGTAAAAATATTTGGAGAAGAAATAGCTGTAAAGGCTAGAATAGAATATATAGAAGGTTATTCAGGGCATGCTGATCAAGAATGGCTTATGAATTTTGTATATTCATTTATAAAGAAGCCAAAACACATATTTTTAGTGCATGGAGAAGCAGAATCACAAGATGTTTTAAAAGAAAAAATAGAAAATGAAGCAAAAATAGAAGTTAGTACACCAGAATTTGGAGACACATATGAGCTAGAAGATGATATAAAATTAATAAATAGAATTGAAAGAAAAATACCAGTTACTATAAAAACAGAAGTAATACAAAGACTTGAAAAATTGAAAGATGAACTAGAAGATATGGATACATCAGTTAGAGCTGATGTTAATGACAGAACTTTGAATAATGAAGATATGTTTAGAATAAATGAAAAAATAAAAGAATTAGAAAAACAAATTTTAAATGTAATAGAGGGGTAAGTAATGGAAAATAAATATTTAAATGAAGCAATAATTGGAAATAAAAATATGATAGCTACATTTACGTTAAAAGGCGAAATGCAAAGAGTTTATTTTCCTTCAAAAGATAATAGACAATATATTAATTTTTTTCATACAGGAGTAAAAATAAATGGGTCTGATTTAATTTACTTGCATGATGACATAAATAACATATATAAACAATACTATGATTTAGATACGAATATATTAAATACAGAAATAACAAATACCTATTTTAATTTAAAGGTACTACAAACAGATTATATTTTAATAAAAGAAAATGTTTTAGTAAAAAAATATACATTTTTAAACGAAGGAAAAATAGATTTAGATTTAAAATTTTATATACATTCAGAGTTGTTATCTGACAATAATAATTTTGTTGGAGCAAAAATAGTAGATGGCGGAATGATGCAGTATGCACATGATTTTTCATTTTCTACATTTACAAAAGATTATAAACTATTAAGTTACCAAATAAATGGAAGTAAAAATACAATTAAAAGAGGAGAAATATACGATAAAGATTATATAGGAATGTCTAATGACTCTAGTATAAGTTATGACTTAGGAATAGTAAAATCTGGAGAAAAACGTGAAATAGAAATTTGTATTTTAATAAATGAAAATACAAATATATCAGAAAACGAAGATGAAATAGAAAGAATAAAGAAAATAGATTTAAGTAAAGAGTATATAAATACCAAATCATATTGGAGAAAATATGTAAAAAATCATAACGGTTTAAATTTAAAGAACCATGAAAATAGTTATGAAGAAAAAATATATGATATATATAAAAGAAGTATATTATTATTTCCATTACTTCAAAATTCAGAAACAGGAGGAATTATTGCATCACCAGAAATTGACGAAAATTTTACTAAATGTGGAAGATATGCATATTGCTGGACTCGTGATGCCGTATTTATTACAAAAGCATTAGATATATTAAAAATGGAAAAAGAAACGGAAAAATTCTATAAAGTATTTTGTAAAAAAACACAAAGTAAAAATGGTATGTGGGAACAAAGATTTTTTACAGACGGAAAATTAGCACCATGTTGGGGATATCAAGTTGATGAAACTGCAAGTGTAGTGTATGGGGTATACGAACATTATAAATATACAAAAAATGAAAAATTTTTAAAAGATAATTTGCAAATGTGTGAAAAAGCTATAGATTTTTTAAAAAGATATGTAAAAGATATATTTGAAAACACAAATAAATATCATGTTAGCTATGATTTATGGGAAATGTGTGAAGGAATACATTTGTATTCTTTGGCAAGTATATATGCCGCATTTGACTGCATGCTAAATATTTATAGTGCATTAGGAAAAAATATATCAGACTTTGAAAATAATAGGCTAAAAGAAGAAAAAATATCAAAATCTCAACATGAAATAGAAAGACTAAGAACAGAAATAAAAAAATATATTAATAATAATATGTATGATGAAGAAAAAAAATCTTATGTAAGAAATGCAAATGACAAAAAGATGGACATAAGTATTTTAGGAGCAGTTACACCATTTAATGTATTTAAACCAAAGGAAAAGAAAATACAAAACACAGTAGAAAAAATAAATTTAACATTACGAACATACACAGGAGGTTACCAAAGATTTGAAAATGATAATTATATGAATGGAAACCCATGGCCAATTGCCAATTTATGGATGACATTGTATTATTTAGAGACTGGTGAAAAGAAAAAAGCCAAAGAAACATTTGACTTTGTATTAAAAACTATAGGAAAACATGGTCTGTTAGGTGAGCAGGTAGATAATAATACCTTAAAAGCAAACTGGGTAATAGGCTTAGGATGGTCTCATGCTATGTTTATAATTGTATTAGAAAAATTGTTTAATAATTAATTAAATTTAGAAGATTATATAAAAATAGTGGGAATTCCCACTATTTTTTAAATAATTATAAAATTGCACCAAGAACTAATATTCCTAAATTATCATTATAGATTTCGTCAAATTGAGAAAGAGGTAAAGGATTTTCTCCTAAACCAGCTTCTATAGTATAACCAGGTCTGTTATAAGTTTTTATAAACCAATCTTTATAACCAGCAAAACTAGAATTATAAGGAACATCAGTTAAATCATAACCACTTGAATTAGCAAATTCAACTCCAATTTTGTAACCATTAGGAGGATTAATGTTTTGAAAATTCCAGTAAATTTCTTTACCTTGAGTATGGTAAGCAATTATTAGTTTAAAATTATGGGAAAGTGTAAAGTTATATATAGCCAAAGCCTCTGGTTCGGTTAATGGTCCATATCCTACGAAATCACGAGGTGCGGGTCCGAGTAAACCCTTGAGAGTATTTAATTTCTTTGGCTTGTTCCCATCCGAGCAGGAAATTGTAAATTTAAATCCACACCCCTAATGTTTGCTTTCCAACCATCTGGAAATGGAATTGTGGCAAAACCATAAGCTATTTTCTCTGCTTGTTTATATGCTGGTGAAGATATAGGGAGGGCACCAGTGACTAAATTAACACCATCAGGATTAACCATAGGCATTATATAAATAGAAGTAGAATTAAATAAATTTTGTACGGAATAATCATACAATTTGGAATTATTAACATAAGCATTACAGTAATCTTCAACAAATTTCATTAATATAACACTTGTAATCCATTCGTTAGCATGAATAGAAGCGGAATAAAAGACTTTTTTTGGTCCCTTACCTAGTTTTATTACATATATATTATCTCCTAAAATGCTATTTCCAACAGTTTGAATATTTAAAAATGGAAACTTGGTATTTAATTTTATAATATTTTCTCGCAATATGTAAGAATTATATAAGTCTGTTGTAGAAACAATATTCATATAAATCACCCACTTAATCATATGCATAATTTATAAAAAGAGTTATAAAATAATTTAGAAGTATTTATATTGATAATATTAATATTGTATAGTATAATATATATTAACATGGGGATGTAATGGTTTCGACATTACATTAGAAGTATGTATAGCAAGTAGTGGATTCTCGTTGGCCACTATAAAAACGAGAAAATAAATATAAACGCTGATAATAATAGAGAATTAGCATTAGCTGCTTAGTTGCGGTTACGTTTTATAAAATATGCCCACGTATTTTATAAAACGACAATTAGTGGGAAACGAAGCTACTTTGGCTTTGAAAGTAGTGGGTAATAAAAAGCTATATTTAAATTAAGCCTGTTTATCGGCGTAGTTTAAATGAAAATAAAAGATAAAATAAACTTGTAGAAGTACATGTGGAAAATGTTTTGGACAGGAGTTCGACTCTCCTCATCTCCACCATTGTTCCCTTATGTGAACCTTATTTGTTTCAATGGGGGGTTTGCTATAAATGTAAAAATTGGAGAAAATGAATAAAAGTTTTCTCTTATTTTTATATATTGAATTCTTTGTAATTCTGATTATAACTAGAATTAAATCTGATAAACTTTTAGAAAAAAATAATATAAATATATATTCAAAAATTAGAGTTAATTCTAGTAATTGATAAAAAAGAAAAACAAAAAAGGCAATTTCTAAAATGAAAAAGCCTTTTATTTTTGAATAATTTTGTTTATTCTCTACTAAATTCTTTTATAATAAAATCTACCTGTTCTTTTGTTAGTCTTTTATTCACTTGTGCTAATCTTAAAAGAGATTTGATGTTTTCCCATTTCATAGTTTTACAATGTCCTTGTGCTGTAAGTTCTATATATTCTACAATTTCCTCAAATATATAGTAGGGGACATTAAAGTCTTTGTTTATTTCTTCCATTTATTAGTACTTTCTATATTACTTTGATTTATGATACATATAAACAATGAAATAGATTACTGGGTAAAGTATTATGCTAAAAACTAGGTCCATTGCTATCGCAGGTCCAAAACCTACTGAAATTGTAAACATTATCGTAAAAAATGCTATAACTACCAAATAGATATTTAATGCAGATTTACGAATTGCCTTTTTGGTATCATATTCATAATTCATTTGATTTGTCTGATTAACTTGACTTGTATTATGATTTTGAGTATTTATATTGTTTGTTTGAACATTGCTATTATTAGACGGATTCAAACGTTTATTGACTTCGTTTAATAATAATTGTAGCCATTTTGGCCCCGATTTCATAGGTGTATTATTATTTGGTGTTAAAACATTGATATTGACTATTGTTTCGTTATCTGTAATTTTTCTTATTGCAATGTCTATTGTTGCAAAACTTATCATTTTTGTTACGTTCATATTTGTTTTTGCTACAATATGGCCATTTGCTTTGTCTTGTGTTTCTATTTTTCCAAGTGAACTAGCAGAAACGTAAAATATATCAAAAATGCTTGTATAATCTAAATTGTAGGTTATTTGTTTTTTGCTATCTTCACTTTCATATAATTTTGTATTGAATAGATTACTGCTATTATCTTTTGTATTACTAGCATTATTATTTGTTATATTTTCAGTATTTCCAATGTTTTCATTTTGATTACGAATTTTGTCTAAATACATTTGATAATAGTTGCTGTTATCGTCTAGTTGTTTCAAAATGTTTTCGTATTTCTCATTGTTTGAAATATTAGTATGTTTTAGTACACAAGCATTTAACACCATATTTTCACATTTTATAAACTTTATAAGTCTTATATATTCTTGTATATTGTCTATTTCAAAATCTAAAATCTTTAAGTGTATAGTTTCTGTAAATGGGTATAATTGCAATGCCACTACTAATTGTTGCTTTTTTATGTTTTCGTCTTGTATTCTATCTAAATTTGACAATATATTTGAGCATTTTTCTTTTTGTAAATGTTCTTGTACTGCATTTGAAATTTTATTTTCTTCAATTAAAATATCAATGCCAATGTCGTACATTTCCTTTATTGCTAATATTCCAAAAGTATATAGATTTGTTTGTACGTCTATTTGTGTCTTTTCTATAAATTCGTTCATAATAGGCTGTAACTTTTTTTCTCCAGCCTTAACATTTGCTTTATATATTAGTTCTTGTTTTCTGTCTGTTTTCCATTGTTCTGTAATGTTCATAACATCAGCCACAAATAAAGACCAACCACTATTGGACCAAATATTCAAATAATTTGGTTGTACTGCATTTATTGCTTTTTTGTTACTTTGATAATGTACGTCATTTAATTTTGAAAGCATATGACTTGAAAAGTTATTTGCATTTCTCACTAAATCTCTCATATATGAAGAAAAATAAGGAATTGTTTTACATTTTGCTTTTATATCATTATTTGTTTTGTCATAAACTTGATATTGCACTAACATATCTAAAACTTTATTTGAAGCACTTTCAAATTCGTTAATCATAAAGCCTTCCATTTTTTGAATGTACTTTACTAAATCGTCATACTCTTTTAAATGCTCATATTTCATAGCATTGTAAACATTTTTGAATAGTTCAATAGTTTTATAACTTTGTATATAAATATCGCTTACTTTTGATAATTCACTATCAAAAGAAACTGTATTATTCAATATATTAAATTGCTCCATAATTTTACCCCTTTATTATTTCAAATTCTGTTTCAATTCTTTTATAAGTTACTTTTCCATTTATTTTATTCGTTGGTATAAAAACACCTAAAAACCTATAACTTGATTTGTTAGTTATTTTGTCTTTTATCTTCATAAATGTAATACGTTTTAAGTTGTCAATATCATTATTTGCATTTTTGCCATATTCGTTATATTCAAAAATAGTGTCTTTTTCATCATTTATTGTATTATTCCAACCATTAGAAGAAGCAACCATTGTATTATCTTTTTCTATTGCTAATTGTGGAAACCAAGCCATTATTTTTTCATTTTGTATTGTTTTTATTTGAAACCACGCTTGTTGTTGGCCTTTATAATTTGTTCCAAAAATTAAATTGCTTGTTTCATTTATAGTTGCAAATTCTATATCGTCATAAATTGTTATTTTGTTTTTATTCTTAAAATATTCTTTTGGTGTTAAAAGTTCCCACTTTTTAAAGATTCCATTTTTGATTTGCTCATTTTTCACATTTTGAATATATTGCACAAGTTTATCAATATCGCTATTTATATCAATTATTGATTTGTTATAAATGATTATTCTTTTTTCAACATAATTGCCTAATTCCTGTATAATATCTTCTGTCCTTAATTTGTCATTTTCTTGTTGTGTAATATGGTGTGGCTCATCACACTCTATACCAATATTGAATTGTGGGAAATACAAGTCAATTAAACAATAGCCTTTTTTGTTGTTTATATATCGTTTAACGTATTTCTGTGTCATAGGCTTAATATCTAAATCGTCTAATTTGCAATATATTCTATTTATTACATAATTTTCATAATCTTTACGTTTTGTTCTTGATAGTGTTTTTATCAAATATTCTTTTTTATCTTCCATACCTTTATTATGCACAAAAAGACATATAAATATCTGTTTTGCTTTTCCTTTCTTTTGTGAATATCAGTTTTACACATTTTATCAAAAAAAGGAAATAATTGCAAGATAAAATGCAATGCTTTATTATTTCATTTTTTGCAATACAATACATAATATAAGTAGGAGGTGTTACAAAATGGCTTTTCATATAAAACCAAATAGAAAAGAAACAGAAAATAAAACAATTCGTTTTCCAATTACCTTAATTGATAGAATTGAAAGAGCAATAGTAGGCAAAAATGTAACATTTTCCAAATTTGTTATACAAGCCTGTGAATATGCTTTAAATGATATGGAAGAAGATAAAAAGGATAGTAAGTAATCGCTATTCTTTTATTTTTTATATAAAACCATATTCTAAATATTTCTAGTTTTAACTACGTTTAATTCTAGTAAACTTTTAGAATATTTTTATATAATTTATTTATTTAAAACGTAAAAATTATTCTAGTTTATTCTAGTTAAAGAATAGATAATCAAAATATATTGTTCTTTAACCTTTTTAAGCATTTTTACAAGATAGTGCTGATAAAGAGTTCATTTTACTAAATTCTATAAGGTTAAAGAGTTAAAGAACTTTTAAAAACTATTTTTTATTTAAAATTACACATAAAATTACATTGCTATTACATTTGAAAAGTTAGCAAAATATTACTATCTAAAAAAATTACACCAATTACACTATTACACTTAAATTTAAAAATATTTTTATATTTTTAAAATCTTTATTCTGCTTGATTAGTAAATATAAAAATCAATTTAAAAATTATTTTTTATAGTGTAATAATGTAATAGTGTAATTTTTAATTCTGCTAATACTTTCAAAATAGCCAAAGTGTAATATTGGGTGTAATTTTAGCTTTTTTGATAAGTCCTTACAGTTTTTCCGTCTTTGTAAGTTGGTTTTGAGTAATAGCCAAAATCTTTTAGCCTACTTGAAAAGTTTGATAAACCTAATGACATTTTCCCAATGTCCATACAGTACAAACAATATTCTTTGTGTACCTGTTTTGTTTCTTGTCCTTCAATTTTTGGATTTTCCTCAATAAAACCTCTAACAGTATCAGTATCTAGTATATATTCGTCAATTTTTTCTTCAAGATATTTATTTTTTGTCATTTTATAGCCATTTGCTTTTATGCTTTGAACACCATTTAATGCTAAATTGAGAATATAACTTTTGGCATTATCAGTGCTTAATAGTTCGTCCAAATTGCTTATTTTATCTGTAATTACAAAATCAAAAGGAATAATCATAAGACGTCTAAAAAAGCCTTTTGATTTGTCTTTAAATTCAGGCATTTTATTTGCTGATAATATAAGTGTTGCCGTATTCTGCACTTTAATAGGTTGTGAATATATAGGCCTTACTGTTATTGTATTACCACTTGCCAAACTTTTATAGCCTTTGCACCTATCAATAAAAATATCGTCTGTTTCATCTGAGCAATTAACCAGTTTTGCGTTTAATGTTGCAACACTTGTACCGTCATTAAATGCGTCTAAACTTAAATTTTGTCCTAAATCTCCTACAAAGTTGTTAATCATTTCTAAAAATGTACTTTTTCCATTGTTGCCACCACCAGACAGGAAAAATACATGTGCTGGAAATTTATTTGTAAGCAATATATGTCCTAGTATTTCTTCTAATGTTTGACGTAATTCTTCACGATTACAGGTAATATCATTTAAAAATTTATCAACATTTTTGTCATAAGAACCTGCATTGTATTCTATATCTAAATAAAATGGGGTAAATGGAATATTGTCATTTTCTATTTTGGAATATTCGCCATCTATAATCAAACCATTTTTTATTAGTATAGGCAATTCCTTTAAACTTGCATTTATTTCGTCTGATAATTTAGTTAGTTGATACATAAGTTCATTATCTTGTGCTTTTTTTAGTTTTACAAATTTTGTTATTTTTTTAATCAATAACTTATTGTTGCTTATGTATCTATTGTTATCAAAGAAAAACAACTCTGTATTATAAGTCTTAATATTTAATTGTGGTATTAGCCATTGAGCAAAAGATATAATATCTTGTTGGTATTCTTCAATATCGTCATAGTACGATCTGACACTATTTATTGTATTTTGTAATTCGCTTTGGTCTAAACCTTCTTTAAATACAATACTATTGATTATTTCTGCAATATTTTCAATGTCAATATCAGGATAAGTTCTTTGAACAGAACATAAATGTCTAAAAATAGTGTCATTACGTCCATCGTGTTCTTTCATACCACTTAAATTTTCTTTTCTTTTTTGTAACGGATACAATAATGGTGGCAATTCTGCTAAACTATCAAATGACAAAGGTTGATTTGTTTCTCTTGTTTTTCCATTAAGTTTTACAACTGCATATTGTGTTTTGCCATTTTTATAATCTACTTGAAAACCACCAACAGTTATTGTATCTATCATACTTTTCTTTATTTTTAAGTCAGTAGGTTTTTTATAATAAAAGTGAACTCCTTTGTCTGTAATAACTTTTAATGTAGGGTAATTACTGTCAATGTATTCTATAATTTTATTTTCGTCTATATTATCATTGTCAAAATCAATAAGAATAACATTATTATCAAGTAATAATCCTGCATTTTCTAAATATCCAAAGGAGTCATATCTTTTATTGTACTTTTCTTTTATTGGACTTTTATCACTATTTAGTTCAATAAATGATAGCATTGTTATGACCTCCTTTTAAATCATATTCCAAACTTGTTTGTCAATAGATTCTATCGCTTTAACAATTTTTGCATTATGTTCTTCAATAAGTGATAAACTATTTGAAATTTCTTTAAATACCTCTAAAAAGTCAGAATAATTTATTTCTTCATTATTCATTTTGTTCACTTCCTTTGCTTTCTATTTCTTCTGTATTTTCACTTTTTGTATCTTCTTCAATTTCTTGTTTTGTTTCGTTTGCTATATCTTTTTCAAGTTCTCTTATTGTTTGTTCCAAATCTGATATAGTTTTTTCTTGGTCTTCAATTTTTCCTAATGCAAATAACATTAAATCTACTGTATGTCTATTTTGGTCAATTCTAACACAACTATTTGCTTCTAATATGCCTTGTTTATAGTCATACATATTATAACCATTGTAGCACCTTTCTTTTAATACTCTTGGATATCCAGTAGAGAAAAAAGTATCTAATTTGTCTTGTGATATACCCGTATACAAAATGTTTTTTAAATTTTTGCTAATTTGTCTATTTGATAACATATTTTCACATCCTTTCTGTTTTATTCTTCTTTATATTCTTGCCACACAATAAAGTATGTGGTGTTATATTTCTTTAGTTTTTCAAATGAATTTATTTCTTTTGTAATTTGGAATTTTGTAAATGACTTAATATTGCTATTTTTAGTAGTTTGATTTTCTTCTTCCTTTAAATATTGTTCATATTCCTCAAGATGACTATTTATATATTCTTCAATGTCTTTTAGTGATATATAAGACGCCATTTGTTTTATTTGATTTGGTGTTAAGTCAAGTCTTAATCCCATTGTAAAACCTCCTTTCTAAAAATTAAAAAACTGTTTACTTTCATATAAAAAAGTGTTATAATAATTTATATAAAATAAATTTATATTCAAAAATTGAAATAAAGTAAACATTACTTTTATTATTACATAAAATTTTCAAGAATACAATGGCTATATTGTATATTTCCTAATTGAAATAATGTACAAAAATTCAATATAAAATTTATTTTAAGTAAATGATATAAGGGGGAATTATTTAATGAAGAAAAAGACCAATGACGAAAAACCAATTATAGATATAGTAAGAGAAGAAACACAAAAAGTATTTAGTGAACGATTTTCTAAAGAAGTGAAAAAACTACTAAAAAAAGGCTATACACAAGCAAAAATTGCAAAAGAATTGGGAATATCTCCTTCTTCTGTTAGTAAATATATGAATGGAAAACGGAACACCTGAAAGAATTACACTAATTGCTATGGAAAAACTATTTGGTGTATCTGCTGATTATTTAATGGGAAAAAGCGAGTGTCCTAATTATACCTTTGAAGATATTACCCAAAAAACAGGGTTATCACAAAAAGCAATTGAAAAACTATATCAATTACAACATAATTATTTATTATTTGAAGAAAACATTGAAATTGAAATAGCAGAAGATAGAAAAATAAGTAACTTATATAGAGAACATATTAACATCTTAAATTCAATACTAGAAAAAGATGTTAATTTGTTTTGGCTATTAGATAATATTAAAAACTATAATTCAAGACGTGATGAAATATTTGGAAAAATAGAAAAAGAGAAAAAAGAGAATTCCAAATACTTGCCTATTGATATACTAGATGCAAAAAAAGAATTAGCAGAATTAGAAATAAAAATACGTTATAGTTTTGAAGAACTGATTAAAGAAATTATAAAGAAGAAAGGACTTGAACAAGATTGAATGTAGTAATATATGCAAGATATAGTTCGCATAATCAAAATGAACAATCAATAGAGGGACAATTAAATAAATGTTATGAATTTGCAGAACAAAACGATTATAATGTAATTGGAGAATATATTGATAGAGCAACAAGTGGAACAAGTGATAATAGACCAGAATTTAAGCAAATGATAGAAGATAGTTCAAAAAAACAATTTCAAGGTGTTTTAGTATATCAATTAGATAGATTTGCAAGAAATAGAGAAGATAGTGCAATTTATAAAAAAGCATTGAGAAAAAATGGTGTAAGGGTATTTTCGGCAATGGAACATATATCAGAAGGACCACACGCTGTTTTATTAGAAGGTGTATTAGAGGCACAAGCTGAATATTATTCTTTAGAATTATCAGCAAAAGTAAAAAGAGGTATGAAATTAAATGCGACTAAATGCTATTATAATGGTGGTAGTGTTCCCTTAGGATTAAAATTAGAAACAGTAGAAATTGTAAATGGTCCTATGGGAAAAAAGATAGGAAAAAAGCAATTTGTTATTGATGAAGAAAAAGCACCAATAGTTCAAACAATATTTGAAATGTATGCTAATGGTTCTACAATGGCTACTATAATTAGATATCTAAATGAAAGACAACTAAAAACTTCTAGGGGAAATGATTTCAATAAAAATAGCCTTAGAAAAATGCTTTTAAACAATAAGTATATAGGAGTATATTCCTATGATGGAAAAGAAACAAAAGGTGGAATTCCTAGTATTATTGATGAAGAACTATTTTACAAAGTAAGAGAAAAAATGCTCAAAAATAAAGAATTACCACAAAGAGCAAGAGCAAAAATACAATATCTACTTACTGGAAAATTATATTGTGGAAATTGTAAATCAATGATGACAGGTTATAGTGGAACATCACACACAGGAAAATTGTATGGCTATTATGGGTGCAAAGGAACTTGGAATAATAAATGTACTAGACAAGGAATCCAAAAAGATTATATTGAAGATTTTGTTATTGCACAAGCTAAAAATTTTCTTACAGATGAAAATATAGACAAAATTGCAAACATTGTTGTTAAAATTGCTGATAAAGAAAAAGAGAAAACAAGAATAAAATTGTTAGAAAAATCTTTAAAGAAAAACGAAAAATCAAAATCTAATTTATTTGATAGTATCAAAGAGTGTGGAATTGATAGTGTAAGGAAATCCATTTTTGAAGAAATTGCAAAATTGGAACAAGAACACAAAGAAATTGAAAATCAAATACGAATAGAAGAAAATAACATTGTCAAAGTAACTGTATCACAAATAAAATTTTTCTTAAAGCGAATGAGAAAAGGAAATATTGAAGATATGAGATATAGACAAATGCTAATAAATATGTTAGTATATAAAGTGTATTTATATGATGACAATATAACAATAGTATTTACTACACAAGATAAATACTATGAGGAGAGGGTACCCACATTAAGTGAATTAGAAAGTTCATTTATGGGTAACCAACCTCCACCAAAAGATTAAATCGTCGCACCAGGCGAAAAACAAGAAATCAACTGTAAAAGGTTGATTTTTTTTACCATATAAAATATATAAGTTTAATTTACTAATAAAACTTGTAAAATTATAATTCTTGGTGTAAAATACATAAAGTATTGGAATAATAACTAGGAGGAAAAGTAAAAAAATGAGATTTGTAACTGATGAAAAATCAAGAGCAGAATATAAAGAATTTTTAGAGGGGCATGAAAGATGTAACTTTCAGCAATCACCAGAATGGGCAAGAGTAAAAAGTAACTGGAAAAATGAAGTTGTACTAGCAGAAGATTCACAAGGGAAAATTATAGGCTCATTAAGTATTTTAATTAGAAAGATGCCAATTTTTGGTAATATAATGTACTCATCTAGAGGACCTGTGTGTGATATTCATAATATGGAAGTATTAAAACAATTAACAGATGGAGCAAACGAATTAGCCAAAAAATATAAAGCCATTGTTTTAAAGATAGAACCAGATATAGAAAGCGAAGATAAAATATTTAGAGATATAGTAACAAATTTAGGGTATAAAATAAAAGACGATGCAAAAGATTTTAAAGATGAAATTCAACCAAGATATGTATTTAGGTTAGATATAAAAGGAAAAACAGAAGAAGAAATTATGGCTGGATTTAAACAAAAATGGAGATATAATATTCGTTTAGCTACCAAAAAAGGTGTAGAAGTAAGAGAAGGAACAAGAGAAGATTTAAAAGCATTTCATAAAATTATGATAGAAACTGGGGCTAGAGATGGTTTTATTGTAAGATCATTAGAATATTTTGAAAAAATGTATGACGAATTAGCACCAAAACATATGAAATTACTTATGGCATATTATGAGGACAAGCCAATATCAGGAGTAATACCAATTTTCTACGGAAATAAAACATGGTATTTATATGGTGCAAGTAGCAATGCACATAGAAATTTAATGCCAAATTATTTACTACAATGGGAAATGATAAAAATGGCAATTGAAAGACATGATGATATATATGACTTTAGAGGAGTTTCTGGAGTTGTTGATGAAAACCATCCACAATATGGACTATATAGATTTAAGCAAGGATTTGGGGCAACATTTACAGAATTTATAGGAGAAATATATATACCATTTAAGCCATTAACATATTCATTATATAAATTTTCTGAAAAAACATTTAGAACATTAAGACAAATAAAAAGAAAAATAAAAAAATAATATAAGAGGTTATAAATGAAAGCTTTAATAATAGAAAGAGAAAAACTAAAGCACAATATTTTAGCAATAAAAAAATATGCCGATAAAACGGAAAAAAATGATAATGGAGAAAAACTAAAAATAATAGCAGTAGTAAAATCAAATGGCTATGGATTAGGAATAATAGAATATACCCAATTTTTAATAGATAATGGGATTGATTTTTTTGCTGTATCAACACTAGAAGAGGCATTAAAATTAAGAGAAGCTGGAATAAAACAAAAAATACTAATGTTATCTTCAACATCAATAAAAGAAGATGTTAGAAAACTAATACAAAACAACATTGTAATAACTATAGGCTCTATACAATCTGCTAAAGTAGCAAATGAAATCGGAGTGGAATTAAACAAAAAAGTTAAGGTCCATTTAAAAATAGACACTGGATTTGGAAGATATGGTTTTATATATAATAAAATGGACGAATTAATAGATACATTGAAAGAACTAAAAAATATAGAAATAGAAGGAACATATTCTCATTTTTCAATCGCATTTTATAAAAAAGATGAATATACAAAATTACAATTTAAAAGATTCATAGACTGTATAGAAATTTTGAAAAAAAATAATATAAATACAGGAATGCTACACATATGTAACTCATCAGCATTTATAAAATTTCCAAGTATGCATTTAAATGCTGTTAGAGTAGGTTCTGCATTTTTAGGAAGGTTAGCATTTCCTAATTCTTTAGGATTAAAAAAAATAGGATACTTAAAAGCTAATATATCAGAAATAAAAATGCTTCCAAAAGGATATAATATAGGATATTCAAACACATATACTACTAAAAAAGATACAAAAGTAGCAATTATTCCAGCGGGATATATGGATGGAATAAATATAACTACTGATAGAGATATGTTTAGACCAATAGATAAAATAAGATATATTGTAAGGGACATAAAAGATGCATTAAAAAAACAAGCAAGATATGTTAAGATTAACAATATAAATTGTAAAATTTTAGGAAGAATAGGAACTTATCATGTAATAGCTGATATTACTAACATAGATGTAAATATTGGCGATGAAGCAATATTTCAAATTAACCCAAAATATGTAGATAGTGGCATAAGAAGGGAGTATATATAATGGAAGAGGAAAAATTAGAAAATGGATTTTTTAAACGAGTATGGTATTCAGTTGCCAAATTAGAAAAATATCCTAATATGGCTGCAGAAGGTGTTCCAAAAGCATTTAATTATTTTGCAAAAATTATATTAATATTTACAATTATTTTTTCGGTATGCTTAATGTATCAAACATATAATGCAATACAAGATGGAATAGAGGTTTTAAAAAATAGTTTTCCAGAATTTTCTTATAAAAATAATAATTTAAATTTAGAAAATGATACTAAAAAAGTCGAATATGATTTAGATATTGGAAAAGTTATAATAGATACTAATGAAAAAGAAGAAGCAGATATAAACAATTATGCTAATTCAATTAATAGTGGAATAATAGTATTAAAAGATAAAGTTATACTAAAAAATATTTCTACACTTGGAAGTAGTGTATATAAATACGAAGATTTTTTAAGCCAAGCAGGAATAAGGGAATTTTCTAAACAGAGTTTAATAGAATATGTAAATAGCACAAAAATGATTAGAGTATATTTTAGTATATTTATAACTATTTTCATTTATAGTTTTGCTATATATTTTATTTCAATATTGTTTAATATTTTTATTATAAGCATATTTGGATATTTGACATCATTATTAACCAAAATAAAAATGAGATATGCAGCTATATTTAATCTATCAGTATATGCAATGACATTATCAATAATAATGCAAATTATATATATAACAATAAATATGTTTATAGATTTTAATATAACATATTTTCAAGTTGCGTATATTTCGGTTGCTTCAATATATTTAGTAGCAGCTATATTTATGATAAAATCTGACTTTATAAAAAAACAATTAGAACTTACTAAAATTATGGAAATACAAAAGAATATAAATAAAGAAAGTGACCAAGAGCAAAAAGAGGATGAACCAAAAGAAGATGAAAAAGAAAATAACCAAGAACAACCAAAAGATGAGGAAAACAACGATAAAAAAACAGATGGACCAGAAGAACCAGAAGGGTCACAAGCATAAATAGAAAGGATGAAAATATGAGCAAAGATAATAGAAAACAAGCAAATAAAAAGAAAATAACTTTAGTAACATTAATAATTGCTATTTTAATCATAGCATCTATTTTTATAGTTTATTTAATAAAAAATAATAACAAAGATGATGAGACTACATTAGCATATACTGATTTAATAAAAGAAATATCCTATGGGAATATTGAAAAAATTGAAATGACAGTAGGTAGTACAAGCGTAAAAGTAAAAGTAAAAAATGAAGAAAAAGAAAAAAAATCAATTGTGCCAAACACAGAAAGTTTTATGGGATTAGTTCAACAAAAAGTTGCAGAGGGAAATGAAATAGAATTAATTCAAAATCCAAAAAGTGTTATTAGTCAAATAATGGCTACAATAGTGTCAATGCTTCCTACTATTATAATGTTAGCTTTATTTATAATGATATTTAAAATGCAAGGATTAGGAGAAAAAGGTCAAGTATATGATGACACAGAAAGAAAAACTAAGATAAAATTTGACGATGTTGCAGGATTGGAAGAAGAAAAAGAAGAATTAATAGAAATAGTAGATTTTTTAAAAACACCAGAAAAATTTGCAAAAATGGGAGCAAAAATTCCTAAAGGAGTTCTTTTATATGGAAAACCAGGAACAGGAAAAACATTAATTGCAAAAGCAATAGCAGGAGAAGCAAATGTTCCTTTTATATCAATGAGTGGATCAGAATTTATAGAAATGTTTGCAGGGCTTGGAGCATCTAGAGTTAGAAAGTTATTTGATAAAGCAAGAAAATTGTCACCATGTATAGTATTTATAGATGAAATAGATGCAATTGGTTCAAGAAGAACTTCAAATAGTGGCGCAGAAACAGAAAATAACCAAACATTAAATCAGCTATTGGTTGAAATGGATGGATTTAGTTCAGAAGAAACAATAATAGTTTTAGCTGCAACAAACAGACCAGAAATGCTAGATAAAGCACTTTTAAGACCTGGAAGATTTGACAGACAAATAACAATACCAGCACCAGATTTAAAAGGAAGATTAGAAATATTAAAAATTCATAGTAAAGATAAGAAAATATCAGAAGATGTTAATTTAGAAAGCATTGCAGAAGATACAGCAGGATTTACAGGTGCAGAGCTTTCAAACATATTAAACGAAGCTGCAATAATTGCAACAAAAAATAAACATGATGATATAGAAAAAATAGATATAGAAGAAGCTGTAAAGAAAGTAACTGTTGGATTAGAAAAGAAAACAAGAAAATACTCAGAAAAAGATAAAAAATTAACAGCATACCATGAAGCAGGACATGCTGTTGTAAGCAAATACTTGCAAACACAAACAGATGTAAAAGAAATTTCAATAATACCTAGAGGAGTAGCTGGTGGGTATACAATGTATAAATCAGATGATGATAAATATTATATATCTAAAACAGAAATGCAAGAAAAGTTAATAGCTCTTTTGGGTGGTAGAGCAGCAGAAAAGTTAGTGTTAGATGATATTTCAACAGGAGCAAGCAATGACATAGAAGTAGCAACAAAAATTGCAAGAGATATGGTAACAAAATATGGTATGAGTGACACATTAGGACCAATTGACTTTCAAGGAAAAGAACCATATGAAATGCAAATGTTTGGAGAAAATATTGGGGACAAAATTGGACAAGAAGTAAAAAAACTAATAGATACAGCATATAATGATGCTATAAGTTTATTAAATGAACATAGAGATAAGTTAGATTTAATTGCAAATGCATTGTTAGAAAAAGAAAAAATAAATGAAGAAGATTTTAAAAGATTTTTTAATTAAAAGCAAGATTAATTTCTTGCTTTTTTATTATGCTTATAGTAGAATAAAAATGTTACAAAGAGAAAGGTGTGAGTTGAATTTGGAGAATGAAGAGTTACAAAAATTATCTAATATAGCAAAAAAAGTTAGAAGAGGTATTATAGAGCAAGTATATAAAGCACAATCTGGTCATCCAGGAGGTTCATTATCAATTGCAGATATCTTAACAGTTTTATATTTTAAAGAAATGAACATAGATGAAAAAAATCCTAAGTGGGAAGAAAGAGATAGATTAATATTATCAAAAGGTCATTGTTCACCGGCTTTATATAGTTGTTTAGCAAACAGAGGATTTTTTGAAAAAGAAAAATTACAAACTTTTAGAAATATAGAAAGTAAATTACAAGGACATCCAGATATGAACAAAGTGCCAGGAGTAGATATGACATCAGGTTCATTAGGTCAACGGACTATCTTGCGCAAATGGAATGGCTATTAGTGGAAAAATGGATAAAAAAGATTATAGAGTATATTGTATTTTGGGAGATGGAGAAATAGAAGAAGGCCAAGTATGGGAAGCCGCAATGGCATCAAATAAATACAAATTAGATAATTTATGTGTAATAGTTGATAACAACAATTTACAAATAGATGGAACAATAGAAGAAGTTATGAGTTCATATCCAATAGATTCAAAATTTAAAAGTTTTGGATTTGAAGTAATTAATATAGATGGAAACGATATAGAAGAAATAATTAAAGCTTTTGAGGTTGCTAAAAATGTGAAAGGAAAACCTACATGCATTATTGCAAAAACAATAAAAGGAAAAGGTGTATCATTTATGGAAAACCAAGTTGGATGGCATGGAAAAGCTCCAAATGAAGAACAATATAAAAAAGCAATGGAAGAATTGAGGGATTAATAAAATGAAAATAATATATGGAACAAGCAATTCTAAAAAAATAGAACAAGTAAAAAACTTTTTTAAAACACAAAATGTGAATTTAGAAATATTGTCATTAAAAGACATTGGATTTAATGAAGAAATAGAGGAAAATGGAGAAACAGTAGAAGAAAATTCAATGATAAAAGCTAAAGCTATAAAAGAATATTGCAATAAAAATAATATAAATGAAATAATAGTTACAGACGATACTGGACTTATGATAGATGCATTAAATGGTGCACCAGGGGTACATACTGCAAGATATGCAGGAGACCATGCACCACAAGAAGTTGCCATAAATAAACTTTTAAACGAAATGAAAGATGTAGAAGATAGCAAAAGAACTGCTCATTTTGAATGTGTTTTAACAGCAGTCCTTACAAGTGGAAAATATATAGTAGAAAAAGGTATTACTGAAGGTAAAATTGCAACAAAACCAGGAACGATGGGAAAATTAACATTTGGACCAATATTTATACCAAATGGACATGATGTGGTTATGAATGAATTAAAAGATGAAGAACTAGGTCATACACATAGAGAGTTAGCTTTTTTAAAGTTATTAGAAGATTTAAATAAATAGGAGAGAAGTGATTTTATGAACATAGATAAAAAAGTAGCTACTAGAAAAAGTTATGGAGAAGCTTTACTACAATTAGGAAAAGAAAATCAAAATGTAGTTGTATTAGATGCAGACTTAGCAGGTGCAACAAAAACAGATATGTTTGCAAAACAATTTCCAAATAGATTTTTTGATATGGGAATTGCAGAAGCAAATATGATGGCAACAGCAGCAGGTTTTGCAACTTGTGGTAAAATACCATATGCAAGTACATTTGCAGTATTTGCAGCAGGAAGAGCATATGACCAAATTAGAAATAGCATATGCTATCCGAATTTAAATGTAAAAATATGTGCTACACATTGTGGAGTTACAGTAGGAGAAGATGGAGCAACTCATCAAATGATAGAAGATTTATCATTAATGAGAACATTACCTAATATGACTGTAATGTCAACATCAGATGATACTCAAACAAAATGGGCTGTTAAAGAAATTTCTAAAATACAAGGACCTGTATATTTAAGACTTGCACGTTTTGCAACACCTTTAATTTATGATGAAAACCAGAAATTTGAAATAGGTAAAATGGTACAAATTGGGGAAGGAACAGACGCAAGTATTTTTGCTACAGGAGTGACAGTTTCAGAGGCAATAAAAGCACAAGAAGAATTAAAAAAAGAAGGAATAAATATTAGAGTAATAGATGTTCATACAATAAAACCAATAGATCAACAAATGATTATAAAATGTGCAAAAGAAACAAAAAAATTAATATCTATAGAAGACCATAATATAATTGGAGGACTTGGAAGCGCAATTTCGGAAGTTCTTACTGAACAATATCCTACAAAATTAACAAGACTTGGAATAAAAGATACATTTGGAAAATCTGGAAAGGCAGAAGAGTTAATGAAATATTTTGGATTAACTAAAGATGACATAAAAAAAGAATTGTAAATTTTGTGTGAAAAATACAATATAAAGAAAAACAAAGTAAAATGATAGAAAATGTAAAAAAACCAACATTTTCTATCGTTTTTTTGTATTAAAAGTATTGCAAAAAAAATACTTTATTGATATTATTAAATAGAGTAAAAATATTGTAATTGAAATATCAAGGAGAAATAAATATGATAGAATTTAGAAATGTATCAAAAACATATGATACAGGAACAAAAGCAGTAAAAAATGCTAATTTTATAATAGAAAAAGGAGAATTTGCATTTTTAGTAGGTTCTTCAGGAAGTGGAAAATCTACACTTATAAAATTAATATTAAAAGAAGAGGAACCAACATCTGGAAATATAATTATAAACGGAAAAGATACAACTTTTTTAAAACAAAGTAGAGTACCATACTTAAGAAGAAGTATGGGAGTTGTATTTCAAGACTTTAGACTTTTACCAGATAAGACAGTATATGACAATGTAGCATATGCAATGTATATTGTAAGAGCAACACCACGCCATATAAGAAGACAAGTACCAATGATACTTTCACTAGTTGGTTTAAGTGGAAAAGCTAAAATGTATCCAAATGAATTATCAGGAGGAGAACAACAAAGAGTAGCTTTAGCAAGAGCACTAGTAAACAACCCTTCAATGCTTATTGCAGACGAACCAACTGGAAACTTAGACCCAGATACAGCATGGGAAATAATGGGACTTTTAAATGAAATAAATATGAGAGGAACTACAGTAGTAGTTGCAACACATGCTAAAGATATAGTAGATAAAATGAAAAAAAGAGTTATACATATAGACAAAGGCGATATAGTAAGAGATGATAAAAAAGGTGGGTATGATTGTGAAATATAATATTTTGGGTTATTTAATTGGAGAAGGATTTGGAAATGTATTTAAAAACAAAAAATCTACTGGAGCATCACTTATGATAATGTGTGCTACAATGATAATTTTTGGAATATTCTTAATTCTTAGTCAAAATATAAATCATTTTGTAAAAGAGGTAGAATCTGCACAGGGAATACAAGTATATGTAAAAAATGAAGCAACAGATGAACAAGTAAAAGAAGTAGGAGAAAAAATAAGACAATTATCTGGTGTAAACTCTGCAGTATATGTTTCTAAAGAAGATGCACTAAATCAAATGAAAGAAAAATTTGGAGACAAAAAAGACTTATTAGCAGGATATGAAGAAAATAATATATTTCCATCATCTTATATTGTTACATTAACAGATTTAAAGCTAAGCAAGGAAGTTCAAGAACAAATAAATCAAATGGATAATATTAAAAAAATAACAAGTAAAGATGAAACAGTTTCAACATTAATAAACTTAGCAAATGGAATAAAAATCGTTACTGGTATAATATTAATTTTACTTGTAGTAATATCAACATTTATAATTGCTAACACTATAAAACTTACAGTTCATGCAAGAAGAAAAGAAATATCTATAATGAAATATGTAGGAGCAACAAATGGATTTATTAGATGGCCTTTTATAGTAGAAGGTATGATAATAGGAATTATTGCAAGTTTAATATCTATTGTAATAGTAGGAGGAGCATATAGTTTATTGGCAGATCAATTAGTAAATTCACAATTTATGCAAGTAATAAATATGAGTTTAGTAAGTTTTGCAGATATGTTTAATTCAATAATATTTGTATATATGTTACTTGGAATAGGAATTGGTGTAATAGGAAGTATGATTTCTATGAGAAAATATTTAAAAGTATAAAGGAGAAAACATGCGTAAAAAATTTTTATGTATCGTTTTGGCAATAATTATTTGTAATTTTTGTTTATTTACATATGCAGAAAATACAATGTCAGATTTGCAAACAGAACATCAAGAAGTTCAAAATCAACTAAATAATGCTAACAGCGAATTAACAGAGGTTCAGGAAGAATTATCTGCTAATTTACAGCAAGTTCAAAAGCTAGATGAAAAAATACAAAATTCAGAAGCCGAACTAGAGCAAACAAACAAAAAAATTAATCAATTAAATTCTTCTGTTCAAGAAATTGAAGGAATGCTAAAAATAGCAAAAGAAAACTACGAAAAGCAAAAAGGAATGTTAGAAGAAAGACTTGTATTAATATATGAATCAGGAGATACACAATATTTAGATGTTATATTAAGTTCAAGAAATATATCAGATTTTTTATCAAATTATTTTTTAGTAACAGAACTTGCAACATATGATACAGAAATACTAGAAGATATGAAAACAAGAAAAACAGAAATTGAATTAACACAAGAAAAATTGGATAAGCAAAAAAAAGAATTAGCAGACATAAAAAAGAACCAATTAGTAACTTCAACAGTTTTACAAAATACAAAAACATTAAGACAAAGTTATGTTTCAAAGTTGTCTGAACAAGAAAAAGATGTACAAGCCAAAATAGATGAATACACACAAAGATTTGAACAAATTAATGCAGAAATTTTAGCATTAGCACAAACAGAAGGTATTAGTGCTCAATATATTGGAGGAGAGTTAGCATGGCCAGTGCCAGGTTATACAAGAATAACATCTCAATATGGAATGAGAACACATCCAATAACAGGGGTATATAAATTACATACAGGTGTAGACGTTGGTGCACCAATGGGAGCTAATTTTGTTGCAGCAAATGATGGAATTGTTGTTAAAGCAGGATTTAATAGTGCATATGGAAATATGGTTATAATTGATCATGGTGGAGGAATATCAACATTATATGCACATGGCTCAGAAATAGTAGCTAGTGTTGGACAAACAGTAAAAAGAGGAGACGTAATTTTAAAGGTTGGCTCAACAGGATATTCAACAGGTGCACATGCACATTTTGAAGTTAGAATTAATGGAGTAACGACAAACCCAATGCCATATATAACAAGTGGAGTTATTCCTGGAACAGAAGAAAAAAACACAGATGAAAATAGCAACAATATAAATGAAATAACAAATAATACTACCATAGAAAATTAGAGGAGGAAACTCATGAAAAAAAATATTCTAAAAATCGTATCAATATTTGTAATACTAATATTAATATTGAATACTAATATAATATTAGCAGCAAACGGGGCAAATACATCAACCTTAGAAAGCGAAAAGAAGCAAAATGAGAAAAAACAAGAAGAAGCACAGTCTAACTTAAAAGAAGTGCAAGCACAAAAATCAGAAGCAGTAAAACAAGTAGAAGCAATAAGTTCAAAAATAGATACATATGAAAACCAAATAGAAGAGCTTGAAAATAAAATAACAGATTTAAATACCAAAATATCAAGTGCTGAAAAAGAAATAAAAGAAAAAGAAGCAAGTTATAATCAAAATGAAAAATTACTACAAGAAAGGTTAGTGGCAGCATATGAGGCAGGTGATACATCGTATTTAGATGTAATGTTATCTTCTGAAAATTTAACAGATTTAATATCTAATTATTATCTTGTTTCAGAACTTGCAACATATGACGCAGAATTGTTAGAAAAAATCCAAAAAGAAAAAGAAGAAATTCAAAAAACAAAAGAATCTTTAGAAACAAATAAAAAATCTGTAACTACAACCAAAACAGAAAAAGAAAAAGTTTCTACACAATTACAACAATCTAAAAAAGAAAAAGCAGCTAGTGTAGAAAAATTATCAAAAGATGAAAAAGAAATACAAGCAGAAATAGATGAGTTAAAATCTGCCAATGTTCAAATTGCAAAAGACATAAAAAAAGCACAAGAAGAATATGCAAAACAAATTGCAGCTTTAAATAATAATAAAAATAATAACAGCAACAATAACAATAACACAAATTCTTCTGGTGGAAATTATACAGGAGGAGGAAATGGTACTTTACAAAGACCAGTAAAATCAGGAAGTATAACAGCTACAATGTATTATTCAAATGGTAGTTATCATGGAGCATTGGACTATGGAATACCAGTAGGAACACCAATATATGCAGCAGCAACAGGAGTTGTTATAAAAACAGCAAATTTAACATCAAGTTATGGAACATATGTAGTATTGCAACATGCAAACGGACTACAAACTTGGTATGCACATGGTACAAGTGGATCTATTTTAGTATCGCCAGGGCAAACAGTTTCTAGGGGACAACAAATAATGTCTTCTGGAAATAGTGGACATTCATTTGGACCGCATTTACACTTTGAAGTAAGAGTTGCACCTTATAACTATAATACATGTAGAGTAGATCCAAGAAATTATATGTAAATTAATTAAAATAAAAGGCGGAGTTAATCCGCCTATTTGATAGTTAAGATTGGAGAGTATAGCATGGAAGAAAAAAGAGGTATAAAAACCTATAAAGTAGTAATGCTAGTAATATTAACAGCATTTTTAACATTTATTATAACAACAATAACATTATATGGATATTTTACAACAACAGATAATGGAAAAATTGCGTTATTAAATACCCAAAATAGTAATAATGAAGATATAAATTCACAATTAACTAAATTTAGAACAATAATTGATAAGTACTACTTAGGGGAGGTTGATGAAGAAAAATTAACACAAGGGGCAATAAAAGGTTATATAGCAGGATTAGAAGATCCATATACAGAATATATATCTAAAGAAGATATGGAGGAATATAAAAATGATTTAATGGGGAATTTTGTAGGAATTGGAATTTATATGTCTAAGAATACAAATAAAAATATGATTGAAGTTATATCTCCAATAAAAAATAGTCCAGCACAAGAAGCAGGTATACAACCAGGGGACTTAATAAAGTCAGTAGATGGAACTGAATATACAGCAGAGGATTTAACAACAGTATCTAGCAAAATAAAAGGTGAAGAAGGAACAAGCGTAAAATTAGAAATTATAAGAGGAACAGAAATATTAAATTTTGAAATAAAAAGAAAAACAATAAAAATTAATCAAGTAGAAGGAGAAGTTCTAGAAAATCAAATTGGATATATTGAAATTCCATCATTTGACGAAGAAACATCAAACGACTTTAAATCAAAATTTGAAGAATTGCAAAAGCAAAATATAAAAAGCCTAATTATAGATTTAAGAAATAATGGTGGAGGAATAGTTAAAGAAGCATTAAGTATTGCAGATTATATAACTGATAAAGACTCTGTTTTATTGTATACAGTAGACAAAAATAACAAAGAAAAAGTGGAAAAATCTAAAAACCAACCAGTAATTAATATGCCAATTGTTATATTAGTTAATGAAAACACAGCAAGTTCTTCAGAAATATTAGCGGGAGCTTTAAAGGACTTAGGAAAAGCTAAAATTGTAGGAACAAAAACTTATGGGAAAGGCGTAATACAAGAATTCTTTACATTAGCAGATGGAAGTGGAATAAAAATAACATCTGAAGAATATCAAACACCTAATAGAAACAAAATTAATAAAGTTGGTATTGAACCAGATGAAACAGTTAATTTACCAGATACAGTAAAGAATGTTTTACAAGTAGAAAGAAATCAAGATACACAGTTGCAAAAAGCAATAGAGTTACTTAAGTAGTTTAAGAAGGGAAAGATAAAATGAATTTAGCAAATAAATTAACAATATTTAGAGTATTATTGGTGCCATTAATGGTAATAGTTCCATTCTTTAATATAAAAGGAGAAGTTTTCGGCATACCATATACCTATTTAATAATAGATTTTATATTTATTTTAGCATCAATAACAGATAAATTAGATGGATATATTGCAAGAACTAGAAATCAAGTTACTACATTTGGAAAATTTTTAGATCCATTAGCAGATAAAATATTAGTGTTAGCTACAATGGTAATGTTAGTAGAAATGTCAAGACTTCCAGCTTGGATACCAATAATTGTACTTGCAAGGGAATTTTTAGTATCTGGGTATAGATTAGTTGCGGTAGAAAAAGGTGGAAAAGTAATTGCTGCCTCAATATGGGGAAAATTAAAAACAGTTACACAAATGATAGCATTAATATTAGCGCTAGTAGACTTAAATCCATTTGGAGCATGTTTTAGTGGTAATTTACATGGATTTGATTTTATTTTAAATTTATTAGTTACAATATTAATGATAACTCAAACAATAGCAACAGTATTTTCAGGAATAGACTACATGAAAGGCATAAAAGAAATAATGAAATAAGTAAATATTTTTTAAATTTACTTGACAAAATAAAATTTCTGCCGTAATATAGAAAAGAACTTTAAAAACGAACAATAAGAACGGAAGGAGAATAAACATGGAAGAAAAAGAAGTAATACTTACTCAAGAAGGTCATGATAAATTAGAAAAAGAATTAAATTATTTAAAAACAGAAAAAAGAGCTGAAATTGCAGACAGAATAAAAGTAGCATTAGGATTTGGAGATTTATCAGAAAATTCTGAATATGATGAAGCTAAAACAGCACAAGCAGAAAACGAAGTAAAAATAGTAGAACTAGAAAATAAATTAAGACATGCTAAAATCATTGACGAAAGTGAAATAGATACAGAAACAGTACAAATAGGAAATTTGGTAAAAGTATTAGATGTAGAATTTGACGAAAAAATAGAATATACAATAGTAGGAACTACAGAAGTAAATTTAGCAGAAAACAAAATATCTAACGAATCACCACTTGGTGCAGCTTTATTAGGTGCTAAGAAGAACCAAACTGTAGAAGTTAAAGCACCAGCAGGAGTTATGAAATATAAAATATTAGCAATAAAAAAATAAAAAGGGAATACCTTTTTATTTTTTTATATTTCTAAACTTGAATCTAAAGCAAGCTTTATCATAGTATTTAATCCATTTTGTCTTTCTTCACTAGAAAGACCTTTTTTGTCTATTAAAGTATCTACAACATTTAACAAACAAGCTGCGTGTTTTCCTTCTCTTTTAGCATTGTAAAACAAAGAAAAAGCTTCCATTTCACAACCACAAATAGTTATATCTTTAGGAATTCTAGAAAGCATAGTTTTAATATCTGGAATATATGGATCAAAACATTCGTTGCATAAAGTTGTACCTTCAAAGAAATTTATATTTTCTTTTGCAGCTACATTTTTTATAATAGTATTTAATGTGGTGCTAGAACTTTCTAAATGAATGTTTTTATTATCAAGGCTTAAAGCATAATTACTTTCAGAATAAGAATTATTAACTAAAATAATATCCAATAAATTCAAATCTTTAATAAAAGCCCCACAAGTTCCAATTCTAATAATATAATCTACATTATAAAAATGAAATAATTCGTAAGAGTAAATTCCCATACTTGGAATTCCCATACCAGAAGCCATAACAGATATTTTTTTACCTTTATAATAACCAGTATAAGCAAACATTCCACGCACATCATTTACTAGTGTAAAATTATCTAAAAAATTTTCGGCAATATATTTTGCACGCAATGGATCGCCAGGCATTATTACAACATTTGCGATATCTCCTATTTTTGCTTTATTGTGTGGTGTTGGCATAAAAAAACCTCCTTATATTTTTTTATATTATACCAATAAATAATAAAAAAATATATATTACTATTGTAAAAAATAAAAAAATTTGTTAAAATAAAATAAGATTAAAAAAAACCCCATTTTGAGGAATTTGTTTTTTAATCTTTTTTTTATTTTACAAGGAGGATATGATAAAATGAATACAAAGTATATATTTGTAACAGGAGGAGTAGTATCAGGATTAGGAAAAGGAATAACAGCAGCATCACTTCGGAAGATTACTAAAGAATAGAGGATATAAAGTAACAATACAAAAATTTGACCCATATATAAATGTAGATCCAGGAACAATGAATCCATATGAACATGGAGAAGTGTTTGTAACAGACGACGGTGCAGAAACCGATTTAGACTTAGGTCATTATGAAAGATTTATAGACGAGAATTTATCAAAAAATTCTAGTGTAACAATGGGAAAAATATACTCAAGTGTAATAGAAAAAGAAAGAAAAGGAGAATATCTTGGAAAAACAGTACAAGTAATTCCACATATTACAAATGAAATAAAAGAAAAAATATATGGATTTAAAAATACAGATATTGTAATAACAGAAGTTGGAGGAACTGTTGGAGATATAGAAGGCTTGTCAATAATAGAAGCAATTAGACAAGTTGGACTAGAAAAGAATCCAGAAGATGTTTTATATATTCATGTTACACTATTACCATATATATTTGGCTCAAATGAAATAAAATCTAAACCTACACAACATTCTGTAAAAGAGTTACAAAGTTTTGGAATAAAGCCAAACATATTAGTATGTAGAACAGAGCAAGAAATACCAGATAACATAAGAGAAAAGCTATCTTTATTTTGCAATGTAAGAAAAACAAGCGTTATTCAAAATAAAACAGCAGATTGTTTATATGCAGTTCCTCTTATGTTAGAAGAAGAAGGTCTTGCAAGAGAGGTATGCAATCATTTAAAACTTGATAAGTATCTTCCTGACAATTCTAAATGGGAGAAAATGATAGAAGATATTAGAAAAATTGATACAAACAATAAAGTTACAATAGCAATAGTAGGAAAATATGCACAATTAGAGGATGCCTATATATCTGTAATGGAAAGTTTATATCATGCAGGATATGCAAACCAGGTAAAAGTAGAAATTAAATTAATAGATTCAGAAACTATAAATGCAAATAATGTACAAGAAAAATTAAATAATATACAAGGTGTTGTTGTCCCAGGAGGATTTGGAAATAGAGGAATAGAAGGAAAAATAGAAACAATAAAATATGTTAGAGAAAATAAAATACCATTTTTAGGAATATGTTTAGGAATGCAAATGGCAGTTGTTGAATTTGCAAGAGATGTATTAGGACTAGCAGATGCAAATTCTTCAGAATTAGATATTGATACTACAAATCCAGTAATACATATTATGGAAGATCAAAAAGGAATTGTAAGAAAAGGTGGCACAATGAGATTAGGTGCATATCCTTGTGTAATAAAAAAATCAACATTAGCAGAGAAAATATATAATAAAGAAGAAATATCAGAAAGACATAGACATAGATATGAATACAATAATGAATATAAGGAAAGATTAGAAAAGGCAGGATTAATATGTTCAGGGACTTCTCCAGATGGAAAATTGGTAGAAATGGTGGAAATAGAAGATCATCCATATTTTATAGCAAGCCAATTTCATCCAGAGTTAAAATCAAGGCCTAATAAACCAGCTCCATTATTTATTGGATTAGTAAAAGCTGCTAAAGAGGTTCTAAAAAATTAACAATTGATATATAATATAAAATATGGTATAATGAAGGTACCAAAAAGAAAAAAGATTTAACGACATTAAAGGAGGATACAAAATGACAAATCTTTTTTTTATTGTAGGACTGATAATTGCATTTGTAATAATAACAATTGTTTTATTATATATTGTAATTAACGCAAAAAACAATAACCAAACGTGCTTTTTTTGTTTTGGTTGTAAGGGATGTAAGAATTGCATTTTTTGTGTAAACTGCATTGACTGCTTTGGATGTAAGTTATGTAAGTTTTCTGAAAAATGTAAAGGATGCAAAAAAAGCAAAGGCTTAAAAGCGTGCACAAATTGTGAAAGGTGTACAGACTTAAGCAGGTGCTCTATGTGTGAATTTTGCTTTGAATGTGAAAATTGCGAAAAATGCACAAGATGTTATGCCTGTATTTTGTGTTTAAACTGTATTCGTTGTGACAGATGCAAAACTTGTACGAAATGTAAATGTTGTACAGTGTGTATGGGATGTAAGGAGTGTAGTTATATTGTAAACAAAAAATACGTGGAAAGACAAAAAGAAGCATAAAAAGGTGAAAGACATAAGGGATAGTATCTCTTGTGTCTTTTTTATAAAATTTAGTTATATATTTTAACTAACAAGAATAAAATAGATTGTGAACTTTTGGTGAATTTTATAAATTTACTATTGACATTTTTAGTTTTTGGGTATAAATTATTAGCAGTCAACAATAAGGACTGCTAAATAAAAATATAAGGAGGTAATTAACAATGATAAAACCATTAAGTGACAGAGTATTAATAAAAATGAAAGAAGGCGAAGACACAACAAAAAGTGGGATAATATTAACTTCAGCTGCAAAAGAAAAACCACAAGTTGCAGAAGTAATAGAGGTAGGACCTGGAAAAAAAGTAGATGGAAAAATTGAAGAAATGAATGTAAAAAAAGGAGATAAAGTAATTGTAAGCAAATATGCTGGAACAGAAGTAAAATTTCAAGGTGAAGAATACATAATTGTAAAACAAGAAGATATATTAGCAATTGTTGAATAAATTTAAATTATAAAAAAGAAAGGATGGATTTTAAATGGCAAAAGTTATTAAATTTGGAGAAGATGCAAGAAAATCTTTATTAGAAGGAGTTAATAAATTAGCTAATACAGTAAAAGTTACATTAGGACCAAAAGGAAGAAATGTAGTATTAGATAAAAGCTTTGGAGCTCCATTAATTACAAATGATGGTGTAACAATAGCAAAGGAAATAGAATTAGAAGATAAATTTGAAAATATGGGAGCAAGATTAGTAAAAGAAGTTTCTACAAAAACTAATGATGTTGCAGGAGATGGAACAACAACAGCAACAGTCTTAGCTCAAAGTATGATAAAAGAGGGCGTAAAAAATGTAGCTGCTGGAGCAGATCCAATGGCAATAAAAAGAGGAATAGACAAGGCTGTAAATACTGCAGTAGAAGGATTAAAAGAAATTAGCTCAACAGTAAATGGAAAAGACGATATAGCAAGAGTTGCAAGTATATCTGCAAATAATGAAGAAGTGGGAAAATTAATAGCAGATGCAATGGAAAAAGTTTCAAAAGACGGAGTTATTACAATAGAGGAATCAAAAACTTCAAATACAGAATTAAATGTTGTAGAAGGTATGCAATTTGACAAAGGATATTTATCACCATATATGGTAACAGATACAGAAAAAATGGAAGCTGTATTAGATAATCCATATATTTTATTAACAGATAAAAAAATTAGTAATATACAAGAAATATTACCTTTATTAGAAGCTTTAATGCAAGAATCTGGTAAATTACTAATTATTTGTGATGACATGGAAGGTGAAGCATTATCTACATTAATCTTAAATAAATTAAGAGGAGTATTAAATGTAGTTGCTGTAAAAGCACCTGGATTTGGAGATAAAAGAAAAGCAATGCTTCAAGATATTGCTACATTAACAGGAGCAGAAGTAATAACAGCTGATTTAGGATTAGAGTTAAAAGATACAACAATAGCACAATTAGGAAAAGCAAAACAAGTTAAAGTTCAAAAAGAAAACACAATTATTGTAGATGGTTCTGGAGATAAACAACAAATTGCAGATAGAGTTGCACAAATAAAAGCACAAATAGTTGAAACACAAAGCGAATATGATAAAGAGCAATTACAAGAAAGATTAGCTAAAATTGCAGGAGGAGTTGCAGTAATTGGAGTAGGAGCAGCAACAGAAGTTGAGATGAAAGATAAAAAATTAAGAATAGAAGATGCACTTTCTGCTACAAAAGCAGCAGTAGAAGAAGGTATAGTTGCAGGTGGAGGAACAGCTTTAGTAAATGTTATTCCTAATGTAGAAAAATTAATTGAAAGTTTACAAGGTGGAGAAAAATTAGGTGCTGAAATTGTTCTAAAATCATTAGAAGAGCCTGTAAAACAAATTGCTATAAATGCAGGATTAGAACCAGCAGTTATACTTGAAAAAGTTAAAAATTCAGAAGTTGGAATTGGATTTGATGCAGCAAAAGAAGAATATGTAGACATGAAGAAAACAGGAATTGTAGATCCAACAAAAGTTACAAGAAGTGCGCTTCAAAATGCAGCATCAATTGCATCAATGGTACTTACTACAGAAAGCTTAGTTACAGATGCTCCAGAATCAAAAGAATGTAAATGTGGTGGACACGAAGGTGGAATGCCATCAGGAATGGAAGGAATGTATTAATAAAAAGTGAGACATTAGGGAGATGCCCGAAATGCCTCACTTTTTTGTAATAAATATAGATAAAATTAAAATTTTATAAAAAAATTAAAAAAATTTTTATAAAATGCTTGACAATTTTTTAAAAATCTAGTATACTAAATCACGTCGAAAGACAAAACAGTAATGGTCGCTTAGCTCAGCTGGGAGAGCATCTGCCTTACAAGCAGGGGGTCACAGGTTCGAGCC